>Ga0213838_1001375_pt1 | contig 12716 bp, 10 predicted proteins | sample SWPATP13_FD_160577 | JGI IMG/M metagenome (GOLD analysis project Ga0213838, IMG submission 160577) | Coastal seawater microbial communities from Marineland, Florida, United States - SWPA TP1 #3 | ecosystem: Environmental > Aquatic > Marine > Coastal | place: USA: Florida | collected 2016-08-06
ACCCGCAGGTCGATTGTCATGAGCCATTTCGATGTCTAATACGAGTTTTTGCTTAATCTCTTGTTCCCAATCGTAAACGCCAATTGTTGTGATTACTTCTAATTGCTCAATGAAGACTTTATCCAGTGCCATGCCTTGTCCTTTTAGAGGTCGGATACCCAAACTTGGGAAAAAAACGTATTATTTTCAAAATTCGAGATATGATATCAATTACTCTTGAATAGAGCATTATTTTCCCACCTTTATGGCTTAAGACCAATTAAGGATAAACATGACTCCTTTAGCACTAATCATGATTATTGCGGCCTATTTGTTAGGCTCAATCTCTAGTGCTGTCTTAATTTGCCGAGTTGCTCGTTTACCCGACCCTCGCTCTGTGGGATCTAATAATCCAGGAGCAACCAACGTCTTGCGCATTGGCGGGAAGTACGCTGCCGCATCCGTTTTGCTTTGCGACATGCTAAAAGGGACGATTCCGGTTTGGCTAGGCTATTACTTTGAAATTGATTCGGTGATACTTGGCGTGATCGCGATTGCAGCATGTTTAGGGCACATGTACCCTCTGTTTTTTCATTTTAAAGGCGGGAAAGGCGTTGCCACAGCATTGGGCGCGATTGCCCCGATTGGTTTAGATCTGACAGGTATGATTATGGCGACTTGGTTATGTGTCGCCTTTTTGTTCCGTTATTCTTCTCTTGCTGCAATCATAACGGTATTACTTGCACCGTTTTACACTTGGTTAGCTAAGCCTCAATATACTCTGCCCGTCGCCATGCTGTGCTGTTTGATAGTGCTGCGTCATCATCAAAATATCCGCCGTTTATTAGATGGTAGCGAACCAAAAATAGGTGAAAAGAAATCCGCTTAGACACCTTCTCACCTACTCCTTTGATCATTTTCTACGCGTAAACTTTGTCTAAGAAAGTACTTAGCATCTGATTAACGAAGTCAGGCTGTTCTAAATTACTGATGTGCCCAGCTTTCGGAATTTGAACGAGCTCACTACCTGTAATGCAATCATGCATTAAGTATGACTCCAATACAGGACGAGGTTTATCTTCTTGTCCGACGGCAATCAGCACAGGTAGGGCAAACTGTTCAACATCTTCAATCAAATCACGACGGCCAAACACCATTCTCCCTACACGAGCAACCTCAACGGCCTGATCACCTTGAATCGCTTGTAAGTGTTTAGTAAAAGAAGCAACCAGCTCAGGTGAATCATTCACTGCGTCATTCGCAAAAAAGAGGGGAACAACAGCTTCAACTAGCGGCGGGGGTACTTGTTTCAGTTGGTTAATCGTATCAAGCATGCCGAAGTACTTTGCATGTGTGACTTCTGGCTCTAAACCAACAAACGTATCCATTAACACCAAAGACTTCACACGGCTTGGGGCCAAAGTCGCTAATTCAGTTCCCCACATTCCGCCAACGGACAAACCGATGATTGAAAACTCTTCTACCTGTAAATGATCCATCAACGCCAAAACATGAGAGGCATAATCTTTTAAGCTTCGAGTTGAAAACGGTGCGAAATCAGATTGGCCGTGAGCCCATAAATCAGGAACAATACAGCGATAAGATTGGCTTAGGTGCTCGACTTGAGGTAACCACATATTACTGTCCCATAAGTAGCTATGCCCAAGTACAAGAACCGGGCCCTCACCTTGGTCTAAGTACGCCATTGTTTGGTTATCGACAGTAAACTTTTCCATTTTTCTTCCCTAATTATTTTTCACAAATAAAAACGACCGCATACAGCGATCGTTTGTGATGAATACTTTATTCAAGCGATAGCTGAATTATTCAATTGGCTCTAATTGATCAATAGGCCAACGTGGCGTGGCGTGGACAGATAAATCAGCTGTCTCACCGTTCTTCAAACGCTGCATTCCCGCATAAGCAATCATGGCACCATTATCAGTACAGAACTCAGTACGTGGGTAATAGACTTCACCACCAATTTTTTTCGCCAATGCTTCAAGCTCAACTCGCAATTGCTTATTCGCACTCACACCACCAGCAATAACTATACGTTTCATGCCTGTTTGCGCCAATGCACGCTTACATTTAATTACCAAAGTCCCGCAGACGGCTTCTTGGAATGCATAAGCAATATCTGCGCGAGTCTGCTCATCATCATCATTGTCACGAATCGTGTTGGCGGCAAAAGTCTTGAGCCCAGAAAAGCTCATGTCTAAGCCCGGGCGATCGGTCATCGGGCGTGGAAATTTAAAACGGCCCGGAGTGCCCTTTTCAGCTAGGCGAGACAGTAATGGGCCACCTGGGTAATCCAATCCCATTAGCTTCGCCGTTTTATCAAACGCTTCACCCGCCGCATCATCAATCGATTCGCCAAGAATTTTGTATTCACCAATGCCTTTCACTTCCACCATCATGGTGTGACCGCCGGAAACGAGTAGCGCCACGAATGGGAAAGGTGGTGGGTTATCTTCTAGCATTGGCGAGAGTAAATGCCCTTCCATATGGTGAACGGGCACTGCCGGAACATTCCAGGCGTAAGCGATGCTTCGGCCAATCGTTGCACCCACCAGTAATGCACCAACCAAACCAGGACCAGCTGTATAAGCGATACCGTCAATATCTTTTGAGGTTAAATTCGCTTCCGCTAACGCTGCTTTAATCAATGGAATAGTTTTCTTAACATGGTCACGTGACGCTAGCTCAGGGACAACACCACCGTAATCGGCATGCAGTTTTACTTGGCTGTATAGTTGATGAGAAAGCAGGCCCTGCTCATCATCATAAATTGCGATTCCTGTTTCATCACAAGAGGTTTCAATACCAATAATGCGCATAATTTTCTCGGCACGCTTTCGTCTAATATGGGAAATTAGCGCAATATTACCCTGCCTAAGCTCTTCAAACAAATATTGTACAGACTATAATCGACAAAGTGCTTTACAAAGCCACTGTGATCGGATTAAAATTCCGCACCATTTTTGATCAAGCTGGTTATGACTGAATATTATTGGTTCAGTCCACTAAGTTACCAGCGTTAACGAATAACCCCTGAGGTGAAAGGCATATGCCAGTAGTTAAAGTACGTGAAAACGAACCGTTCGACGTTGCACTACGTCGTTTCAAGCGCTCTTGCGAAAAAGCAGGTATCCTTTCTGAAGTGCGTCGTCGTGAGCACTATGAAAAACCAACTACAGTTCGCAAACGCGCTAAAGCAGCAGCTCAAAAGCGTCACGCTAAGAAGCTAGCTCGCGAAAACGCACGTCGCGTTCGCCTGTACTAATAACTTAATCCATAAGGACTGAGTTATGGCTCTGATTGAACAACTCAAAGAAGAGCAAAAATTAGCGATGAAAGCCAAGGACAAACCGCGCCTTGGCACTATCCGTTTAGCCCTTTCAGCAATCAAGCAACGTGAAGTTGACGAGCAGATCACTCTGAACGACGACGACATTCTTGCAGTGCTGGTGAAAATGGTTAAGCAACGTCGCGATTCTGTTGCTCAATATGAATCTGCTGATCGTCAAGACTTAGCAGATGTGGAAAAAGCAGAAATTGCTGTACTTGAAGGCTTTATGCCTCAACCGCTTACTGAAGACGAAGTAATCGCGCTACTTGATAGTGCAATTGCAGAAGCTCAACCTGCGGGCATGCAAGACATGGGTAAAGTAATGGCTATCTTGAAACCACAAATTCAAGGGCGTGCAGATATGGGTAAAGTTAGTGGTTTAGTTCGCTCTAAACTCGCTTAATCCCAGAACAAATTGCAACAAGCCGTGCAATCCTTTGGAACGCACGGCTTGTTTGTATCTGCAGCCTATTCATCTATTATCACCATTTAGTTAGTGCATTTTTCTAAGGTTTTATGGCTGGACACATCCCTCGCAGTTTCATTGATGATCTCCTAGCGCGTCTCGACATTGTCGATATTGTTGACGCTCGCGTGAAGCTTAAGAAAAAAGGCAAAAACTACGGCGCTTGCTGCCCATTTCACAACGAAAAAACTCCTTCATTCAGTGTTAGCCAAGAAAAACAGTTTTATCACTGCTTTGGCTGTGGCGTTCACGGTAACGCTATTGACTTCATTATGGAGTTTGAACGCTTAGAATTCGTTGAAGCTATCGAAGAGCTGGCTTCTTTCCTGGGTTTAGATGTTCCAAGAGAACAGCGCAGCGGTGCTATATCCACAGCGCCAAGAGCAAACACCGAACAGAAACGCAACTTATACGACTTAATGGGTGGTATCAGTCAGTTTTATCGCTCTCAGCTGAAGCTATCAGCGAATAAGCCAGCGATCGAATACCTAAAGAATCGCGGTTTATCTGGCGATATTGTACAAAAGTTCGGTATTGGCTTTGTTGCCGACGAATGGGATTTGGTTCGTAAGAACTTTGGCCAACAGAAAGACGCGCAAGATATGCTTGTCACTGGTGGTATGTTAATCGAGAACGAAAAAGGTAACCGATATGACCGCTTCCGCGGGCGTGTTATGTTTCCTATTCGCGATCGCCGTGGCCGAGTTATTGGATTCGGTGGCCGAGTACTAGGCGACGGTACGCCTAAATATTTAAACTCACCTGAAACTCCAATCTTCCATAAAGGTAAAGAGCTCTATGGCCTTTATGAAGTCTTACAAGCTTACCGTGAACCACCACAAATACTCGTTGTGGAAGGTTACATGGATGTAGTCGCGCTTGCTCAATATGGCGTCGACTACTCTGTTGCCTCACTGGGCACTTCAACAACAGGCGATCACGTACAAATGCTGTTTCGCCAAACCAATACGGTTGTCTGTTGTTACGATGGAGATAGAGCAGGTAAAGAAGCCGCATGGCGAGCATTAGAGAACTCATTGGAATACCTCAAAACAGGTAATACTTTGAAGTTTCTATTTTTGCCTGATGGTGAAGACCCAGACAGCTATATTCGTGAAAACGGTAAAGAAGCTTTTGAGCTGTTGGTTCAAAATGCGACTCCCCTATCGACTTACTTATTTGAGAACCTAATTGAGTTACACCAACTTAATCTAGGAACTAATGAAGGTAAGTCGGCGTTGCGAGCGCATGCTAGTACCATGATAAATAAGATTCCGGATAGCTATTTCCAGGAATTATTAGAAAAATTATTAGACGAAAGAACCGGTTTTGATAATCAATTAAGACGAGCAAGAGTTCATACCAACAATTCGCAACCTCAGCCGCATAAAGAGCTTAAACGTACTCCTATGCGTGAGGTAATCGCTTTGCTTATTCAAAATCCGAGCTATGCTGATATGGTGCCGGATATTTCAAGTGTGAGAGAACTCACTCTTCCAGGGCTAAGTTTATTAGTCGAGGTCCTTGATAAATGCCGAGCGCATCCCCATATCAACACGGGCCAATTATTAGAACATTGGCGAAACAGTAAAAATGAGGCTCTTCTGTCTCGTCTTGCGAGCTGGGAAATCCCCCTCGATGAAGACAACCAAGAAGATATATTTTTAGACTCATTGGACAATATTCTTGCCCAGTGCGTAGAGAAACAAATTGAAAACCTGCAGGCCAAAGCAAGAAGTATCGGCTTATCAGCCGACGAAAAAAGGGAGCTGCTAGCGCTAATGCTAGATTTAAAAGCGTAACCCTGTTTGATTAGTCAGCAATTAATAAATTTGTTAGAATTAATGGTTTGCATTAAGAATGCAACGTCCTTCACCAGACCTGAAGTTGGATATCATCTATGGATCAAAATCCGCAGTCACAGCTAAAATTACTTGTTATTAAAGGCAAGGAACAAGGCTATCTGACCTACGCCGAAGTAAACGACCACCTACCTGCAGAAATTGTTGATTCTGAACAGGTAGAAGACATCATTCAGATGATTAACGACATGGGTATCAAAGTAGTTGAAACTGCACCTGATGCCGATGATCTAGCCCTAAATGATGACGATACCATTACAGATGAAGATGCGGCAGAAGCTGCAGCTGCTGCGCTATCTAGCGTGGAAAACGAGATTGGCCGTACTACTGACCCAGTTCGCATGTACATGCGTGAAATGGGTACGGTTGAGCTACTGACTCGTGAAGGCGAAATCGACATTGCAAAACGTATTGAAGATGGCATCAACCAAGTTCAATTATCCGTTGCTGAATACCCTGGCACAATTCCATACATCTTGGAGCAGTTTGACAAAGTTCAAGCTGAAGAGATTCGTCTAACAGACCTAATCAACGGTTTCGTAGACCCAGATGATGATGGTACAGCTGCACCAACAGCAACGCACATCGGTTCTGAACTGGCTGAAACAGATCTAGAAGACGAAGATGCAGAAGATGCGGAAGACGCGGATTCAGAAGAAGAGGAAGAAGAAGATACAGGTATTGATCCTGAGCTTGCTCTTGAGAAATTCACAGCACTTCGTAACAGCTACCAAAACCGTCAGCTAGCGATCAACGAATACGGCCCAGAAAGCCCGAAAGCGGTTCTTGCAACAACAATGATGCAAGACGTATTCAAAGAGTTCCGTCTAACGCCGAAGCAATTTGATCACCTAGTAAACGAACTACGCACTTCTATGGATCGTGTACGTACTCAAGAGCGCCTAATCATGCGCCAAACTGTTGAGTACGGCAAAATGCCTAAGAAATCTTTTATCGCGCTATTTACAGGCAATGAATCAAGCGAAGCTTGGTTAGATGAAGTGCTGGCTTCTGATAAGCCTTACGCTGAAAAGATTAAGCGTCACGAACAAGATATCCGTCGTTCAATTCAAAAACTAGATATCATTGAACAAGAGACTTCTCTAACCGTTCAAAGCATTAAAGACATCAGCCGTCGTATGTCTATCGGTGAAGCAAAAGCTCGCCGTGCGAAGAAAGAAATGGTTGAAGCGAACTTACGTCTAGTAATCTCTATCGCTAAAAAGTACACCAACCGTGGCCTACAGTTCTTGGATCTAATCCAAGAAGGTAACATCGGTCTGATGAAAGCAGTAGATAAATTTGAATACCGTCGTGGTTACAAGTTCTCGACGTACGCGACATGGTGGATCCGTCAAGCAATCACACGTTCGATTGCCGACCAAGCTCGTACTATCCGTATTCCAGTACACATGATCGAAACGATCAACAAACTAAACCGTATCTCTCGTCAAATGCTACAAGAGATGGGCCGTGAACCACTACCTGAAGAACTTGCTGAACGCATGCAAATGCCTGAAGACAAGATCCGTAAGGTATTGAAGATTGCTAAAGAACCAATCTCAATGGAAACGCCAATCGGTGATGACGAAGATTCACATCTAGGTGATTTCATCGAAGATACGACTCTAGAACTGCCTTTAGACTCAGCAACTGCAACGAGCCTAAAAGGTGCGACTAAAGACGTTCTTGCTGGTCTAACACCACGTGAAGCGAAAGTCCTTCGTATGCGTTTTGGTATCGACATGAATACTGACCATACTCTTGAAGAAGTGGGTAAGCAGTTCGACGTGACACGTGAGCGTATTCGTCAAATCGAAGCAAAAGCTCTACGTAAACTGCGTCACCCAAGCCGTTCAGAAACTCTGCGCAGCTTCTTAGACGAATAATCACAAACAACTTAGTGATTAAAGTTTAAACAGAAAATACAAAAGGTGAGCTTTAGCTCACCTTTTTTGTATCTAATTGATTTAAGTGGCTAAGATGTGAACGTAATTGACCTATATAGTCTCTAGACACCGCAAAACGCTTCCCCTATAATCTATGCCCTATCGGCCCCTTAGCTCAGTGGTTAGAGCGCACGACTCATAATCGTTCGGTCCCCAGTTCAAATCTGGGAGGGGCCACCAAATTAGAAAAGCCAGAACAGTTCATACTGCTCTGGCTTTTTGCTTTTCGGAACATCATAACCCTCACCTTTTGGCTGTTACCTCATCACCATCATTTAGCTTCCACGCCTATAATTCCGTGATAAGAGCATCAATTAAGCAATAACAACATCACTCCTACTGAACCCACCCAAACAGAATATCCCCCTCAGAAAATTAAATCTGACCACCCATAACCACCGAAAAAGAAACAAAGTTAAACATTTCTCGCTAATCTAGAGCGAGGTAATTCAGTGATGGCGCATTGACCTTATTTTTAGATCTCGTAAATGTAGTTTTGCCAAACAATCATTACAGCAATAACGAGAAATAAATGAATATAAAAAACAAAGTCATGCTGCTTATAAAAACAACGTCGGTTGTAGCACTCGCTGCCTTTTCAATGTCCGCTTCCGCTGCTGAAAAAGTCTATCGCCTTAAACTCGCTGAAACTTGGGGGCCTAACACCCCAATTCTTGGTGATGCGACCAAAAACATGGCAAAGCTGGCCAATGAAATGTCGAATGGTCGGTTACAGATTCGCATCGACTCCGCAAATAAGCACAAAGCACCGCTTGGCGTATTTGATATGGTGAAGTCTGGGCAATACGATCTTGGCCATTCAAGCTCTTACTACTGGAAAGGTAAAGTACCAAACACGCTCTTCTTCTCTTCCATGCCATTTGGGATGATGACAACTGAACAATATGCGTGGTTTTACCGCGGTGGAGGCATGGAGCTGATGCAAGAGGTTTATGCACCTCATAACCTGCTTTCTTTCCCTGGCGGGAACTCTGACATCCAAATGGGTGGCTGGTTTAAAAAAGAAATTAACTCAATTGAAGACCTTCAAGGGCTGAAGATGCGCATTCCTGGTTTCGCTGGTGAAGTGTTTGCTAAGGTAGGAGCGAAGCCAACCAATATCGCTCCGGGTGAGCTATTTACCTCATTAGAACGCGGAACTATTGATGCGCTTGAGTGGGTCGGTCCGGCTTTTGATTTGCGTATGGGCTTTCAGAAGATCGCACCTTACTACTACACCGCATGGCATGAACCAGGGTCAGAAACTCAGTTCTTAGTGAACAAAAGAGCGTGGGAGAAGCTACCTAAAGACTTGCAGCTGATTCTTGAAACATCTTTCCGAGTCGCAGCCTTTGATATGTACACACAAGCGATTGATGCTAACGCTAACAGTTGGGATACGATGCTTTCAGAATACCCGAACATCAAAGTGAGAGATTTCCCACCAGAAGTACTCAAAACAATGCGTTTAGCAACGAATGAGCTTCTTGAAGAGCAAGCAACGAAAGATCCACTCGCCAAGAAGATCATTGAATCACAGGCTGCTTACACAAAGAAAGTGAGAGCATGGACTGATATCTCGACCAAAGCCTACCTTAACAACGACTAATCTCCCCCTATAAAAAAGCCCATCAATAAGATGGGCTTTTGTCGGATGACATTAAAGTTTGAAACTTTTCTACCGCCTAGACCTTAACGTTACGTAACGTTAGATATGAAAAATGACAATAAAGCTTGAAACTAAAATAGTCCCGCATCTTATGAACAACAAACTTATGACAGTAAAGTTTGAAACTTTTGGCAGTGATAAGCCCCTACTTTCTAGATGCTTAATTATTAGTCAACCACTGTCTTACTTAGCAATTTTCATGATGGTCACCGTTCCTTTACCCGACAATATCGAGTTTAGTGGAGTGGAGGGGCGTACCATCAAATTACCGAGTTAGATGTAAAACCCTAAACGGTTTCTATCAGATCTGAATTAGTACGCTGAAGCTTTAGCTTTGTTATACCCTGATTACTCCTGAACCTATTTAATCGTTTTTAACCTAAGTCTAGTTATGAATTATACGCTATTCAATATGTTCCGGTCTTGTTTTAAAAGGTAGTTCCTAGAGAGAGATGCATTCTCCATTCATCTATTGATGAATGAAAGGGTCTAGCAATACTGAGCTTCACCGGAAGGACTCTTGAATCCCATTCCAAAGAAATTCCAGCCCCTTGCTTCCAGATGGGAGCGCTATCGTAAGCATCTCCCACATCATAGAGAAAACCGCCCCAAAATGATTTGTATATCTTAGTCTGATAATCAACACCTAACGTCGCCAAATATTGACCACCAATAAGACCACCCGATTCATCCTTGGGCGAAATCGAGCTATATTGATAGCCCCTAATACTGCTCTCTCCACCAGCAAAAAAACGCAGAGAGGAAGGCAAATTCGTCACATCTACGCCGAGGTTTGCTCCTAGCCCAAGCCTTGCTGATATTTTATTCTTTTCATCTATCTTCCAACTCATTTGGCTTTCGCCCGTTAGTCTTAATGCTCTTACGTCAGACAGAAGATATGGCTCAGCATACTCAAGCGCGTATTGATGTGTGTGTTTTACGCTATGTTGTGACTGTGAACTAGGTTGATACGAAAACGACACACCTGGCATCATTAGTTGAGTCTTGTTGTGCTGTAGTGATTGCTGATAATCCTCATAAAGATAACGCACATAAAATGTACTTTGCCAATCATTATCTAGCCTCCAATGCTTCTCGAATCCCAAATTGCCGTTAAGGCTCTTGGTATCCAAATAGTCAACATGCTTGGCTTCAAATCTCACGGCGTAGTAACCATCCAACACGTCACGAGTCGGGATCTTATAGCCCAGTTTCAACGACTGCTCAGGTGCTGAGACTGCCAACTTGCTCTCAAAACTATGGCCCCTTTCATTGTACCAAGGTTGACTCCAGTTCAATGCTCCTCGTAAGCCTGTGTTTGATGAGTAGCCACCACCAACACTAACAACCTGTTTCGACATTGGAACCAGTTCAACATCAACCGGAATTAAATGATTTGCGTCGCTCTCGCCTAGGGTTACGTGAGCACTCTTGAACCAGCCGCTGCTGCTTAACCTCGCTTGGTACTCTGCGAGTTGATTGATCGCAAAATCATCACCCTTGTCAAACGTGCGTAGATTGAGCAAGCGTGAGGTTTCAATTTGATTTCCGTGCAAATGAATATCGCCAAATTGATAACGTCGCCCAGAATCAAAATGGAGCATTATATTTGCTGCGTTTTGACTAGGTATAACTTCCAACCGAGCCTCGGTAAACTGATTGTCAAAGTATCCTTTTGCCTGAGCTAACGCTTGGAGTGACGACTTTATCTCGTCATATCTTCCATGGTCCAAGGCTTCCCCTGCATGAGGGGCGAAATCTTGAACGACATTGATAAAGTCTTGGTCTGCTCGCGCTTGACCACTCAAGGTAATATCAACGTTAGCGAGTATCGTCTGCTGACCAGGTTCTACTTCAATAATCACTTTGCCTGGGTTGGAAGCATCCAACTTGGCTGCAGCATGATAATAACCGTATGGATTGAGTGCTTTGTCAACAATCCCATTTAATTGACTTTGCTTAATATTAAGCACTCCTGAGCTTTGATAAGCGACAAGGTAAGAACGAAAATTTTGTTCTTCACGCTTTGCCAAACCAACTATTGTAACTTCCGCCGCGCTAACCCAATGGGTCAGTAGAAGCAAACAAAGTGTGGCCAATAGCCGCAGATAGATGTTAGACATTTCACTTACCCATACAATACAAGTTGGCAGGCAAAGGCGTAAGTTAGAAATAGAACTTGTAGTTAGCCCAGACAACGGTGTCGTTTATGTCGAGTGATTGGTTCTTAGACGTCATACTTCCAGAAGTATTGTCGACCCGTAGTTGACCCCAACGTGTCTTATCTTGAGAAAATGGCGTCGCGATCATCAACGTCGATTTCAGTAATGAAGTCTCTATCGCACCATTTAGGTAATTGTATTCCGGCCATGCACCTATGTAAGTTCCGTCGTTACCGAGCTGATACATGACGTATAGGGCAGCAGAAGCACCTACAGCCTCACTGTTTTCAACACTGAATGCAGACATCGATTTATCTGAATACTGACCAGCCAACACTCCGAGGCGCGGAAAAATTTGTAGCTTCTCAACACCGGCATTAATTGCCGCCACACCACCTAACGACGCCGAGGTAAACATATCGTTATCAATCACATCTACCGAGAGTGCAGCCCTTGGCACAACGTGATTCTGCGTTGAGAACACATGGAAATACTGCAATCGGCTATCTGAGTAATCACCGTGTTTATCCATGGTGCCTTCTGCCGTCAACATTCCGGTTTGGCCATTACTAAAATGAAAATCACCTGAGATGGAGCCTTTCAGGCTACCTTGGTTGTTCAAGCCAAAATAGGCAGAAGTGCTGGTTTCGGTTAAGTCTGAAGGGTTCGGCGTTGATTCAGTCGCTACGCTAGGTAGAGATACTGACGCCAAAAGGGTAATAGATAGTGCAGTAAGTTTGTTCATGATATACCTTTCATCGTGTTCAAAATTGAAATTGGAGCAAGCGTTACTTGCTTTTGAATACGACGATTATCCCTTGAGCCTGGTAAAACAATAACTCGTAAAAGACGGATGAAACCCTTCAAAACACGCCGAGAGCAACGGTAAAATCGTATTTCCGTCAATGGTTGAACGCCATTTTTTATATAGCCATAAACGACAAACACACGCTAAATAGGCGTGTGTTTGGATTGGGTTTCAATTTAAAGTGGGGAGATTACATCCAGTTGATCATGTCCATTGGTTGCAATTTATCACTTACATCACCAAACATAGTGACGGGACCGTCTACCACCGTACCCACAATTTGAGCACCTTCACTCAGGTCTAAACTATTTAGGTTCACCCAGAACAGTCCTGGCTGGCGAGAAGACTCTAAGTAGTATGTTTTGTTGCTGTGGTCTGCCAATGAACGCCATAACGTCGCAGAGATATTTGGGTGATCTGGATCCGCCATTCCTAAAGGTACGCCAATCGAGCGCATGATTGACATAGC
>Ga0213838_1001381_pt1 | contig 12681 bp, 11 predicted proteins | sample SWPATP13_FD_160577 | JGI IMG/M metagenome (GOLD analysis project Ga0213838, IMG submission 160577) | Coastal seawater microbial communities from Marineland, Florida, United States - SWPA TP1 #3 | ecosystem: Environmental > Aquatic > Marine > Coastal | place: USA: Florida | collected 2016-08-06
CCAGCGCCAGCCTGGCGCTGCAGAACCCGCCGAACGACGGCACCCTCGCCCTGGTCGGCCCGCTGGGCGTCGCAATCGTGGGCGACGTCGGCATGGACATCGCGGGCGGCGCCAATGGCCTGGTGCTTGCGGCCTTGCGTACCAGCGTGGGCGGACCTTCGTCGCTGTACCGCATCGATCTCGCAACCGGCGCGGCCACGCTGGCCAATGGCGCGGCGACGCCGGCTGCGTCGGCGATCGGGAATGGGCAGGTTGGCTTGCGTGACATTGCCATCCTGATCAAATAAGTACCGGCCGCCGCACAAGGTAAAACGGACGCCGCGGCGTCCGTTCTTGTTACAGCATCCGCACCGCGCGGCCGATATACAGGATCGGGCCAGTCGGGCGCTTGACCAGCGAGCCACCCTTCGGCTCCAGCGTGATCTCGAAGAGCTGGTTCGCCTGCAGCGGCGGCAGCGCCGCGAGCGAGATGTCGGCCGCCTTGCCCGGCTGGACCAGGCCCAGCGACACCGGACCCTTCCAGCCTTCGCCCTTGGTCCACAGCTGCAGCGATTTGTCCGGCGCGACGCTGGTCGTCCCCAGCGGCGCCAGCTTGAGCGCGCCCGCGCTATCGACCTGCACGATCCAGCCCGGCGCCATGTTGTTCGGCGCCGCCAGCACCACCATGTAGCGCGGCGTCGCAACGGGCGCCTGCAGGCGCGGCACCACGGCCATGAAAGCCGCCGCCGCGAAGCCGGTCGCGGCCAGGGCGCGCCAGACGCCCAGGCGCTCCCACCACGGACGCGTTGCCGGCGCCGGCGCTGGCCGGCGTGCGGCAGCGAGCGAGGCTTCGAGCCGCGCCCATACCTGCGGCGAGGGTTCGGCCGGCTCGGCCATCGCCGCCAGCGGCAGCAGCCTTGCCTCCCAGGCCGCGACGGCGGCGCGCAACGCCGGTTCGTGCGGCAGGGACAAGGCGACCCGGCGCCGTTCGCCAGTGCTCAAGGTACCGAGTACGTATTCGCCCGCCACTTCGTCGGTATCGTCATTCGTCAAGCTGCTCATCCCATGCACTCCTTCAGGGCGGTCAGCCCGCGCTTGATCCAGGCCTTGATGGTGCCCAGCGGCGACTGCATGCGTGCGGCAATTTCGGCATGCGAGCAGCCATCGACGTAGGCGTACAGGATGCTGGTGCGCTTGGACTCGTCGAGTCCCACCAGGCAGTCGTGCAGCCGGCCCATGTCCTGGCGCCGCTCGAAGGCGTCGACCAGGCCGGGGCCGCCCTGCGCAACAGCCTCGGCCCCGAGCGCGTCGAGGGCGTCTTCATCGGCCGCCACTTCGCGGCCACTGCCGCTCATCACGTCGAGCGCACGGTGGCGCACGATGCTGTAAATCCAGCCACGTCCGGCGCCGCGGCCCGGGTCGAAGCTACCCGACCTGGTCCAGATGGAAAGGAAAGCGTCATGCAGCACGTCTTCCGCCACCTGGCGCCGGCGCACGATCCGCAGCGCCACGCCCAGCAAATTGCGCGCGTCGCGGTCGTAGATGCTGCGCAGGGCTTGCTCGTCGCCGCGCGAACAGGCCGCCAGCGCGGCATCGTAATCGAATTCGTTCGGTGCTGTCGTCAAGCGGCATCCTTTGTAGAGAAGCAAGGGCGTGCCGGCCGCCCGGGAGCGGCCGGCACGCCGGCGCGTTTACATCTTGAGCGCCTTGGTCAGGAAGCCCCAGCGATCCGCCACTTCCTCGATCTGCTTGGCCGTCGGCTTGCCGGCGCCATGTCCCGCCTTGGTATCGATGCGGATGATGATCGGATTGCAGCCCGCCTGCGCCGCCTGCGCCGTGGCCGCGAACTTGAAGCTGTGCGCCGGCACCACGCGGTCGTCGTGGTCGGCCGTGGTCACCATCGTCGCCGGATAGCTGGTGCCCGGCTTCAGGTTATGCAGCGGCGAATACTTGACCAGCGCCTTGAACTCGTCGGCGTTGTCGGCCGAACCGTAGTCCGAGGTCCAGGCCCAGCCGATCGTGAACTTGTGGAAGCGCAGCATGTCCATCACGCCCACCATCGGGATCGCCGCGCCGAACAGGTCCGGACGCTGCGTCATCGCCGCTCCGACCAGCAGGCCGCCGTTGCTGCCGCCGCCGATCGCCAGTTTCGCCGGCGAGGTCACCTTGTTCGCCACCAGCCATTCGGCGGCGCCGATGAAGTCGTCGAACACGTTCTGCTTTTGCAGCTTGGTGCCGGCATCGTGCCAGGCTTCTCCGTATTCGCCGCCGCCGCGCAGGTTGGCGACCACGTATACACCGCCCATTTCCATCCAGGCCAGGTTGGCCGGCGAGAAGCCCGGCAGCATCGAGATGTTGAATCCGCCGTAGCCGTACAGATAGGTCGGGTTGTTGCCGTCGAGCTTGATGCCCTTCTTCGAAACGATGAACATCGGCACCTTGGTGCCGTCGCGGCTGGTATAGAACTGCTGGCGCGTTTCATAGGCGTTCGGGTCGAAATCGACCTTCGGCTGGCGGAACACGCTGGTCTTGCCGCTCTTCATGTCGAGGCGGTAGATCGTGGTCGGGGTAGTGAAGCCGGTGAAGGAGAAGAAGGTCTCGCTGTCGCTGCGCTTGCCCGTGAAGCCCGCCACCGAACCGATGCCCGGCAGCGCAATCTCGCGCACCAGCTTGCCCTCGAGGGTGGTCACGCGCACGACGCTGCGCGCATCCTTCAGGTATTCGGTGACCAGCCGGTTGCCGATGATGTGGGCGTTGGCCAGCGTCTCGCCGGATTCGGCAACGACCTGCTTCCAGTTCGACTCCGCCGGCTTGTTGACGTCGATGGCGACGATGCGCTGGCGCGGGGCCTTGCGGTCGGTGCTGAAATAGAAGGTCGAGCCGACGTTGTCGATGAAGTCGTAGGCGGCGTCGAAGTTGTCGACCAGCGGCACGACTTTCGAGTCCGGCTTGCTCAGGTCCTTGATGAAGACGCGGTATTTGTGGGCCGTGCCCTTGGTTGCCGTGATCAGCAGGTATTTGCCGTCGTCCGTGGTCTGGGCGCCGAAACCCCATTCTTTTTCGTCGGGGCGCTCGTAGACCAGCACGTCGGCGCTTTGCGGGGTGCCGATCTTGTGGAAGTACAGCTTCTGGAAGTAGTTGACGGCGGCCAGCTTGGTTGCCTCGGTCGGCTCGTCGTAGCGGCTGTAGAAGAAGCCCTTGCCGTCCTTGGTCCACGCCGTTTTCGAAAACTTGACCCACTTCAGGTGGTCTTCGAGGTCTTTGCCGGTCTCGATGTCGCGCACTTTCCACTCGTTCCAGTCGGAACCGGAGGCGGCGGTGCCGTAGGCCAGCAGCTTGCCGTCCGGGCTGACTTCGACGCCGGCCAGCGCGACGGTGCCGTCGGCGGCCAGGGTGTTCGGGTCGAGCAGCAGGCGCGGCGTGTCGGCCAGCGACTTCATCGTATACAGCACCGACTGGTTCTGCAGGCCGTCGTTGCGGCTGTAGAAATAGCGGCCGCCTTCCTTCGCCGGCACCGAGTAGCGCTCGTAGTTCCAGAGTTTGGTCAGGCGCTGGCGGATGGCTTCGCGCTGGGGGATCTGGCCCAGGTAGCCCTGGGTGACCGCGTTCTGGGCGTCGACCCACTGCTTGGTCTCGGCGCTGTTCGCGTCTTCCAGCCAGCGGTAAGGGTCGGCAACGGTCGTGCCATGGTAGTTGTCGGTTTGTGCGACCTTGGCGGTGACCGGATAGGTCAGCGCGGATCCGGCTGCGCAGGCGGCCGGATCGGCAGCCTGCGAAACGCCAAAGGCCATCATCAAGGCCATGGCAAGCGTTGCATGTCTCATGTGCATATTCTTCTCGGAACGGTGGAAGGCGAAATGTGCCGAGAAGAATCATAGCGCGAAACCCCACGGTAAGCGAACCCGTGTTTCGCCTGTATGTACAGGCGATATGGCGGCAGGAAATTATTGTCCGGCCCGGCGCGCCAGCAGGTCGCGGTGGCTCATCTGCCACTTGTGCTGCAGGTCGATGGCCCAGCCAATTTCGGAAGGGCTCAGGCGGCGCGCGACGATGCTCTTGTTGACGTTGGCGGTGCTGTCGCCGCCTTCGGCCGCGAGCAGCATCCACATGTAGGCGCGCACCGGGTCGCGCTCCACGCCCAGGCCGCTGCCGACCATGCCGCCCAGGTTGTACTGGGCCAGCGCGTGGCCCTGCTCCGCCGCCTGCTCGTACCAGTAGACGGCGAGCGCGTCGTCCTGGGCCACGCCCTGGCCGCTGGCGTACATCACGCCCAGGTTGTTCTGGGCGCTGGCGTCGCCCTGCTCGGCGGCCAGGCGGTACCAGTAGGCGGCGCGCGTCTCGTCCCTGTCGACGCCCTGGCCGTTGGCGTAGATGACGCCGAGGTTGAACTGGGCGTTGGCGGCGCCCTGCTCGGCCGCGCGCCGGTACCAGTCGAAGGCGCGCGCCGGGTCGGCCGTGGTGCCGCGCCCGTGCGCGATCATGTTGGCCAGGTTGTACTGGGCCGCCATGTGCCCGCCCTGCGCCGCGCGCGTGTACCACTCGATGGCAAGTGCCTCGCCGCGCTCGCGTGATAACTGGGCGCGCCCGTTGGCGCACATGCCGGCGAACAGGAACTGGGCTTCGCGGTCGCCGTGCTCGGCGGCGCGCTGCAGCCAGGCGCAGGCACGGCGCGCATCCATGCGCACGCCCTGTCCTTCGGCATAGGCGATGCCGAGCTGGCGCTGGGCGCCGCGCTCGCCGGCGGCGGCGGCCTTGCGGAACCAGTACAAGGCCTCGCAGGGGCTGGCGTCCACGCCCTGCCCGGCCTGGTACATCAGGCCCAGGTTCAGCTGGGCGGCGGCCTCGCCCTGCAGCGCGGCCTTGCGGAACCAGGCCATGGCCAGCGGATAGTTGATCGCGGCGCCGACGCCGTTCAGATAGCATTCGCCGAGCTGGTTCTGGGCGCCGGCCATGCCCTGCTCGGCGGCGCGGTAATACCAGGACAGGGCGCGTTCGGGGTCGATCGCCATGCCGCGGCCCTGGCGGCACATGTGGCCGAGGTTTTGCTGGGCCGAGGCGTCGCCCTGCTCGGCGGCGCGCTTGAACCAGCGCGCGGCCTCGAGGTCGCAGCGTTCGACGCCGCGTCCGTGGTAATACATGGCGCCGAGGTGGTTCTGGGCGAAGGCCAGTCCCTGGCTGGCCGCCATGCGCAGCCAGCGTACGGCGCGCTCGTCGTCGCGCTCGACGCCGTTGCCCTTCTTGTACATCAGGCCAAGGTTGAACTGGGCGTAGGCATTGCCGCGCTCGGCGGCCTCGCGGAACCACAGATAGGTCTGGTGGCTCTCGTTCTGGAGCTTCTGTTGGTTCATTCGTATCCCCGCATGGAGTCGACGTCTGCCGCGTTCGGCTATCGGCCGCGGATCGTAAGCGGCCTCATTTGTATTAACAAAATTTTAACGACAGCGACCCGCTGCGGGTTTGACCGGGCACAATCGTGCCGGTACGCGCCCAATAAAAAACCCGCCGGGCGGGAGCGCGGCGGGCGTCGGATCGGGCGCGGCTTACGCGGCTCAGGACAGCGTCGGACGGTTCGGCCCGAGCGCATACACCAGCATCGCCAGCAGGGCCAGGCACCAGACGATCAGCGCGCCCGACGGCAGGTCGAGGATCACCGACAGCACCAGCCCGACCGCATAGCCGCCGACGCCGACCAGGTAGGCGAAGGGCAGCTTGCGCGACGCGGGATAATGGCGCACGGCCAGGCTCGGCACGATCAGGCTGGCAAACACCAGGTAGACGCCGACCAGCTGCACCGAAGCCGTCACGGCCAGTGCGAACACCAGGTAAAAGCCGAGCCGGCCGAGGCGGTTGCGGAACACCGCCAGCAGCGCCAGGATCAGCACCGCCCCCAGCGCCGGCATGGCCAGCTGGTCGTAACTTACCCAGAGGATCTGGCCTGCGAGCAGGTCCTGCAAGTGCTCGCCGCCGTGCGGGTTATGCGCCAGCAGCAACAGGCCCGCAGTGGCCGCCAGCACGAACAGGACGCCGATCTGCGCCTCCTGCACGTCGGGCCAGCGCTTCTCGGTCCAGGTCAGCAGCAAGGCGCCGAGCACCGCGGCTGCAGCGGCGGCCGCCTGCACGCTCCAGCCGTGCGGATCGATCTCCATCGAGCTGGCGACGATGACGCCCAGCGCGGCGATCTGGGCGATGGCCAGGTCGATGAAGACGATGCCGCGCTTGAGCACCTGGGCGCCGAGCGGGATGTGGGTGGCGAGGACCAACAGGCCGGCCACGAAGGCCGGCAGCACGATCATGAAGTCGAAGTGTTCCACGTTTATTTCACAGCCTGGGTGAGTCGTTGCACGGTGGTGTCGAACAGCGCGAACAGGTCGCGGCTTTCGTTATCGGCGCCGACGGTGTACGGGATCACGACCGCGGGGATCCTGGCGCGCTGCGACAGCCAGCTCGACGCCCGCTCATCCTGGTAAGCCGCGCGCAAGACCAGCCTGGCCGGCTGCTGCTGGAGTTGCGCCAGCAGCTGGCCCAGCTGGGCCGCGCTCGGCTCGACACCCGGCTTCGGTTCCAGGGTGCCGACCTGGCGCATCCCGAGCCAGCTCAACAGATACTCCATGTTGCGATGGTGTTCGACCAGGGCCACGCCACGCAGCGGCGCCGCCTGGGTTTCCCACTTGCGCATCGCGGCCGTCCAGCGCGTCGCAAAATCGGCCTGGCGCGCGGCATAGAAGGCGGCATTCGCCGGGTCGATCGCGGCCAGGCGCTTGGCCAGCTGGGCGCTGATCAGGGCGATGTTGTGCGGGTTCAGGTGCACGTGCGGATTGCCGAAGGCGTGGACGTCGCCCTCGGCGCGATCGAGCTTGGTCGGCACATCGAGCCTTGGGACGAAACTGCCCGCTTCGAAGTAACCCGGCTGTCCGCGCGCTATTTTTCCATTGCCCGACTGCTGGACCAAGAGCGGCAGCCAGCCCGCTTCCAGGTCGAGGCCGGTGCAGACCAGCAGGTCGGCATTGCGCGTGCGTGCGATCAGGCCAGGGCGCGCTTCCACGCGGTGCGGGTCCTGCAAGGCATTCGTCGCGCTCGAGACGCTGGCCTTGTCGCCGGCCAGTTCCTGGGTCAGCGCCGCCCATTCGGGCTCGCAAGTGAGAACGTTGATGGCTGCCTGGGCCGGAGCCACGACGGCTGCGAATGCCAGCGCAAAGCAGGCCAGCAGTTTAGGCGGCAGATTGATTCGCAAGGTTTTCATGATGTGCTCCTCAGAAGGTATGGCCGGCGTGGGCGCCCAGGCTCATGATGTATTGCAGGAAGACCTGGTTGTCGGCCGCGCCGGGACGCGCTTCGTCGCGCGCGAACTGCAGGCGCAGGCGCGAAAACTCCGACGGGCTCCAGTCCAGCATCACGCTCGAGCGTTTGGGGTTGTAGGCGGCCAGCGCCGGGAAGGCGTCCATCCCGAGCGTGCCCTTGTCCACCAGGCCGATGCTCGGCGTGCCGGAAGACAGCCGGTCGTAGCGCAGGCCCGCGCGCCAGTTCGGCATGAACTGGTAGACGCCCTGCAGGTACCAGCCGGACTGGGTCGAGGAGAAGCCGTCGGCCAGCTCGCCGGCGGCCAGGGTGCCGCTTTCCTTGCGCCGCATATACTCGCCCTGCAGCTTGAGATTGGTCTGGGTCGGATTCCCGTTGGGCGCCCATTTGTAGACGGCGTCCGCCATCCAGATCGTGCTGTTGCCGCTGAAGGCATTCGGGATGCCGTCGAATTCATATGCGCGCGCCGCAGCCCCCGTGCGCAGGTACGACAGGCCGGCGCGCCAGCTGGCGGAGTCGCCGATATCGTCGCCCGCATGGGCGAAGACGCTGGTGGCGTTGAAGCCGTTCTTGTTGCGGTCGTTGCCGGGGAAGCTGCGCCCGCTGCCGAGTTCCGCGCCGACTTCAAGGAAGGTATTCAGGGGCGCCAACCAGCGCGCCTGCACGCCGTCCGGCTTGTACTGGCCGCCGAAGAAGGCCTGGTAGGCCAGCGGCGCGTCGACGAAGTCCCAGGTGTGGCTGTGCTGGCCGTTGAGGTAGCCGACGCCGGACAGGAAGCGGCCGGCTTTCAGGTTCATGCCGCCGCCCAGTTCGCGGGTGCGCACGAACGCTTCTTCCACCTCGGCCTCGTTCTCGCCGCTGAGCGCGAAGGTCAGCTGGCCCGCGAACATCGGGTCGATGTTCGCCGCCATGGTCAGTTCCGATTCGCCCAGGTTGAAGCTGCGGCTGCCGGGGCCGACTTCGCCGGCGGGCGGCATGAAGCCGCCGAAGCGGTAGCTGCCGGGGTCCTGCGACAAGTTGTTGAAGGTGCCGCCGAGGACCAGCGAAATGCTCGGATTAAAACTGTTGTCGCCAGCGGCGACACGCGCGGCCGGCGCTTCCACGGGCGCCGCCGGGGCGGCCGGCGCCGGCGTTGCCGCCTGCTGGGCGCTGGCCGCGGCGTTCTGCGCTTCGGCGACAGCGGCCTGGGCATCCTGCAGGCGCTGCTCCAGCGCCTGCAGGCGCGCTTCGTAGGATTGTTTCATGTCGGCGATCTGGGCGCGGATCGCGGCCAGTTCGGGGGTGTCGGCGGCGTGCGCGGACAGGGGCAAAGCAAAGGCGGCAGCGATCGCCACCGGCATGAGGGTGCGTTTCAACATCGTGTTCTTTCAATCGGATAGAGGACGGCAGGCAGCTTCCGGCAAGGCGCTCGGAAGGCCACAGGCAAGACGGATCTCTAGATCGAAGAAGGCGGAGCGCGGGAATGGAAGACGCAGACGGTGCGCGGCGCGGCTTCGGCGGCGATGAAGCCGCCGGCACGTTCGGCTTGCAGGTCGAGCGGGACGAACTGGCGCGGGGTGCTGCCGATGGCGCAGGCCATCTGGGCGAAGACGAGACACTGGCTGCAGCTCCCGTCCTGGGCAACCGAGCTGGAAAGATCATTGTCGCCGGCCGCCTGCACCAGCTTGGCGACCGGATGCACCGGTGCACGCTGGCCGGTCCAGTGCGACATCGCATGTGCGAACGCCATCTGCTGGGACACCAGCAGGAGCAGCGACAGCAGGACGTGGACGATACGGCGTTGCATCATGATGGCGGCATTGTAATGCAACCAACCAGACTAAGGCACATCAACCGGCTTTTTTTTCCGCCGCGTATTTACCCAGCCAGGTCGGCACCTTGGCCGCCGACAGCTTGTTGATCGACACCAGCAAGTCGGGCGCCACCTGCGGCAATCCGTACGAGGAGCCGATATGGCGGCCGATATGGATCAGCACTTCGGCCGCCACTTCGGCATCGGCCTCGGCGCGGTGGGCCGCGCTGCGAAAGGCGATGCCGAGCTGGCGCGACAGCGTGCCCAGTTTATAACTCGGCATGCCCGGGAACATGCGGCGCGACAGTTTCAGCGAGCAGACCAGGCCGACGTGGCCGCAGGCGCGTCCCAGGCGTTCGCTCTCGGCGACCAGGAATTTTTCGTCGAAGCTGGCGTTGTGGGCCGAGAGCGCATCGGTCCCGATGAAGTCGAGGAGTTCCGGGACGACCTGGCGCACCGAAGGCGCCGCATCCACCATCTCCTGGGTGATGCCGGTCAGGCCCGTAATAAACGACGGGATGCGCGCGTTGCAGTTCACCAGCGAGACATAGCGTTCGGTGACCTGCCCGCCCACGATGCGCAGCGCGGCGACTTCGGTGATGCGGTCGCCCATGGCGGGCGAGAGTCCGGTGGTCTCGAAGTCGAGCATCACGATGGGGCGTTCAAAGATACTCATATGCTCATTTTAACCGAACGTTTATCCAAACTTGCGCAATGCGTCCAGCGCCAGGCCGGCGCCGATGCTGCCGAACAGGTCGCCCTCGACCTTGCGCGCGTCGGGCACCAGGGCGCCGATGCGCTCGCGCAGCAGGCCGACGCCGCTCGAACCGCCGGTAAAGAAGACGGTGTCGACGTCGCCCGGCTTGACGCCCGCGTCGGCGAGCAAACGCAGCACCGTGGCGTCGATCGCGTCCAGCAGTTGCCCGATCGCCGACTCGAAGGTCGCGCGCTCCACCACCAGCGTCTCCGGCGGCGCCAGGCGGTTCAGCTCGAGCTGGACCGACGTGGCATCGGACAGGCCGATCTTCGCGCCTTCGACCTGCATCGCCAGCCAGTGGCCGGCGCGCTCCTCGATCAGCCCCTGCAGGCGAACCAGCCTGGCGGGTTCGCGCGCGTCGCGCACCAGGTCGTCGAGCTGGGAGATGCTCTTGCGGGTATAGGCCTGGTTGATCGTATGCCAGGTCGCCAGGTTGAAATAATAACTCGACGGGATCTCGGCGCCCGAGCGCAGCGCGCTCTGGTAGCCGAGCAGCGGCATCACCGAGGCCAGGCTCAGGTACTTGTCGAAATCGGTGCCGCCAATGTGGACGCCGCCGGTGGCGAGGATGTCGTCGCGCCGCTCAGGCTTGCCGGCGCGGCCAGGACCGAGGCGCACCAGCGAAAAGTCGGAGGTGCCGCCGCCGATGTCGGCGATCAGGACCAGTTCCTCGCGGTCGATCTGGGATTCGTAGTCGAAGGCGGCGGCGATCGGCTCGTACTGGAAGGCGATCTCGCGGAAGCCGACGTGGCGCGCGACCTCGGCCAGCGTGTCTTCGGCCAGCTTGTCGGCCACGGGATTGTCGTCGATGAAAAATACCGGGCGGCCGAAGACCGCGCGCTCGAAACCGCGTCCCGCCTGGGCTTCGGCGCGGCGCTTGACCTCGCCGATGAACTGGGCCAGCAGCAGCCGGAACGGCAGCGCACGCCCTGCCACTTCGGTCTGGCCGTCCATCAGGCTGGTGCCGAGCAGGCTTTTCAGCGAGCGCATCAGGCGGCCTTCGTAGCCGGCCAGGTAGTCGGCCAGGGCCGCGCGGCCATAGCGCACTTCCTCGTCGTCGGCATTGAAGAAGACCACCGAGGGCAGCGTTGCCTTGCCATCTTCGAGGGTCAGCAGCGCGTTCCCGCCCTGCGCGTCCGGGCCCGATCGTGGGCTGAAGCCCGGCTTGATCCAGCCAACCGTGGAGTTCGACGTACCGAAGTCGACGCCGCAAGCGTTCGTCATGTCTGCCTTTGTCGGAGGACCTGTTTTGAAGGGGCGAAATTTTAACAGAAATCACCCCCGATGCGAAGGGGAAACAGGCGCGCTGGTCCGCCCGTTGCGCGCCCGTCACGCCTGTCCTTGCCTATGATGAAGGCGCTGTTCGCGTTAAGTGTGGAATCTTCCGGAGCGGCTGAGGTCCAACCTCGACCATACCCCAGCCGGAGGAGCCATGCATGCACGCCCGTTCGAGCAGTTTCTCAAGCAACTCTCCGCGCTGACCCGGCGCCAGCGCGAACGCCTGCTGGACTTGCTGGCGCCGGCGGCCAAGCTGGACAAGGCGGTCGACCTCATCGAGCAAGCCGCCGCGTGCCGCCTTGCCTGTCCTCATTGCCAGTCGCGGCATTTCCACCGGCACGGCCGCGCGCACGGCCTGCAGCGTTATCGCTGCAAGGACTGCGGGCGCACTTGCAACGCGTTGAGCGGCACGGCCCTGGCGCGCCTGCGCCACAAGGAGCGCTGGCTCGACTACCTGGGCGGGATGCTCGATTCGCGCAGCATTCGCCGTTCGGCGGCCGACCTGGGCGTCGCCGGCGCGACCAGTTTCCGCTGGCGCCACCGCTTCCTCACAGTGAGCAAGGACGATCGGGTGCAGTGCCTGGCCGGCATCGCCGAAGCGGACGAAATGTATGTGCTCGAATCGCACAAGGGTGCGCGCAAATTGGATCGTCCGCCACGCAAACGCGGCGGTAAAGCGACGAAACGCGGCATCTCGCATGAGCAGGTGTGCATTTTGGTCGCACGCGACCGCACCGGCCAGACGCTCGACTGGGTTCCTGGCACCGGGGCAGTGACGCGGCAGCAATTGCACCAGCACTTGTTGCCGCGGCTTGAGCGCGACGTGCTGTTGGTGACCGACGCGCATGGCGCCTACCGGGCTTTCGCCAGGGACACCGGGATCTCGCACGAAACGATCAATCTGCAAGCCGGTGTCCGGGTGCGCGGCGCGATCCACGTGCAAAACGTCAACGCCTATCACAGCCGTTTGCGCGGCTGGTTATTGCCGTTTCGCGGCGTGGCCAGCCGCTACTTGCCGAATTACCTGGGCTGGCGCTGGGCCCTCGACGGCGGCCGCGTCGGCTCGGCGGAGGGCTTGCTGCGCGCAGCGCTTGGCGCGCGGCAGCAGGCAATTTTCCACACCTAACGCGAACAGCGCCATAATGAAACGACCACCGACGGCGGGAGAATGCGATGACGACCACCTGGATCCTGAAGCGCAACTGCTCGCTGACGCCGCGCCAGTCGGCGGCGGCCTACGCGCTGCTGTGCACGGGTTCCTTCGGCGTCGCCCTGTTCTTCCTGCTGCAGGGATTCTGGATCGTGCTGGCCTTCTCGCTGCTCGAAATGGCGGCGGTCGGCTGGGCGCTGCTGCATTATGCGCGCCACGCGCTCGACGTCGAACGGATCGCCCTCACCGACGGCGCCCTGCTGGTCGACCGCATCGATGCCGGCCACCGCAGCCAGTTCCGATTCGATCCCGCCCGCACCCGCGTCATGCCACCCCTGGCGCGCCGCCAGAAACTGATCCGGCTCGAGTCCCCGGCCGCCTGCATCGAGATCGGCAGCTACGTCTCGGAACCGGTGCGCCAGCAAGTGG
>Ga0213838_1001384_pt1 | contig 12668 bp, 11 predicted proteins | sample SWPATP13_FD_160577 | JGI IMG/M metagenome (GOLD analysis project Ga0213838, IMG submission 160577) | Coastal seawater microbial communities from Marineland, Florida, United States - SWPA TP1 #3 | ecosystem: Environmental > Aquatic > Marine > Coastal | place: USA: Florida | collected 2016-08-06
AGCGCTATTTCGCAAACCACAGCACCCCTCGCGCCTCGTCCCTCGCCCCGCCTGGGTCGGTCCGGAAGCTTTTCCACAGGGGTTATCCACACTGTTGGTAACTTACAAGCCTGTAGTTCAGCTGGGCGTGCCGGATCTGACAGCCCCAGCTGGCAATTTCGGCATAGCGCGCCCACAACTCTCCACACCTGTGGATAACTCACTGGGGATCGCTTGTGGTTAAGTGGACAACTTCGCATTCAGTGACGGGCTTCCCCCGGAACGATGAATCCGCTCCCCACGGACGCTTCAGATACGGCGCTGTCGCCACCGCACGATCCTGTTTTCCCGCGTCAGGCCCCGGGGCCATAGGTTGCTGTCCGGGCCGGCCGTGCCATTGGCTGAGCCAGGAGTACGGAGGCGGGGTTGCACATTTATCTGATTTATACCCGGTTATGCACAGGGTTTTTCACAGTGTTAATAACTTGATGCTCTGAGTTTCGTCACCGGGAACGCGCCGTTGCGGGCTCTCACGACGCCTGAGGGAGCTGAGGGGTCCTGACTTATCCCCACCTGTGGATAAGTTGTGGGTAGCGGATTGTTATTAAGTGGACAAGTGCCCTAGGCCCTGCCCCGGGCACATCCCCGCATCGCCCAAGCCATCCGCAGGGCGGCGAGAGCCGGACGCAGCCCGCCGAATGGCCGAGCGAGCGGCTCCGCACCCCGCGGAGTGCGCCCAGTTTGGGAACGCAGGCAGTTATCCACAGAAAATCCACACTGTTAATAACTCACAGCTTTGTAATTCAGCCGGCGGGAGCGCCATGCTCCCCTGATTTGAGTGCGGGGACGGGCCAATCGTGCCGGTCCCAGGACGTGGTCCTCCGCGTGATCAATCAACAGCCTGTGGATAACTTATTGATTGTTGTGCACAGCTGTGGACCCCGGGGGCTTCGCTAGCGGAGCCAGACGCCCGAGGTGCCGCGCCGGTGGCTGTCGACCAGATGGGTGTCTACCATCCCAATGGCCTCCATGAGTGCGTACATCGTCGTGGGGCCGACGAAGGCGAAGCCGCGCTTGCGCAGAGCTTTGGAGAGCGCGAGCGATTCCGGCGAGCTGGTCGGAATGTCGGCCAGTGCGGTGGGCTCCGGGGTGCTGTCGGGCTGGAAGCTCCACACGAAGTCCACCAGTCCGCCGTCGTCCCTGAGGTTCACGGTGGCCTGGGCATTGGTTATCGCTGCGCGGATCTTCAGCCGGTTGCGGACAATGCCCGCATCCTGGAGCAGGCGCTCGACGTCGTCCTCGGTAAAAGCGGCCACCGTGTCGGGGTGGAAGTCGGCGAACGCCGCGCGGAAGGCGTCCCGCTTTCGCAGGATCGTCGCCCAGGACAGGCCGGCTTGGAACGCCTCGAGGCTGATTCGTTCGTAGAGGCCCTGTTCGTCACGGACCGGCAGCCCCCACTCTGTGTCGTAGTAGTCGCGCAGGAGCGGGTTCGTGGCTGCCCAGGCCGGCCTGGCCAAACCATCGTCGCCTATGATGCAGCCGCTGACGTCGGGGGTCATCTGGAGTCCTTTGCTGAAGAGTTGGCTTCCAGCATTATCGCCCGACCAGGAACAGTGGGCGCTTAACGCAGCAGGCCGGCACACTGGGTGTGCCGGCCTGCTGCTCAATGGAAATGGCGCCTAGGAACGCCAGCGCGTCGTCATCAGGAAGCCCGCGATGGCGATGCCGAATCCAGCGACGATGTTCCACGATCCCCAGTCCCGGACCGGGAGGGTGCCTTCGCTGATGTAGAAGGTGATGATCCACAGCAGTCCGATGATCATCAGGCCGAACATCACCGGCTTGAACCAGACGGGGTTGGGTTTGTAGGCCTGCGTCGCAGAAGTCTGCTGTGCGACGCTGGCAGTCCTCTTTCGCGGCTTCGACTCGGGCACGGGTCCTCCTTGACGGGGCTGAATCGGGTGCGGCGCCTCGGCTTGATATCCTGCAGGAAACGGAACAGCCGGCGGGCAACGCGCCCTTGGTGAAGTTTGAAATCCTAATCGCAGCCAATTCTAGCTGTAGTTCAGGCCACACCCCGCCCGCTGCCGATGTCCTAAGGAGAGCCCACGGTGCTGCAGGAGAAGGCCGAATCCCTGGCCGCGCCTGCACGTGGTGGGGACAAAGCTCCACGGCGGACTTTGTCCCTTGCCCTCCAGTTTGGCGGGGAGTTGCTCCTGACCGCGGGCGTAATCCTCCTCCTGTTTGTGGCGTGGCAGCTGTGGTGGACGAACGTCGACGCCGACGCCCGGCAACGCGAGGTCGTCAAGGTCTTCGCGCGGGACCAAGCCGGTCCCGCCGCCCCCGGCTCCAGCGGATCGAATTCCGGAACCAACCCCGGCCCGGCTGCCTCTAGCCCCGGAAGGGCCACTGTTGCGCCTGAACCGGCACCCGGCACGACAATTGGCGTCGTCTACGTCCCACGCTTCGGTGCCGACTACACGCGGCCCGTGGTTCAGGGCACCACGCCCGAGGTCCTGGACTCGCTGGGGCTTGGGCACTATGGCGGCACCGCGATGCCCGGCGCGGCGGGAAACTTCGCCCTGGCCGGGCACCGGCAGACTCACGGCGCTGTCCTCGACAACATCGACACCCTGGTTCCGGGCGACAGGATCTACGTGCAGACCCGCGACGGATACTACGTCTACCGCTTCCGTAACAGCGAGATCGTGCTGCCCACCGCCACGGAGGTCCTCCTGCCCGTGCCGGGCCAGCCCGCCGCAACCCCGACGGAAAGCTACCTCACTATGACAAGCTGCAACCCGCGTTTCGGTTCACAGGAGCGGATCATCGCCTATTCCGTGCTCGAGCGCTGGCAGCCCGCTTCCGCCGGGCCCCCGGCTGAAATAGCCGCCCAGGTGGCCCACACCCTCGGGGAGGGCTAGACCGATGTACGGATGGATTTTCCGCAAGCTCCCCGGACCTCTGTGGCTGCGGATTGTCACGTCGCTGGTATTGCTGGGCGGCGTGCTGGTATTGATGGTTCAGTTCCTATTTCCCTGGATGGCGCAATTTGGCCCGTTCACTGATTCGACGATTGGTTTAGCAAGGCACCCATGAGCACAACCAAGATCCTGGTCGTAGACAACTACGACAGCTTTGTCTATACCCTGGTCGGCTACCTCCAGGAGCTGGGCGCGGAGACCACCGTGGTCCGCAACGACGACGTGACGCTTGCCGAGGCGATCGAGATGGCGGAGGCCCGCGACGGCGTCCTGATCTCCCCCGGTCCCGGTGCACCGGCGGATGCCGGAGTCTGCATCGAGCTGATCAAATGGTGCGGCAGCCACGACAAGCCCATGTTGGGTGTCTGCCTCGGACACCAGGCGCTGGCCGAGGCCTACGGGGGAACCGTCACTCACGCCCCGGAACTGATGCACGGCAAGACCTCGCTCGTCGAACACCACGGGACCAGCGTCTTCGGCGGCCTGCCGTCGCCCTTTACGGCGACGCGCTACCACTCACTCGCGGCAGTGCGCGATAGCATCCCCGAGGTCCTGGAAATCACCGCTGAGACGGGCACCGGCGTCGTGATGGGACTGCAGCACCGCACTGCGCCGCTGTGCGGCGTCCAGTTCCACCCCGAGTCGGTCCTCACCGAAGGCGGTTACCTGATGCTGGGGAACTGGCTCGAATCACTCGGCATGGCCGGGGCGGCGGCGCGGGCAGCGGCACTGAGCCCGCTAATCCAGCACTAACCCGGTGCGCTGCTAGGCGCCGGGGTCCAGCAGCTTCCCGACGCCTTCCGTGACATCCGTCTGGGTCGGCGAAGGCGAAGGCGTCGGTGTGGGCGTAGGCGTCGGCGGGGGCGGCGGCGCTTTGGCCACGGTGACGGTGATCGCCTTGCCCTGTTCGACGGCGGCCTGCGCCGCATCGCTTTGCGCCGTCACCTTGCCCGGCTGGACCTGCGTGTTTTCGACTTCCTTGATGATGGCCAGCAGGCCGACCTTCTTCAGGGCAGCCTGTGCCTCGGCCTTCGGCAGGCCAATAAGCTGCGGGACCGCCACCTTGCCGGTCGACACGATGATCTCCACGGTGCTGTCCACGGCCACAGTCTGGGCAGGCGCCGGGTTGGTGGTAATGACGATCCCGGCCGGCACATTGGGGCTGTTGTTCAGGGTGGTCGTTGGGGCGCCGGTCAGACCAGTCCGGCGCAGTTCGTCCCTGGCATCAGCCTCGGTCCGGCCGGGCAGGTCCTTCGGGATGGTGATCACGCTGGGACCTTCGGAGATGTTAAGGGTTATCTCCGAATTGCTGTCCAGCGAGCTCCCGGCGGTCGGCTCGGTGCCGACGGCGATGCCCTTGGGGATCTTCTCGTGCTGGATGCGCTTCAGTTCCGGCTTCAGCCCGGCGTTGTAGAGCCTTTGCAGCGCCTCGGATTCGGTCAGCGAGGTGACCGGGGGGACGTCCACCTTGGCTACCGGTGCAGGCTTTTGGTTGACCATGTTGTAGAGCCACAGGCCGCCACCGGAGAGGACCAGCAGGGTGAAGATCACCAGCGTGGCAATCCACATCCGACGGCGGGACTTCTGCCGGGGGGTGGGTTCGCGTTCGGCCGGAAGGCTTAGTTCGAGGCCATCGGTGTCCGGTGCGCTGTGCGGGGCCGGGCCGGACTGGGCGGCGGAAGCCTCGTCGTCAGGCACCGAGAGCGGCGTCGGGATGCGTCCGGACGGGGCGTCGTCGAGGAACTTGGCCCCGGTCAGCGCCAAGGCCGCCGTGGGCGCCACCTGGCCGGTGCCGGCAACCGTGTTGTTCGGATCGGTCGGTGCCTCGCTGGCCGGCAGGAGCGCCACAGCGACGCCGCTGCGGGCTGCCCGGAGCGCCCGCCGGAAAGAAGCAGCGTCCTGGAACCGGTCTGCCCGGTTCTTTTGCAGCGCCTTGGCCAGCACGCTGTCCAGCGCTGCGGACACGTCCGGGTTCAGGCTGCTGGCCGGTTCCGGAATTTCCCGTACGTGCTGGTACGCGACGGAGACCGGGCTGTCGCCGACGAAAGGCGGCCGTCCGGTCAGCATCTCGTAGAGCAGGCAGCCGGCCGAATAGAGGTCGCTGCGCGCGTCGACTGTTTCGCCCCGGGCCTGCTCGGGGGAAAGATACTGGGCCGTCCCCACCACAGCCTGGGTCTGCGTCATCGTGGCCGAGGAGTCGGCCATGGCACGGGCTATCCCGAAATCCATCACCTTTACGCTGTTGGAATCGGGACAGAACATGACGTTTGCGGGCTTGATGTCGCGGTGCACGATTCCGGCTTCGTGACTGTATTCGAGGGCGGAGAGCACGCCAAGCGAAAAATCGATCGCTTGGTCGATCGTGACTTCCTTGGCCCGGATCAGGTCGCGGATGGTCTTGCCCGAGACGTACTCCATCACGATGTACGGCACGCGCACGTTGTCCTCGGGACCGCCCGGGACCGCATGGTCCCCGGTGTCGAAGACGGCAACGATGGAGGGATGGTTCAGTGCCGCGACGGCCTGGGCCTCCCGCTTGAACCGGGCCTGGAACTGCGGGTCCCGAGCCAGGTCCGGACGGAGCAGCTTGATGGCAACCGTCCGGCCCAGCCGGGTATCGAGTCCGCGGAACACATCAGCCATGCCGCCGCGGCCGATCAGCTCACCCAGCTCATAGCGACCGCTGAGGACGCGCTGGGCCGACGCCGGGCTGCTGTCCTCCCGGTGCGATGGAGTGCGGGGTGAAGTTGACACGGGGGCCTACTTGGTGGAGCTGGCGCTCGGCGAGGGCGAGTCCGTGGCGGGCGCCGGCGCGGCGGCTAGGTGGTAGGTCACTACGGAACCGGCAGGGACCTGCGAACCCGATGCGGGTTCGGAGCTTACGAAGGTGCCCTCCGGCTGGGTCCCGTCGCCCGCCACAGGATCACCCTTCTGCCAGCGCAGGCCGGCCTGTTCGATCGCGCGCTGGACCTGCTTCTCGCTGTCGCCCTGTTGGAACGAGGGGACGGCAACCTTCTCCGGCCCCTTGGAGTAGCTGACGGTGATGGTGTCGCCTGGCTGCACCGGCCCCGAGGGATCGATATCGAGGACCGTGCCGGGAGCGGCGGGGTCCGCCACCGGGTCGCCCTTGACCTGCAACCCCAGGCCGTTGAGCTCGGACCGGACGTCGTTGTACGGGCGGCCCTTGTAGGCGTCCGGAATCAGGTTGATGGCGGCAGGAGTCGATTGGGTCGGCGTGGCCGAGCTAACCGTCGGGCTGGGGCTCTTGGAGGTCGGCGCAGCGCTCGTGGTGCTGGCCTTGGCGCTGGAACTGGTGGCGGCCGGCGACGACGGGAACAAGATCCCCGCCTGCGAGAGGACCACCCCCACCAAGGCAAACAACACCAGGAGGATCAGTGCGATCAACGGCCAGGTCCACGGACTGCGGCCCTTGCGCTGAGGCTCCTGCTCTTCCGGCTCATAGCCGTCATAGTCTCCTTCCTCTTCCGGAACCCAGGTGCGCTCCGCAGCCAGCGCATCGGCCCGGGAGAGGGCACTGCGGGCGCCGTGACCGCTGGCAGCGGCGGCGCCGGCAGCGAGGCCGGCCGCAGCGTCAGCACCTGCGGCACCGATCACCGGCAACGCCGACGTCGACCTGTCCTCCGCGGAGATAACGCCGGTCGCGGCGGTGGGGAGGTTCACCGGAGCGGTGATCGGCCCGGTGGCCGCTTCGAAGAGCAGCATGCCGGGAACGGCGGCGTGCGCAGCGGCGATATCCCCGTTGCGGATGGCGTCGGATGCCTCGGCCAGCTTGATCGCGTCGGCAGGACGGTTCTTGGGATCCTTGGCCAGCATCGACATCAGGAGCGCACGGACGGGCCGGGGCAGGGTGTCGGGCAAAGGCGGCGGAGCGTCGTTGACCTGCGCAAGCGCGATGGCAATCTGGGATTCACCGGAGAACGGACGGTGCCCGGTGAGGCACTCGTAGCCGATCACGCCGAGCGAGTAGATGTCGGAAGCGCCGGTCGCCGTCTGGCCGGTGGCCTGTTCGGGAGCCAGATACTGGGCCGTGCCCATCACCTGGCCGGTCTGCGTCAGCGGGACCTGGTCGGCCAGCCGCGCGATGCCGAAGTCGGTGACCTTGACCCGACCGTCCGGGGTGATGAGCAGGTTGCCCGGCTTGATGTCGCGGTGCACGAGGCCCTGGGCGTGCGCAACGGACAAGGCGCGCGCCGTCTGGGAGATCATCGAGAGGGTCCGGTCCGGGGAGAGCACCTGTTCATGCTCGATGATGCTGCTCAGTGGCTGTCCGGGAACGAGTTCCATGACGAGGTAGGCGGAGCCCTCTTCCTCGCCATAGTCAAAGACGTTGGCGATGCCCACGTGGTTCAGCAGGGCGGTGTGCCGTGCCTCGGCCCGGAAGCGCTGCAGGAAACCCGGGTCCCCGGTGTATTCCTCTTTGAGGACCTTGATCGCCACGATCCGGCCAAGGATCAGGTCCTTGGCCTTCCAGACTTCTCCCATGCCGCCGATCGCAATGCGTGTGGTCAGCTGGAATCTGCCGCCGAGGGTGATTCCCGATGTAGGCCTCACTTATTCAACACCGCCTCAAAAATCTTCTTCGCGTTCGGACTGGTTAGATTTGCGCCGGTGGTGATGTCCACGCCTTGCATGACAATCGTGACCGCCACTTGCGGGTCATTCGCCGGGGCGAACCCGGTAAACCAAGAATTGTTCAGGCCCGTGCCGAGCTCGGCCGTGCCGGTCTTGCCCGCCACCTCGACGTTGGGAACCGCGGCGCCGCCGGCGATGCCTTCGCTGACGACACTCGTCATCCACTCGGTGATCTGGCGGGCGATTTCCGGGCTGGTGGACGTCCGGAGCGCCTCGGGCCTGGGCTCGTTGAGAATCCGCAGATCCGGAGACCGCAGGGCCTTGATCAGGTTGGGCTTCATCTGGACGCCGCCGTTCGCGATGGCTGCGGTCATCATGTTGATCTGCAACGGCGTGGCGCGGACGTCGCGCTGGCCAATGGCCGACTGCGCCAGGCCGGCGTCGTCCAGCGGCTCGCTCGGGAAGGTGCTCTTGGCCATTCCCAGTTTCAGCTGGTCGCCGAAGTTTTCGCCGAAGCCAAACTTGGCGGCCTGCTCCTCGATCGCCTTCTGGCCGAGGTCGATCGCGATGCTGGCGAACGGGGTATTGCAGGACTGCTGCAGGGCGAAGGCGAACGAGGCCTTGTCCCGGGTGTAGCAGTTACCGCCGGCGTAGTTCGGCAGCTTGTACTGGATCCCCGGGAACGGCATCTCGGCCGGGTTGGGCAGCACGCTGTCCTTGTTGTATTTGCCGGAGCTGAGCGCCGCCGCCGTGTCCACGATCTTGAAGACCGACCCAGGGGCCAGCAGCGCACCGGTGGGACCGCTCACGGACTGGTTCAGGTTGATTCCGGGGATCTTGTTCAGTTTGGTGATGTTGGCTGCTTCAGCGTCAGCATCCTGGGTGGCCACCAGGTTGGGGTCATACGACGGCTTCGACACCATGGCCAGGATCGCACCGGTCTTCGGGTTCGACACCACGATCGAGCCGCGCTGCCCCTCGGGGATCAGGTCGTAGGCAAGCTTCTGGATTTTCGGGTCCAGTGTCAGCTCGACCGAGGCACCCTTAGGCTGGTTGCCCAGGAACAGCTGGCCCACCCGGTCGAGGAACAACTGGTCGGAGCTGCCGGCGAGCTGTTCGTTCATCGCCAGCTCCATGCCGGTCAAGCCATAGTTCTTGGAGAAGTACCCGGTGATGCCGGCGTAGAGCTCCGGCTGCGGGTAACTGCGCTGGAACTGGCAGCTCTCGCTGCCCGCGACCGACTGCGCCACGGGCTTGCCGCCCACGATGATGGCGCCGCGGTCGTTGCAATAGTTCTGCAGCAGCGTGCGCTTGTTCCAGGCGTTGGCCTTGAGTTCGTCGGCGCCGACCACCTGGACGTAGCTGAGCGCACCGAAGATCAGCGCGAACATGGCGATCGCGGCGATCCAGGAGTTGCGAATGGCCTGGTTCACAGGTGTTTCACCGCCTCGGTGGGAGCGTCTGGACTGGTGCTGGCGCTGCGTGCCGGTGCCGTTACCGGCTTCGGTGGCAGGGCCGTGGTGTCGTTCTTCACTTCAGGATCCTGGCCCGGGGGCAAGGGCGTGGTGTCCACCGGCCCCCGCGCCGTGTGCGAAATCATCAGCAGCAGGCCGACGATGATCCAGTTCGCCAGCAGGGAGGAACCGCCGGCGGCGAGGAACGGCGTCGTCAGTCCGGTCAGCGGGATCAGGCGGGTTACGCCGCCGATCACCACGAAGCACTGCAGCGCGATGGCGAAGGACAGGCCGGTCGCGAGCAGCTTCCCGAACGCGTCCCGGGTCCCGAGCGCCGCCCGGAAACCCCGGGTGAAGAGCAGCAGGTACATCAGCACGATCGCAAAGACGCCGATCAGACCGAGTTCCTCGCCGAAGGACGCGACAATCATGTCGCTGTTGGCGAAGGGGACGAGGTTGGGACGGCCCTGGCCCAGGCCGGTGCCGACCAGGCCACCGTTAGCCATGCCGAAGAGCCCCTCGACGATCTGCCGGCTGCCGCCGAACTCGCGGTCGTAGACCTCGGGGGTGAAGGCATTGATCCAACCGTCGATCCGGAGGGCCACGTGCGAGAAGACTTTGGACGCCACGAAGCCGCCGCCCACCATCAGGACGACGCCGATAATCACCCAGCTGATCCGGCTGGTGGCGACGTAGATCATCACCAGGAACAAACCGAAGAACAAGATCGAGGTACCGAGGTCGCGCTGGAAGATCAGCACCCCAATGCTGACCAGCCACGCCGTGATCATGGGACCCATGTCCTTGAACCGGGGGAACTGCACGGGGCCGATCTTGCGGCCAGCCAGCAGGATCAGGTCCCGGTTGGAGGAGAGGTAGCCGGCGAAGAAGATGGCGAGCGTGATCTTCGCGATTTCACCCGGCTGGAAAGTCATCGACCCGAGCTTGATCCAGACGCTGGCGCCCAGGACCTCGCCGGCGGAAATGCCCGGCACCAGCGGCAGGATCAGCAGCACCGCGCTGACCGCGAGGGAGATGTAGGTAAAGCGGCGCAGCAGCCTGTGGTCCTTGAGGACGAAGATCACCGCAATGGCCACGGCCATCGCCACGAGCGTCCAGCGCAGCTGGTTATTGCCGGTGTCTTCCCCGACGCGGTCGAGGCGGTGGATCATCGCCAGGCCAAGGCCGTTAAGAGCCACCACGAGCGGAAGTATTACCGGATCGGCATATTTCGCGCGGAGGCGCAGCACCACGTGGAAAGCCAGCGCCGCCGCCGCGAGAAGGCCGGACTGGAACCAAAAATCGGTATCGAAGGCCTTTTGCCGGTCGACACCGACGAGCGCGTTGGCACCAATCCCGACCGCGAGGGCCAGGACCAGCAGGAGCAGCTCGGCGTTGCGGCGCGGCTTGGGCGTGGGATCGATCGGCGTCACTTGCCCCCCTCACAGTAGGTCGGGGACGGCGTCGGCGTTGGGGTCGGCGTGGCCGATTTGGAACGGGAGGCCGCGCCGGAAGTGGCACGCGCGGTGGCCTTAGCCGTGCTGCTGGCGCTGGCGCTGGCTGTCGGGGAGGGCGTCAGGCACTCGTCGGCGGGCGCCGTCGTGCCGGTCCGCTGAAGGTTCTTGACGATCCGCTGCGCGTCGTACAGGTCCCGCGCGGGAACAGTCTGGCGCACACGCTGCTGCGAGAACTCAGGCAAGTCAGACATCCGAATATCGGTCACCGTCTCGAGGGTGGAGAGTGGAATGGGGCCCAGTCGCTGGGAGACCCCATTGAAAATGGCAACCCGCTGGTCGTGCTCACCGATGTAATACCGGGTCTGCGTCCAGGCGTAGCCGAGCCACAGGCCGATGCCAAGCACGGCAACGATCGCCGCCGCGATGGAAATGGTCAGCCAGCGGCGGTGCCTGACCGGGGGCTTGAAGTCCTCGGCTTCTTCCTTGTCCGGCTCGGCCTTGTGCGTCAGCACCGTGGCCGCGCGGCGGGCCACCGTGCGGCCGGCGATGGACGGAATGGAGCCGGAAGCAGCGGCGGAAGCCGCCGCGCCCACGAGTTCATGGGGGCGGGTGGAGAGTTCTTCACGCAGGACTTCGGCGGACAAGTGCTCGCCAAGGTGCGGGTCCGTGGAGGGCTGGGCTTCCTTCGCCTGGCCGGCGTCCCCGCCGGCATTCTCGGACGTCTTGCCGGCGTAGGTGCTGCCGGCGCTCCCGGGCGGCGGCGTGGCCGGCGTGCCGGACGGCGGTGCGGTCCTGGAAGCCGGCGCTGTCCCGGTGACGGTTGCCGGCTCCGGTACGACCTCGACGGCTGCGGTATTGACGTCGTCCGGGGTCGGTTCGGCGATGTCCACCATGACGACTGTCACGTTGTCCGGGGAACCGGCCTCCAGCGTGAGGTCAACGAGCTTCTCGGTGCACTCGCGCAGGCTTTTGGTCTCCCGGACGGTGCGCTCCACAACGTGGCCGGCAACATAGTTCAGCCCGTCGGAACAGAGCAGCCAGCGTTCCCCGGGTTCGACGTCGAGCACGTCCAGGTCGAGTTCGGGACTGGCATCGACATCGCCGAGGACCCGCATGAGGACGTTCTTGTGCGGGTGCGTCTCGGCCTCTTCGGGGCGCAGCCGGCCTTCGTCGATGAGCCGCTGGACGAAGGTGTGATCCACGCTGACCTGCTCGAACTTGCCGTTGCGGAGCCGGTAGGCGCGCGAATCGCCGATGTGCGCGAAGTGGAGCTTGCCCCCGGCCAGCAGCAGGGCAGTCACGGTGGTCCCCATCCCGGCCAATTTCGGGTTCATGTGGACCAGTTCGGACAGCAGGGAATTGGCGGTCTGGATCTCGTCGGCCAGGACGGTGTCCGCCTCGCCGGCTTCCACGTCATAGTCGTCGCGGTCCAGATGGATCATGTCCAGCACGGTTGCGGCGGACGCCACGTCTCCGCCGGCGTGTCCGCCCATGCCGTCGGCGACGACGGCGAGGTGGCGGCCGACGTACGCGGAGTCGTCGTTTTTGGCACGCACACGGCCGACGTCGGAGCGCGCGGCGTAGCGCATGATGAGCGGCCGCTTCGAGGCAGTTGCTGCCTTGTCTGCGGGGGATTCGGGGGCAGCCATGGCTACGGCCTCAATTCAATGACCGTCTTGCCGATTCTCACGGGGACACCCAGCTCAACCGGAAGCGCCCGGGTCAGCTGCTGGTCTGCCAGATATGTGCCGTTGGTGGAGCCGAGGTCCTCGATGAACCAGCGGCTGCCCTGCGGGAACAGGCGTGCGTGCCGGCCGGAGGCGTAGTCATCCTCCAGGACCAGGGTGGCTTCCTGTGCCCGGCCGAGCAGGATGGGGCTCGCAGCCAGCGGAAGGGTGGTGCCTTTCAGCGGTCCTTCCGTGACGACGAGTTGGCGCGCCTGCTGTTTCGCCGGGGCGGGTGCGGGTTCGGCCAGCGAGGGGTTCCGGCGTACCTGCCGGGCCGTGGGGGCGCCGGCTGCGGCTTTGCGCCCGATCATGAGGTCCCGGCGCATGGCCGAGACGATGCTGAAGATGAGGACCCAGAGCAGGATTAGGAAACCAAAGCGCAGGGCAGTGATGGTCAGTTCGCTCACGGGCGGCCGCCCGGGTTGGCGGGCAGAAGGCGGAAAATGATTTTGGTCCGTCCCATCGTGATTGTGG
>Ga0213838_1001395_pt1 | contig 12584 bp, 8 predicted proteins | sample SWPATP13_FD_160577 | JGI IMG/M metagenome (GOLD analysis project Ga0213838, IMG submission 160577) | Coastal seawater microbial communities from Marineland, Florida, United States - SWPA TP1 #3 | ecosystem: Environmental > Aquatic > Marine > Coastal | place: USA: Florida | collected 2016-08-06
CTTAGGCATGAGAGCGCACAGCGAACTTCCTCAATATTCACAGCATTGGGATGTGAGTCTATTACCGTTTGTCGACAACGAGCAAATTCGTGCGTGCAGTCCTCTCAAACTCTTGGAGTACATGGCCGCGGGCTCAAAGATCGTGTCCACCCCTTTTCCTGCATTAAAGCCATACTCACAATATGTTACGACGGTCACCAGTGCCGATGAAATGGTGCAAGCACTAACGAATGCTCGAGTTCCACAAACAGAGCAATTAAGAAATCAACGTAGCCAAGTTGTCGCAAGTGAAAGCTGGGAACAACGCAGTCAGTTCGTCGACCAGATGTTGGAGTCACTATGGATCAATTAAAGATAAGGTTGCTCATCATATTGGGGGGCATGTGGCGTCAGCGCTATGTGATCGTCATCCCTATCCTTATTCTGCCTTTCGTGGGATTTGGAATAAGTAAACTTGCTCCTCCAAAATACGAAGCGCATACCAGCATGCTGATACAAGAAACTGCAAAAATGAACCCGTTTCTCGAAGACATTGCAGTCTCTACCATGCTGAAAGACAGAATGAACGCCCTGCGAACTTTGCTAAAAAGTCGTCATGTGCTGTATTCCGTGGCCGAAGAGCTATCACTTATTAACGATCAAATGGAAGACATCGAGAAGGACCGCATCATTGAAGACATGTCGCAACGTCTAACGGTCACTCAGCTTGGAAAGGACTTTATTAAGATCTCCCTTGTCTCCAACTCCCCTGATGGGATGAAAGAGCTATTGCGCTCTGTGAGTGAACATTTTATCGAGCAACTGCTTGCTCCTGAACGTTCATCCATCGAAGATTCGAGTGATTTCCTTGCCATCCATATAGAGAAGCGAAGCAAAGAACTCGATATCGCTGAGGAAGCATTAGCCGACTACAAAAACAAAAATGCGCAATCAACGCCAGAAATTCAAAACCAAAGCCTAAATCGCTTAGCGTCACTCAAGCAAAATTTAGCGGAAAAAGAAGCCGAGCTATCCGGGGTTAAGAAAAGTCTAGGTTCGATTGACCAACAGCTTTCGAAAACAAACCCTGTTATCGGTAAGCTTGAGGATCAAATCATTGAGATTCGAAGTGATTTGACTCTGCTAAAAGCTAAATACACAGACCAACACAGCGCCGTTCAAGCGAAAATGAGGGAGTTAGAACGACTAGAAAACGAAAGAACAGCACTACTTAAGCTCAAGCAGCCAAGCTTGAATAGTGATCAACTATGGGATATTGCCAGCAGTAACACATTGACCAAGCTTTCCGATGTTCAGCCACTTTTGGTTACTCAGCTTCATAGCTTGCAACTGGTTCGCTCTAAATATGAATCCTTAAGCGAAGAAACTAAAAGCCTAAAGAAAATGGTTTTTGAACTCGAAAACAAAGCAAACCAATTTGGGGAAAATGCCAAAGTGATGTACCGACTTCAGCGCGATGTGCAAATCAAACGTCAGCTGTACGATGAATTAATGGAACGTTACGAAATGGCTCAACTTACGGGTTCACTGGGCATCTTCGAGCAAAATAAACGAGTGAAGATCATCGATTTACCTTTCACACCTAGTGGGCCATCGAATCTGCCTGCGCTCATCTTCATTATTGCTGGTGTGTTTGGAGGCATTGCCTTGGGCAGTGGACTCGCTGTTGTAATAGAACTTTTCGACACTTCGATTAAACGACAAGATGAGTTGGAACAACTCTTAGAAGCTCCGGTTCTTACCGTAATACCAAAACTGAATTAAGACATTTCAGTACACAGACGCCACATAACGCCACCCGAACACGGTGGCGTTTTTCATCACGAAACATCATTTTCTTTATTTGATTATCATAATCGTAAAAAACATTCCCAAACCCGCAAATTACATTTAACCCTCTGATATTTATCTAATTTAATTTTGGCACAGGAAATGCAAATACCATCTAGAACGCAATAACCCAGTCACAATGAAAATCAGCAGTACATCCAATTTGTTTAAAGGGGTAACACATGGATACGAACGCAAAAGGACATGGAAAGAAGATCATTCACGTCGTTCAGCATCTTGCGCCAGGTGGGTTAGAGACGCTCACTCTAGATCTGTTACGTTTAGCCAAACCTCACGACACTGTGCTGATTTTTAGCCTAGAGGGAACAAGAGAAGACGCGATTAAAAACTGGCCGAAGTTAGAAACGTATTCAAACAACATCGTATTTCTAGAGAAAGCACAAGGAGTTCAACCTGCGATCGTTGCTACATTGGTGAAAGCGTTCATCGGAATGAAACCTGATGTCGTGCACACGCATCATATCGGCCCTCTTCTGTATGCCGGTAGCGCTGCAAGAATCGCTGGTGTACCGCATCGAATTCACACAGAACATGATGCTTGGCATTTAAATAATGCTAAGCGTCGTAGACTACAAAATTTTGCGTTAAAAGCCGCGCAACCCATGTTGGTAGCGGATGCGAGTAAAGTTTACCATCAGCTCAAAGGTATGTTTTCACATCAAGATATCACCACCATTAAAAACGGTATCGATTGTGAAAAATTTCAAATTGGCTCTAAACAGAAAGCTCGTACCCTATTTGGGCTTCCTCAAAACACAACGCTTATCGGATGTGCTGGCCGATTAGAAACGGTAAAAGGACAAGACCAGCTCATTAAGGCTCTGGCTTTACTTTCTTCAGATATCTCACTTGCAATTGCCGGGGATGGTACCGAGAGACAAGCACTCGCGGCCCTCACTGAACAACTTGGTTTAACTGATCGCGTGATCTTTCTTGGCCTTGTCGACAATATGCCAGCGTTCTATCAGTCGTTAGATCTGTTTTGTTTGCCATCGCGGCATGAAGGGTTACCACTTTCGACTCTTGAAGCTCAAGCATGCGGCATTCCAACAGTCGCGACCGATGTTGGAGCTACTGACGAAACATTATGTCCCGCGACAGGTTCATTGGTTGTTCGCCACACCATCACAGCGCTCGCTAGAGAACTTCATAACGCCACTCAACATTTGAACTCGGCAACGTCACCTAGAGACTACATTCTTAGCAATTTCGACATTCGTAAGATGGTTAATGCTTACGACGCACTTTCAGATGGAGCATACGCATGATAGATATCCTGTTAACAGCAGTTTGTATTGCATCGGGTGGACTCATCGTTTACCACCACGCTATCTACCCATTGATTTTACGTTGGTATTCGAGAAAACATCCTAGCGTAGCAATGAAAGACGTAGACAGAGGTTACCGTTCTGGCGAAGGAGATTCTCGTTTACCCTCTGTCACCATATTAGTGCCTGCTTATAACGAAGAGCAGTGGATTGCAGACAAGATACGTAATCTTGCCGCACTGGATTATCCACGAAACAAACTAAGAGTCGTCATCGCTTGTGACGGATGCACTGATAACACGGTCAATTTCGCTCAGATGACCATTCAAGAAGCGATCTGCTCGGACATTCATTTTGAAATCCACGATCACAAGGAAAACCGAGGAAAAGTTGCCGTGCTAAATAGCGAGCTCGCTAATATTGATACAGACATTACGGCGTTGAGCGATGTCTCTGCCTTAATTTCATTAGACTCATTACTGATTGCAAGTGAACATTTTTCAGACGATAGAGTTGGAGTTGTCAACGCCACTTACTGTTTGTGCCCATCAGAAAATCAAGGCGAAGTCAGCTACTGGGCATACCAAACTGCCATTAAGAAAAGTGAAGCATCATTTGGTTCAAGCCTAGGTGCACACGGCGCATTCTATCTGTTTAGAACCAAGCTGTTTGATGCCCTTCCATTAAATACGATTAACGATGATTTTATGCTACCGATGCAGATTGTTCGTAAAGGCTACCTAGCTGACTACGATTCAAATATGGTCGCATTGGAAATGGAGCAAACAAGTAATGAAAATGACTTCCACCGCCGACTAAGAATTTCCGCAGGTAACATGCAACAAGCCATTGAACTATTTGGCCTATTCAACCCTAAATTCAAAGGGGTAGCTTTCACTTTCTTTTCCGGGAAAGGGTTAAGACTACTCACACCATACCTGATGTTGGTTTGCTTAGTGACCTCATTTTTACTCATGGACAACCTGGTTTTCAACATTCTATTTTGGCTGCAAATCAGCGTCTATATCACTGGGATCCTTGGTCACCTATTACCAAAACATCTTTCAATTAAACCCGTATCTTTAGTTTCCTACCTAGTTGTTGGCCACTATGCAAACTTTGTTGGTGGACTACGTTACTTGCTTGGATTCGAAGGCTCACATTGGACACGAGTAAATCGTTAAGGAATGATTATGATGAATACTAACCTTTATCAAAACAATATCTCGCGCGCAAAGCGAACTTTCGATTTTACTGGCGCATTAATGGTGTTGATTTTATTCGCTCCTCTATTTCCGCTGATTGCTTTGGCTATTGTTGTCAGTTCTCGCGGTCCAATTTTCTACAAGCAGTTACGGGTTGGGAAATCAACGCCAGAAAAAATGGAGCTGTTTGAAATCATGAAGTTTAGAAGTATGTATCAAGACGCTGAAGCACGTTCAGGGGCAGTTTGGGCAACTGAAGACGACCCTAGAATTACACCTGTAGGTAAATTTCTGCGTAAAAGTCGCCTTGATGAGCTTCCACAACTCTTTAATGTATTGAAAGGTGAAATGTCCCTAATTGGTCCTCGCCCGGAGCGCCCTACTTTTTATAACAAACTAGAAACCGAAATCCCTTACTTTGCAGACCGCACTTATGGTGTATTACCAGGAATTACTGGGTTAGCACAGGTCAACCAAGGATACGATACTTGCATTGAAGACGTTAGACGAAAAGTAGGCTTTGACCACAGTTATGCACTAAGCCTTTGTTCTGTTCGATCTTGGTTGGCAACAGACATTGGCATCATCACTAAAACCATTGTGGTAATGGTTGATGGTCGAGGTCGATAACAGTAGCAGCCAACATGACATAACTGAACGGCTAAGCCTATATATGGCTTAGCCGTTTTACTTTCTCAATTATATGTAGCTTTCCGTAGATTTACTCCACTGTTCAAATAGATGAGGATTTTAACTTGAGAAATAAATGATATTGATTATCATTAAGTTTTAGATGCACTCACAGAATTTACGCATGTCTTTATATTCTCAACGCAAACTCGCTATTTTAAGCGGCACAATATTTTGTTCGTTATTCACACTGTTCTGCTTCATCGCTAGCTTACTTTTTGGAGAGACAACCATCACCATAGATGCCCTGATAGACGCGACAATTCATTACTCAAGTCATGACCAAGTACACTCTTTCCTTGTTGAAGAACGTTTACCTAGAGCGGTAACAGCCTTAGTTGTTGGAGCCTCGTTAGCTATTTCAGGAGTACTGCTGCAAACGCTAGTCAAAAGCCCGCTCGCTTCACCAAGCTTGATAAGTGTTAATTCAGGTGCACTAGTATTTAGCGTCATCGCAGTCAGCGTTCTCACTATTACACTACTTGAACAAGTAGTCATGCTAGCGAGCATTGGCGCTGTGTTAGCGCTCGCCGCAGTTTATTTACTCGATCACTCTTCGCGCTCTCTTACTCAACCTGTGAAAACCCTATTTAGCGGCTTAGTGCTAACCGTTCTGGCGCTGTCAATCACCGCTTTATTGCTGATTACGACAAACGGAAGTTGGGACGACATTGTTTTTTGGTTAGCGGGCTCTGTGTCTCAGCATTCCATCAAAACCGTTGTTCCGTTACTTCCATTATTGGTATTTGCCATTGGAGTAACGTGGCTATTAACCCCATACCTCAATCAATTGATGGAAAACGACACCATGGACAAACCACTTGGTTACTCGACCACAATCATTAGATTACTGATTGCAATCTGTATCGCGATTTTTGCCTCAATCTCGGTGGTCATGGCTGGATTTATAGGCTTCGTTGGATTAATGATACCTTACCTAATTCGTAAATTTGCCAAGCCCGACTTCAAATGGTTACTCCCTATCAGTGCTCTACTGGGAGCTTCACTGCTATTGGCAATAGACACAGCTTCACGCTACCTCTCTCCGGCACACACCATTCCAATCGGTGTCGGTACTGCACTTATTGGCGTACCGTTCGTGGGCTATTTGATTTGGCGCTCTCGTCAAAAGCAATAACCTGGATCCCTACCCCACAAAAAAAGCCCTAGATATGCTGAATCATAACTAGGGCTTTCGGTATAACTAAAGCGTCAGTATCAAATTAGGACGCTTTATCAATTTGTAGCTTTGGGTCGGACGTGTCTTCCTCATTTGGTTCTGAGAAAATATCCGCGACCGCACTTCGCTCCAATTCACCTTTTAGATTGCCTTCTTCATCGACAACCGGAAGCGAATAGTCACATGACATCGTATCAGGTAATACTTCTTCAATGACGGCATCGGGTAGTACCGCTGGAACTTCTTCATAAATCTCTTCGCTGAATTCATGAACAGAAGCATCTTCAACCGCATCTTGAAGGCTTTCTTTGGTCACTAACCCTTGGTATCCCTCTTCGGTTACGTGATAAGCATAGTCGTGCTTAAGGTTCTTCATTTGCGCTAACGCGCCTTCAATCGTTTCTGACGTAATTCGATACAATGGTGGTTGCATTACGGTTTCAACGGTCAGGGCTCGAGCTCGATTCACATCTTTAACAAAGGCTTCCACGTAGTCATCGGCTGGATTCAGAAGGATCTCATGTGGCGTCCCTTGTTGAACCAACTCTCCGTCTTTGAGAATAGCAATGCGATCTCCAAGGCGTAGCGCTTCATCCAAATCATGGGTGATAAAGACAATGGTTTTATGTAGCTTCTCTTGAAGTTCAATTAACTGATCTTGCATTTCACTACGAATAAGTGGGTCTAGAGCAGAAAATGCTTCATCCATTAATAAGATTTCAGCGTCAGTACATAACGCGCGTGAAAGCCCCACACGTTGTTGCTGACCACCAGAAAGCTGTGCTGGATACTGTTCTTCGTATCCTTTCAAGCCAACCGTTTCGAGCCATTCTTTCGCTTTGGCTAAACGCTGTTCTTTCTTTATGCCTTGAACTTCTAACCCATAAGCGACGTTCTCTACTACGGTTCGATGTGGCATTAAACCAAAGCGTTGGAATACCATCGACATTTTATGGCGTCTGAATTCTTCAAGTTGCTTCGTATTCAGGCTCATCACGTCAATGCCTTCCACCATGATCCTGCCTTGAGTCGGCTCAATCAAACGGTTGAAGTGACGAATTAACGTTGACTTACCAGACCCTGACAAGCCCATGATCACGAAGATTTCTCCACGTTTGATTTCAAGATTTATCTCTTTCAAACCAACGGTATGCCCAGTGTCTGCAAGAATGGCGTCTTTATGCTCACCCTTTTCAACGCGAGGCATGACCGACTTTGGCTTAGGTCCAAATACCTTAAACAACCCGCTGATTTCAATTAATGGTTTAGTCATGTTTGAACCCTCCTAGGTGCGCGTTCGTTCTGCGCGCATACGCTTGTGAAGCACGGTCAAACAAAATGGCTAACGCCACGATAGCGAAGCCGTTTAGCAGGCCTAGCGTAAAATATTGATTGGTGATGGATTTCAATACCGGTTGACCCAAACCTTTCACGCCAATCATCGAAGCGATAACAACCATAGACAGAGCCATCATGATGGTTTGGTTGATACCTGCCATTATCGTTGGCATGGCGAGTGGCAGCTGCACCCCCCAAAGCCTTTGTTTTTTATTGGCACCGAATGCCGTTGCCGCTTCTAAAACTTCTTTATCAACCAATCGAATACCCAAGTTGGTCAATCGAATCACAGGCGGAATTGCGTAAATGACTACGGCAATCAAACCCGGAATTTTACCGATACCTAAAAGCATAACGACAGGGATAAGATAAACGAATGCAGGCATTGTCTGCATAATGTCGAGTAATGGAGTCACTACCGATTGAACACGATTCGAACGCGCCATCGCAATACCAATCGGAATGCCCAGTACTATCGAAACCATGGTACACACAGTAATAATACTCAGGGTCCGCATGGTATCTTCCCACATGCCGAAATAGCCAATGAGAAGTAATGAACCAACACAGCCCAAGGCCAGTTTCCAAGAGCGACTCGCGCCATACACTAAAGCGGTACACACCGCTAGCACGATCATCCAAGGCGTGGAAATCAGTAGTTTTTCAAACCAAACTAGGAAAGAAAGAAGAGGATCAAAGAAAGATTCGATGAGTTCACCGTATTCACGGGAAAAATCTCGGTAAGCACCGTCCAGTGTTTTTTTGATTGCTCGCAAATCAGAGCGTTCCATTTCAGGGAAGCTTGCAAACCAATTGCTGTCAGCCATTTTATATCCTTATACTTCGGAGCCCAGAGTCACCATCCAAGTATGGGGCAACCAATAAGGCTCCGAATAATGAATAACATCAAGTATAGCGACGTTATTTAAATTTCACTTTGCTGCTTAATTAAAGCTCAGCTTCCACTTTTTTAGCGACTTCAGCCGACACCCAAGGGTGCCAGATTTCTGGGTACTCACTTAAAAAGTGCATCATTGCTTCTTCACCATCGGCTTGATTGTCTTCCATCCAAGCTAACAACGAATTCATTTTTTCATTAGTGAAACCACGTTTCGTGAAATAGTCATAAGCTTCAGGTACGCGAGATGCAAAGCTCTCTGTGGTAATAGTATGTACTGGTGAAGGCGGGTACATTGTCGGTTTTGGAGATTCACAGTCTTCTTTAGTTGTACACGTTAAGAATTCTTGTTTATCAACGCCACTTCCGAAATCTACTTTTACCATTTCGTATTTACCCAAAACAGCCGTTGGCGCCCAGTAGTAACCAAACCACGCTTCTTCACGCTCATACGCTTTCGCTATCGCACCCGACAAGCCTGCGCTTGAGCCTGGGTCAACAATACTAAAGCCACTGTCTTCTAGATCTAATGCTTCAAACAAGTTGCCTGCACTGATCTGACAGTTCCAACCTGCTGGACAGCTATAAAATGCCGATGTATCTGGATCTTCTGGGTGTTTGAATAGGCTTGCGTTCTTACGAATACCGTCAATGGTAGCCATTTCTGGATATTGCTTAACTAGGTAAGCAGGCACCCAAAATCCTTCTTCACCACCGTTAACCAGTGATTTACCTGCATAGCGCAAGCGCTTCTCTTCAACGCCTTTGTCTAATGCGTCTTTAAGAGCGTTACTCCACAACTCTGGAGCGACATCTGGCTGACCTTTTTCGATCATAGAAGTACCCGTTGGCATAGTGTCACCAGGGATTAACTCCGCATCACAATCATAGCCATGCTCAAGAATAAACTGGTCAATATTGGCAATTAGCGTTGCCGAGTTCCAGTTCATATCAGCGATCGTTACGCTGCCACATTCCCCTGCATTCGCATTACCACTCGCTGCTGCAACTAACAAAAACATGGAGCTTAACTTGTATTTCATATTGAGTTTCCTTTCTCTTTAATAATACAACCGAGTTAGCCAAATCTTACTGGCTATCCAAATTGCTTGCCGGTGACTGTTCTACTGACATTAGAAGCGGATATCTTAGGTTTTGCTAATGGAATCAAAGTCCGCGCAAAAAGTACGAACTTAGTCGCTAACCATTAGAAAAATCTGAGAAATCATTCCAAATGTTTCAAAAATCACCACTTCTTATAAGCTTAGGGAATAATCACTTAAAATCCACATTTCATACGATTTACTTGGCACCATAACGGGGCGTGTCACGTAACCGAGAATTATGTGAACTAGATCGTACTGAAGATCAATATGAAACAAGTAAGCCTCTAGATTTGCGACGCTTATAGTCTAAATGAAGGTTTTTTGTGTCCGTACTCATAAAAGAACCGAGAACAGCTTCATTGATTAATCAAGCTGAACTCGATCCATTAACCTAGTTTTAGGAACAACTAATGAGCATTTGAGAGTTACGACTCCATTACATTGATGATTTTCAATTGGTCTACGAGAGCGGAAATAATCATTTCATCCGTTGCATTATCAACATCTGCGATGCCCATATCGTTCCAACCGACATTGCTAATCACAACATTCGTTTTCCCACCTTGTGTATCCGTTACTTCAAGAGTGACGGATGTCGGATCATTTGCATCGTCAATATCGTCAGAAACACTCACTTGGATATTGGCGAGCAAATCTTGCATGTTTGGTGAATCAGGCAGTAAATCTTGTAGATCGACAATATCTTCATTTAGATTGAAGTCTGACAGCGTTTTGGTGATTGGATTCGAGTCTGTTCCGGCATTCACCTCCAACATACTGAATATGTCTTCGCCAGCGCCACCTAGCAATATTTCATCTACCTCACTCCCTGAAAGGATGTCGTTTCCTTCATGACCATATGTTTCGGAGACCGTTATCACTTCCGCGTTAACTAGGTGACTAAGCAGCTCTTGATTATTCATCCCAGTTGTATCGATTCCTGCAAGCTCGTCCAGAGAGTTTCCTTGAATCACAATTTCTTGAACAACGTCACCGTTTATATCGAACAAAGAAAGCACCGAATCGTCATTCAACTGAGTGATACTTAGCTGCTGAGAGATATCTGCAGTGGTCCACAAACCGCTCATATTGAAAAAGTCTGTAAGATCCACGCTATCTACACTCGCATCAAAGTCTTTAATGTAATCTTTGCCTACATCCACAGCATTACCAACAGTGGTGGAACTCCAGCTGAATGTATCGGCTTGGTTAACATCCGTTAAGTCTGTTGGCCCTCCCCAAAGCCATTCATCAGCTGTGGTCGCGGAAAGCAAATCGTAACCGATGCTTCCTTGAACAAGGTGATTGCCGAGAACCGATACCGAGACTGTTTCTTGAGTGGTATTAACTCCGTCAGATACTTCAACGATGAAGTCGTCCGTATCGAGTTGGTTCGACGCTAGATTATTTGTTGAACCTGCCATGAGCAAATAGGACCATGCGCCAGTCGATGCATTAAAACTCAGTGTCCCATATTGTCCATTCGCTGGGCCAATTAGCTGCCAAGTAAGCTGTGAGGAATCTGTTTCAATATCCGTTGCGGCCAACTGGCCGGAAGTTTCGTTGATGTAATCCTCTTTCACTTGACCAGTCTGCGTTCCTGTTATTTCAGGAGCACTATCGGTGCCTTGGATATCGATAGTAATGATCTGTGAAACTACACCTCCGTTATCGTCGTCAACAAACACTGTGAACGTATCGGTCACTAGCTCATTTTTGAGCAACGCCGCTGCGCTCTGATCAAGTTCGTACTCCCACTCGCCAGTCGCCGAATTAATGGAAATCTCACCAAAACTACCAAGCTGATTTTGACTGTTACCCAAAAAGTAAAATGAATGCGAGTCGGACAAATCAACGTCATTGATCGTTAACTCGCCAGATGCCGTACCAACTGCGCCATCTGCATCAATCTGAGCCGTAACATCGCTATCTGCTAAGACTACGCTCGGAAGGTCGTTGGACCCTGTCACCTCAAATGAAACGGTCTCAGTATCTGACTCGTTGAATTCATCGGTCACCTTAATGGTGTACGTCAAAGTCAGTGTCTCATTGACTGCCAACGAATCAATATCTGTGTGTTGATTATCTAATGAAAAACTCCACTCTCCAGTTAATGTATCTACTAGTAATTCGCCACGGTCATCTGACTGAATAACTTCCCAGTTCAATAGATCATTGATATCCACATCACCGCTATCAAACGCACCCGACAATACTTGCGTGTCGCCTTCGTTGATAGTTTGTACGGCTATTGCTTCAATCGCGGGAGAGTCATTGGAACCATTGATGGTGATTTGAATAGAAAGCGTATTCGAAGCTTCATTTTCGTTATCTTCTGCCTGCACCAAAATGGTATCAACCAGTGATTCCCCTAACCCTAGCGCATCGACTGAGCTATGAGTTTCGTCGACTACGTACTGCCACTCTCCCATACCATTGACACTTAACGTCCCGAATGAACCGTCGCTTGCCACAAAATAGGTGACACCGTCACCCAAATCAACATCATACGCTGTTAGTTCACCAATCGCAGAACTGCCAACCATCTCATTTACCACACCCAGAGAATCTCCCGATAAAACTGGTGCATCGTTCGTTCCCGTAACGGTGACTGTGATGGTCTGACTTACTTCGGCGCCTAAATCGTCGCTTGCATGAACCACAAAGCTTTCAGTGACGATTTCGTCTTTCGCTAAAGCTTGAAGGTGTGGCTGATCGTTATAGATGCTATAACTCCACTCTCCCATGGCATCAATAATAAACAGCCCATAAGTACCGTTAAGGCTCTTCGCGGTGAATGTGACGACGTCTCCAGTATCGACATCAGTTCCTACAAGCTGAAGGCTTTGCGATATTTGATTGTCCTCTACCAATGCAGCTGTAACATCCCCAGAGATGATTGGCGTCTCATTAACGCCATGAATTGAAACGACGACCTCTTTTTCCGATTCTAAGCCTGTACTGTCGATAACTTTGACGACAAACGTTTCTTGCAGAGGTGAAGAGTCTCTGCCATTGAGCTCAATAAGAGCATCTAAGGTTTCGTCT
>Ga0213838_1001399_pt1 | contig 12562 bp, 10 predicted proteins | sample SWPATP13_FD_160577 | JGI IMG/M metagenome (GOLD analysis project Ga0213838, IMG submission 160577) | Coastal seawater microbial communities from Marineland, Florida, United States - SWPA TP1 #3 | ecosystem: Environmental > Aquatic > Marine > Coastal | place: USA: Florida | collected 2016-08-06
GTGGGTGCTGGAACAGGCCTGCGCCCAGGCCGCCGTCTGGCAGCGCGCTGGCCTGCGCCCGTTCCGCCTCGCCGTCAACGTCTCGGCGCGCGAATTCACCGAGTCGCTCCCAAACCGCGTCGCCGCCACCCTGGCGCGCTACGAACTCGACGCCTGCTGGCTGGAGCTGGAGATCACCGAGAGCACCCTGATGCACGACATCGACCGCGTGATCGGCATCATGGATCGCATCAACGCGCTCGGGGTGGCGCTGTCGCTGGACGATTTCGGCACCGGCTATTCGAGCCTGTCCTACCTGAAGCGCTTCCCGATCCACACCCTCAAGATCGACCGCTCGTTCACGACCGGGATTCCGCTCGATGCCAGCGACTGCGCGATCGCCAGCACCATCATCAGCATCGGCCGCCAGCTGGGGCACCGGGTGATCGCCGAGGGCGTCGAGACGCTCGATCAGCTGGCTTTCCTGCGCGAATCCGGGTGCGACGAGGTGCAGGGCTACCTGTATGCCGCGCCCTTGCCGGCGGCGCGTTTCGAGCAGGGGTTGCGCGAGAACTGGCTGCTGGTGGAGTAGGGGACTTGGGGTTGTAGGGTGGACTCCTGAGTCCACGCGGTGATACAAGCCTTGGGAATAGCCAAGGTCGGGCCGGCTGACTCATTCATCAGCGGGGCACCCGATTGCCTGCCCTCAACAGAACGATTTATGTATAATGCCGGACGTCAGGAAGCGTGGCCGAGTGGTTGAAGGCAGCAGTCTTGAAAACTGCCGACGGGGGAACCCGTTCGTGAGTTCGAATCTCACCGCTTCCGCCAAAATCTCCTTAAGTCTTTGATTATATTGAATTTTAGATTGTCTATAAAATTCAACCATTGCTTTGACTATCCCTGCAGACCCTGCTCAGCTATGAGCACATCACTATTACGCTCCATGCTTACGCGGAACGCTTGCAGTTCAGTGATAGGGCTGACATTACTACCATTGACCTAACTGGACTCGACTGTCGCAACACAACAATGGTTTGGTCATGCTAGCATGACTACTTCTGGTCGTTATAAGGCTGCAAACTTAAATGGGTGGTATTAATCGCTACGCGCAAGTCGCCAAGCACTGCCTTCTGGTGTTGTGGGGCGTTTTTTTTCTGTCGGTATTCACCCTAGTGGTTTGCGACAATTTAGGGTACACAGGGACGTTGAAGTCCGCTGCAGGCGTGATCAGCCTGGCTTTGGGAATACCATTGCTAGGTACGATTCAGTATTTCGTTGACGCTGTCGAAAAAGTGTCCGGGCGATACGGGGTCACTGTTAGTGACGACGTAAGGCAACGTATCGCGCCCGTGCTGAAGTATTTGAACGCTGATGTGCAGATTGGATCCTATTCGAGTGATGAAGCCAATGCTTTTGCTATTTCTTCGGTATTCGGCACGAAATCATTAATTGCCTTTTCTTCCAGTTTGTTGAGTGCGGCCGACGATTCACGCCTGATGGCAATTGCTGCGCACGAGATCGCTCATCTTAAAAATGGTGATTCTAGAAATAAGACTTTTATTCTGGCTTTTAGTCAGGCCGTTCAAACTTATCCGTACCTGCTGTCTGAAATATCAAAAGAGTTATTAAAGAAAACTGCGATTATGCTCGCAATATTCTTCGGAATTTTTCTATTAATTGCGTTTCTCGGTCCTGGTAACGCATTCAAAGGTCTGCGGCCCGCAGATGGACGTGTCCTTCTTGTGTTCATCTGGCCGGTCGGCGTGATTGCCGGCTACTTCGTATTAAACCATCTCTTGAACCGAGCATTCTATGCTTACAGTCGGGAGCGGGAATTTGCTGCTGACGCTGATGGTGCAATGATGACTTCGCATCAAGACATGATTTCCGCGATTTCACTACTTGCTGAGAATGACGAAGGAGTTATCAGTGTATTCGACACGCATCCATCATTTGCAGAGCGTAGGAAACGGCTAAATGATGCGCAAGCAAATTACGTCTGAATTAGTGGATGAAGATTTTCATTCAACTTATGCTGTTGCTGAGCCGCAGGGCAGCACCACTCGGCTGTACTAGGAAATCGTTCGCACGCTTCCGCGTCCACTGAGACGAAGAAAACCGCCAAAAGGTTGTCGTTTTGTGGAAGCCAGGGAAGCGCCTGTCTGCTTCCCCGTGTCAGATCCGAAGGGCTGGGCACATTGCCCATCCCTCTCCGAAGCGCCTGTCTGCTGTGCGTGCTGCAGGCGCGCGTCCCTTCTTTACTAGTCATAGAGGGCATGCTGTATCATCCACGCCTGAAAATCGAAAGCCTCCCATGCTCATCATCACCATCAAACAAGGCAAAGAAAAAGCCCTCCTCGCCGGCGACCCCTTTATCTACCTCTCGGCCATCGACAAAGTCGACGGCAAGCCGAACGAACGCAACAAGCTGGGCGCCACCGCCATCGTGCAATCCTCGTCGCGCCAGTTCCTGGCGCGCGCCGCCTACAACGCCAAGTCCCAGATCGCCGCGCGCATCTGGACCCTGCGCGAAGACGAGCCGATCGACCACGCGCTGATCAAGCGGCGCGTGCAGGCCGCCATTCAGCGCCGTGCCGTCAAGTGGGGCATTGCCGACCCCCAGGAACTGTTCCAGCTGATCGACGGCGACAAGGACGGCTTGCCCGGACTGCTGGTGCATAGCTACGGCGGCGTCGACGGCTATCTGGTTTGCCAGTTCAATGGCGCTGGCGTCGACCTCTGGCGGGTGGCGATCGTGCAGGCGCTGTTGAAGGCGACCGGCTGCCCGAACGTCTTCGAACGCAGCGACGAGTTGCTGCGCAAGGGCGAAGGACTGCCTGTCATCTGGCGCGTACTGGCGGGCGAAGAGCCGCCGCAGAAGCTGATGGTGCGCGAGGGCAAAGGGATCGCGCCGATGGATATCCGCACCGGGTTCACCTACCCGCGCTGAGACAGGGGCGCCGTTCCACGACTGTCCCGCACAATGCGTGTCCCAAAGCACTAAATAGATTGGAAACATTTTCCTTCACGGATATCATGCGCGATTAGCTTAGAGAAATCCCGCATGAAGAATCCGGCCCGCGCCACGACGCGCCGTCCCCTGCGTCTCGCCACCCTGACCATGCTCACCGTCAGCATCGCCGTCACCCTGACGGTCTTGCTGCACCTGGCCCTGGTCAGCCATTTCGCGCACCAGCAGGCGCGCAAGGAAGCGCAGTTGCGGCTGCAGCAGTTGTCCTGGCAGATGCGCGATTCCCTCAACCGGGTCACCGGCACCGCCATGGTGACGGTCAGGCTGCTGTCCGAGCTGCCCCAGGTGCGCTCCTACGAAAAACCGGAGGCGACGCGCCAGGTGCTGGAATCGATCCAGCGCGCCGTCGCCGATTACGCCTGGATCGGCGTGGCCGACGCAGGCGGCACGGTGCGCGTGGCCACCGGCGGCATGCTCGAAGGCGCGAAGGTCGATGCCCGGCCCTGGTTCCAGGCCGGCCTGCAAGGCGCGCACGCGACCGATTACCATCCGGCGCTGCTGCTGAATAAACTGTTGCCGAAGGCGAGCGAACCGTGGCGCTTCATCGACATGTCGGCGCCGCTGGCGGGCGACGATGGCCGGGTGCATGGCGTCGTCGGAGTCCACATGAGCTGGCAATGGGTGCGCAACCGCGCACGCCAGCTGCTCACGCCCGCCTTGCGCGAATACGGCGCCGAGGTGATGGTGGTGCGCGCCGACGGCACGGTCTTGCTCGGGCCGGAGAACCTGGTCGAGAAGAAGTTCGACAGCCCCAGCCTGCGCCTGGCGCAGCAGGGCGCCACCGGCTCCGTGCGCGAGGAGGGCGCAGACGGCAAGGCCTACCTGACCGGTTACAGCCGCACCGGCACCGCCGGCGATCCGGCCACGCTGCAATGGTCGGTGTTGGTGCGCCACACGGAAGACGCGGCGCTGGCCGAGGCCCGCGACCTGGAACGCCGCATGATCGCCCTGAGCGTGCTGATGGCGGCGCTGCTCGCGCTGTGCGCGGCGCTGCTGGCGCGCCGCCTGACGCGGCCGATGGATGCGCTGAGCGGTGCGATCGAGCAGGCCATCGATGCGACGCGCTCCGGCGGCCGCGCGGCCGATATCCCGGTGGTGAGCGGCTTTCACGAGGCGCAGGTGCTGTCGCAGGCGATGCGCGAACTGGTGCGCAACGAAGAGGCGCACCGCAGCGCACTGGAAACGATGAACCAGCAGCTGGAGAGCACGGTCGCCGCGCGCACCGCCGAGCTGCAGGCCTTGCTGCTGCACGATGGCCTGACCGGTTTGCCGAACCGGCGCGCCCTGATGCAGACCTTGCCGGAAGCCATGCACCGGGCGGCGCGCGCCGCCAAACCCTGCGCCTTGCTGTTCATCGACATGGACGGGTTCAAGAACGTCAACGATACCCATGGCCACGAAGAGGGCGACGCGCTGCTGCGCCAGTTCGGCGCCCGCTTGCTGGAGGCGGTGCGCAAGACCGACTCGGTCGCGCGCCTGGCCGGCGACGAGTTCGTCGTGGTGCTGGAAGGGCTGAGCGACGCCCAGGACGCCCACGAAAAGGCGGGCACGCTGCTGCAGGTGCTGGGACAACCCTACAGGCTGAAATACGCCGCCGTCAGGGTCGGCGCCAGCATCGGCGTGGCCCTGCACCTGCCGGGCGATGCGCAAGATCTGGACGCCTGGCTAGCCCGTGCCGATGGCGCCATGTATGCGGCGAAACGTGGCGGCAAGAACACGGTTGCGTTGGCGGCGTAAGGTAATGCTGGCGAATCGTCGGAGTTTGCCTACATCACGACGCGCCAATCTGGTCAGCCGTATGTGCGACATTCGACAGATGAAGCTGCCCGGGAGGGGTATTGTAGAGGCGTAGAGAGGATACGCCGATGCTTAAGTCATTAGTCACATTTGCCGTGCTGGGAGGAAGTGCCGCGTTTGCCTGCGCGCAGAGCGGGGGCGCGCAGGGGATCACCACGTATGGCATGCTCGACGCTGGTGTCGTCGGCCAGAGCGGCTGCGCCGGCACCTGCGCGACCCAGGTCGGCAGCGGCCTGGCGTCGGAGTCGTATATCGGCATCCAGGGCCGTGAACCGATCGGCAACGTCAACGCCATCTTTTCGCTGGAAAGCGGCGTGCGCGTCGATACCGGCCAGAACAGCCCGCAAGAGCGCGTGTTCGGGCGCCAGGCCTTCGTCGGCCTGGCCGGCGAGTTCGGCGCGATCACGATCGGCCGCCAATACAACCTGCAATACCTGGCGCTGACCGACGTCGGTGACCCCTTCAAGGGCGGCATGGCCGGCAGTGCGAGCAACCTGATCGGCGGCGGGCGGCGCACCGACAACAGCGTCCAGTACTACGGCGCGCTGGCGCGCGGCATCTCGGCCGGCGCGTCCTACGCATTCAAGGAAAGCGTCGACACCTCGCCGGCGGGACGGGCCTGGGGCATGACGGTCGGCGTCGAAGCCGGCCCCTTGACGGTGAGGGCCGCCCACCAGAACCAGAACGCGGTGCGCGTCCAGCTCAACAGCAAGACGAGCAACGACACCATCGCCCGCAACTCGATCCTGGCCGCCAACTGGCGCCTGGGCTGGGGCACGGCCTACGCCGCCTACAGCATGAGCCGCGGCTGGGCCGCTTCACCGCTGTTCAATCCGGACAATCCCTATGGCGCGGGCCTGGCGCGTACGCCGTCCAGCAGCAGCCGCGACGTGCTGGTCGGCATGGCGGTGCCGGTCGGCCAGGGCACGACCCTGCTGGCTTCGTATATCCGCAAGGACGACCGCGACCTGGCCAACCAGGACGCGAACCAGATGGCCTTCGGCGCCAGCCACGCGGTGTCGCGCCGCACCGATTTCTATGCCGCGTATTCGCATATCCAGAACCGCAACGGCGCCGGCTATACGGTCGGCAATGCCAGCGCGCGCGGCAACGGCAATTCGGCCATCAATGTCGGGATGCGCCACGCTTTCTAAGCGCCAGGCAAGCGTGCGCTGCGACGTGTGCGCTTGATTCCCTGTAGCCTGACACCATCTGTAATCTATCCGACAACCATCTTCACGGAGGCATCATGACTGGCAGCAGCACACTTGATCCGGACAACTTCCCGGAATCCCCAGACCGCAGCCTCGGCAAGGGCCATGGCATCGACGCACTCGGGCCGAGCGATATTTCCGACACCGGCAGCGACGTGGTCGGCGGCCCGGGCTTTTCGACCAACCTCGATGACGACCAGGTGCTGCACCTGGACGAAGGCACGACCTCGGACATGGAAGCGAGCCACGCCGGCGACACGGCCGGCCCCGACGTCGGCGACGCCAATTTTTCCGGCGACAGCGACATGGGCGGCACCGGCGAGCGCGCCTCGGCCGGACGCGATACGGTGGTCAAGGATGGCGCCGACATCGATACCGACCGCATCGAGTCGATTCCCGACTTGCCGCTGACCGAAGAAGACACCGACTTCCTGGCCAGCCGTCCGCCGATCGGCAAGGACGGCAAGTAAGCCTTGCGCCGCGGCCGGCGGTCGCGGCAACGCAAAAAGAAAGGCGCGCAAGTTTGCGCGCCTTTTTCACGCCCGGCTTACGCCAGGCTGCGTGTTTCACCTCATTTTTTGCCTGGCTGATACACCTGGTCGAACACCCCGCCGTCGGCGAAGTGGGTTTTCTGCGCAGTGGTCCAGTTGCCGGCGACCTGGTCGAGCGTGAACAGCTTGATGTTCGGGAACTGCGAGGCATACTTTTTCGAGAACTTGTCGACCGCTGGGCGGTAGTAGTTCTTGGCGATGATGTCCTGGCCTTCGTCGCTGTACAGGTATTCCAGGTAAGCCTGGGCCACCTTGGCGGTGCCGCGTTTTTCGGCGTTCTTGTCGACCACGGCCACCGGCGGCTCGGCCAGGATGCTCACCGAAGGCGCGACGATCTCGAACTTGCCCGGGCCCAGTTCGCGCAGGGCCAGCAGCGCCTCGTTTTCCCAGGCCAGCAGCACGTCGCCGATGCCGCGCTCGACGAAGGTGGTGGTGGCGCCGCGCGCGCCCGAATCGAGCACCGGCACGTTCTTGTACAGCTTGTTGATGAACTCGCGTGCGCTCGCTTCGTTGCCGCCCGGCTGGCGCAGGGCATAGCCCCAGGCCGCGAGGTGGTTCCAGCGTGCGCCGCCCGAGGTCTTCGGATTCGGGGTGATCACGGAAACGCCCGGCTTGACGATGTCGGCCCAGTCCTTGATGCCTTTCGGATTGCCTTTGCGCACCAGGAACACGATGGTCGAGGTGTAAGGCGCGCTGCGGTACTTCAGGCGTTCCTGCCAGTTGTGCGCGATAAGGCCGCGTTCACTGATAGCATCGATGTCGTAGGCAAGTGCCAGTGTGACAACGTCGGCCGAGAGGCCATCGATCACGGCGCGCGCCTGCTTGCCCGAGCCGCCGTGCGACTGCTTCACGGTGACGTTGTCGCCGGTCTTGGTCTTCCAGTACTTGGCGAAGGCCGCATCGTAATCCTGGTACAGCTCGCGCGTCGGGTCGTAGGAGACGTTCAGCAGCGAGACGTCGGCCGCGAATGCGGAGGACTGGGCCAGCAGTGCAAGCACGACGAGCGATTGGGCAAATTTCTTGAACATACGTTTCTTTCGGATGAGTTGGAACAGGGTTACCGCTAGGGTAGGGTTCCGCTCATACGAAGAAAACGAATGATTTCAGCTATCGATATACGAATTTCAATCCACACGCCAGGCGCGTACGCGTTGGCAATAATGCATTGGGCGGGCGATACTGGCGTCGTGCCGGCGTCTGCCCTGCCCAGGTAACGAAACGCTCAGTGGGCCTTGGACAAGATCAGCAACCAGCGGCCGAAGAGCAGCACTTCGACGTGGCCAGCCTCGACGCCGGTATCGCATTCCATGATCGGATTGATCGGGTAGAAGCGCTTGCGGAAGTCACGGGTGATCAGGATTTCGCGGCGTCCGATGCGCATAAGAAAAGGTGTAGGAGCGTATTCCAGGCCGAAAGAGTTGCTCAGAGTGGTCATTGACGTTTCCCTTGTTTGAATTATGTTGGTCAGTGAAAACAGGATAGCACAACCACTGTATAAATCTACAGGTACTGTACATAACCCCAGTAATAATTTTTAACTGTAGTTTTTTTGCCATCGCACATCGATTGATGAATGAGTCCTTGACCACACGCCTGCACCGGTTTACGGCCGCACGCTTTTCGCCCGAGGAAGCACTCGGCCTGCACCTGACGCTCGGCGTGCTGGCCCTGCTGCTGGCGATGGCCGGGTTCGCCGAGATCGCCGAGGCCGTCGTCGATGGCGCCCCGATCACCGCGCTCGACCTGCGCCTGGCGAACTGGCTGCACCTGCATGCCAACCACAGCGCGCTGCTGCGCAACTTCCTGCTGGGCGTGACCCAGCTGCACAGTACGCCCGGCGCCTTGCTCCTCACCGCCCTGGCGGGCTGGTGGCTGGTGCGGCGCGAGGCGCGCCACTGGATGCTGACGCTGGTGGCCGCAGTGCCGGGCGGGATGCTGCTGAACGTGGCGATGAAACACGTGTTCGCACGCGCGCGCCCGCACTTCGACGAGCCGATCCTGACCTTGACCACCTACAGTTTTCCGAGCGGGCACACGGTGGCCGCCACCTTGCTGTATGGCGTGCTGGCCTGCTATTTCACGCGCCATGCGCGCAGCTGGGGCGCGCGCGCCGCGATCGTCGGCGCCGCCTGTGCGATGGTGCTGCTGGTGGCCGGCTCGCGCCTCTACCTGGGCGCGCATTACCTGTCGGACGTGATGGCAGGAATGCTCGAAGGCTGCGCCTGGCTGGCGATTTGCGTCACCAGCGTGGCGACCTTGCGCCGGCGCCAGGCAGGGCGCGCCCGACGAACCGACCACCGCGACACCTGATCATTAAGGAATTCTCATGAGAACAATCGTCCACCTGTCCGACCTGCATTTCGGACGCGTCGACCAGGCCCTGCTGGCACCGCTGCGCGACCTGATCCATTCGATCGCGCCCAACGTCGTCGTCATTTCCGGCGACCTGACCCAGCGCGCGAAGAGCGAACAGTTCGAAGAGGCGCGCGCCTTCCTCGATACCTTGCCGGGGCCGCAGATCGTGGTGCCGGGCAATCACGACATTTCCCTGTACAACGTGTTCCGCCGCTTCGTGAAGCCGCTCGACCGCTACAAGCGCTACATCACCGACGACCTCGATCCGATCTTCGTCGACGAGGAAATCGCGGTGGTCGGCGTCAACACGGCGCGCTCGCTGACGATCAAGGACGGGCGCCTGAACAAGGAGCAGGTGTCGGGCATCCACAGCCAGCTCGCCGGCCTCGACCCGAACATCACCCGCATCGTGGTCACCCACCACCCGTTCGACTTGCCGACGAGCTTCGAGGAGAAAGACCTGGTCGACCGGGCCGAGATGGCGATGGAGGCGTTCGCCGAATGCGGCGTCGACGTGCTGCTGGCCGGCCACATGCACGTCAGCCATGCGGCCAGCACGGCCTCGCGCTACCGGATCGACGCCTATGCCGCGCTGGTGGTGCAGGCGGGCACGGCGACCTCGACGCGGGGCAGGGGAGAGGTCAATTCCTTCAACCTGCTGCGCGTCGAGCACGAGCGGGTCGAGATCGACCGTTATGGCTGGGATGCGCTGACGAGTCACTTCCGCGTCGTCGCCACGGAAAAATTCGTGCGTAGTGGGAACGTGTGGGCGCCGGCCTCGGAAGGTATGCTTGCCGCTGGCCTGTAGAAAATAAAGGCCGGCAATGCCGGCCTTCGAATCAAATCCAGTATTCCGTCAGGCGCGAAGCCCATTCCTTGATCCGGTCCGCCCAGGGCCGGTCGCGCCATTTCTCGAGCGTCACCTCTTTCGAGTCGCGCAAGTCTTCGTTGAAGGCGCTTTCCATGTCGCGCCCAAAGGCCGGGTCGATGACGACGACGTTCAACTCGTAGTTGTGGATGAAGCTGCGGCGGTCGATGTTGGCCGAGCCGATGGTCGACCAGGCTTCGTCGATCACCGCGGTCTTGGCGTGCAGCACGGCCACCTGCAGCTGGAAGATCTTCACGCCGCCGGCCAGCAAGGGTTCGAAGAAGGCCTGGCCGGCGTACATCACCAGGCCATGGTCGGACACGCCGGGCAGCACCAGTTTCACGTCGACCCCGCGCTTGGCCGCTGCGATGAGGGCGTCGACCACCTGCTGGTCGGGCACGAAATAGGCCGAGGTGATGTGCACCGATTTCTTCGCTTCGCTGATCGCCACCATCAGCGATTTATAGATCTCCGAATTGCTGCCCGGGTCGGTCGCCAGCACGCGCACGAACTTGTCGCCGACGGGCGCCAGGCGCGGGAAGTAGTCGCGCTGCGGCAGGTCGCCGCCCTCCTGGCGCACCCAGTTGTTCACGAACGACCACTGCAGCGTGGCCACTGCCGGGCCCTCGATCTTGACGTGGGTGTCGCGCCAGCCGACCTTGTTCTTGTCGACGTTGCTCGGTTTGCGGCGCGAGCGGAACAGCGAGCTGTTGGCGTAGTCGCTGCTGATGTTGATGCCGCCGGTGAAGGCGACGGTGCCGTCGACCACCATCAGCTTGCGGTGGTCGCGGTTGTTGATCGACCAGTCGCCCCGGGCCTTGGCCGGATTCACGGGGTTGAATGCGATCATGTGGATGCCGGCCGCTTTCATGCGGTCGAAGAATTCCTGCGGCGTGCCGATGGTGCCGACGCTGTCGTAGATGATGTTGACGGTCACGCCCTGGCGCTGCTTTTCCATCAGCAGGTTGGCGAACTCGAGGCCGATCGGGTCCTGGTCGAAGATATACGTCTCCAGGTTGATCGAGGTGGTCGCCCCTTTCACGGCCGCCATCATTTCGCGCATCGTCGCCGGGCCGTCGAACAGCAATTGCACGCGGTTGCCGGCGATCAGCGGCACGCCCGTGGCCTGCTCCTCGAGCACGGCAAGGCCCTTCAGGTCGGCCGTCGCGTTGGCCCAGCGCCGCTGCAGCAGTTGCGACGCCTGCCCCTTCTGCATCGTGCCTTTGGCGTTCTCGACCGTCGGATTCGCCTTCTGCGGCGTATCGGGCAGCTTCTCCATATCGGGCAGCGTGCGGCAGGACGCCAGCGCGCCAACGAGCAGCAGGGCGGCGAACCACCTGAGGGTGCGTTGTGTTTTCATTTGTTTTCTCTTGTAAAAACAGGGATGTCGATCACGTCGACGTCCCGGGGCCCGATGAAGAAGTCGAGCGGCGCGTACATGAAACGCCGTCCGAGTGCGCGCAGCAGCAGGACGCTGCGTTTGAACTGGATCTTGCGGGCGCGTAGCGCCACCCACAGCGCCAGGCTGAAGCTGACCAAGAGGTTGACGGCGCCGATCAGGGCCACGCCGACGGCGGCATTGGCCACCATCTCGAGGCTCATGCGGTAATCGAGGCCGACCAGGGCGGTGGCGAAATTCGCGGTCGAGAAGGTGACGTGGCGAATGTCGAGCGGCAGGCCGAGCAGGTAGCCGACGGTGCCGGTGGTGCCGAGCAGGATGCCGAAGAAGAAATTACCCATCAGGCCGCCCAGGTTGTCTTCGACATAGCGCGACAGCCGGTCGCGGCGCGCGATCCCGAGCAGGCGCCCCAGCCAGCGCAACTGGCGCACGCGCTGGCCCATGCGCGTGTAGAGCGCCTTGTTGTCGTAGTAGCCCGAGATCAGTCCGGCGACGAACAGCCAGACCCCGGCAATGGCCGCATAGAACAGGGCCGGCGTGTGGAAGGCGTCGATGTCGTGCAGCAGGTGCATGGCCTTTTCGGGCGTGACCAGGTGCTTGCCCATCATTTGCTGGTAGGCGATCGCGATCAGCAGCGCGGTCGGGAAGGCGACCAGCACGTTGCCGATCACGGCCACGATCTGGGTGCGGAAGACCTTGTTCACGAGTTCGGCCATGCTGTCGAAATCGATGCTGCGCCCGTCCGGGCTGTGCAGGCCGGCGGCGATGCGCTGGGCCGTCATGGCGGGCTGCTTGGTGGCGATGGTCCAGTGCAGCATGTGCACCAGCATGAAGCCGAGCGAGTAGTTCATGCTGAACAGGAAGGCCTCGACCAGGGGCGCGGCGCGCAGGTAGGACAGCAAAATCTTGAACATCGCCATGAAGCCGACGATGAAGCCGGCGCCGGCCGCCGCGTTGAACATGCTGCGCAACTGGGCGCGCGACTCGGCGATGTAGTGCTCGCCGGTGCGGCTGGCGTTTTCGGTGACGTTGCGCGCCAGCAGGTGGATATTGTCGCGGAACAGGCCGCGTACCTGGTACTTGGTGTTGTGGGCTTCGACCAGTTCCTGGGCCAGTTCCAGGGCCGCCGCGCGGCGCGCACTGACCGGACGCGGCGGCCCCTCGGCGGCCGGCAGCGCGACCAGGGCGCGGCTGTCCGATGGCGGCAGTTCGCTTGCGAACCCGGGCGTGGCCAGCAGCACCGGGGGCAGCTCTTCGGCCGCCTCGCCGCTGTCGACCAGGAACAGGAGTTTGCGCAGGCGCTCGATGCTTTGCGCGATCGCCACCAGCACGTAAGTCAACGCCACGCTGGTGCCGAAGGAGAGC
>Ga0213838_1001400_pt1 | contig 12551 bp, 10 predicted proteins | sample SWPATP13_FD_160577 | JGI IMG/M metagenome (GOLD analysis project Ga0213838, IMG submission 160577) | Coastal seawater microbial communities from Marineland, Florida, United States - SWPA TP1 #3 | ecosystem: Environmental > Aquatic > Marine > Coastal | place: USA: Florida | collected 2016-08-06
AGCATGATTTTTCGTGATTGCTGTTTTTTGGGGTATTCGCTGCCAGCGTCATTTTCGCCATAATCGTGGTCATCCCACATGGCAATGATTGGCGTATTCGCACGTAATGTTTTAAAGCCCGGCTTTTGCCCTAAACGTTGGTATTTATCAGCAAGTATCGTCATATCTTCGGTATCACCATAAATGTTGTCGCCAAGGAACATAAATAAATCGGCTTGCTCTTTGTTGATGGCATCAAAAATCGGAATAGCCTTGTCTTGATGACCACATGAGCCAAACAAGATTTTACTTGGCGCGGCAATCGCACTCACACTACTAACGAGCATTAACCCAGATAAGGCGCTTTTAAACAAACGAAGAGTGAAACTCATTTTAAAATCTCCTTAATCGGCGCTGCCATCTTCGGGTTAACTTGCTGACTGTTGACGCCTAAAATATTCAGCACAGTTGCCGCTACTTGCGATTGTTTAAGCTCATTGCTTGGCTTAATTAAGCCTGTTGCTTTTATATCTGGGCCAATCGCTGCTAACCAAATATGCTCAGAGCCAACAATGCCGTTTGGAAAACGCTGCTTTCCTTGCTCTGAACGTGCTAAAGCACGCTTAGAACTATGATGTTGCCAATCATCAGCATGACTGCCACGGCCATGATCGGTAGTGATGATCATTGTGGTGTTGTCTTTATAGCCCGGTGTTTGTTGAATTGTTTGCCAAAGGTCACGAATAAACGCATCACTTTGTTTAGCCGATTTTAAATAGGCATCGTATTTACCGTTATGGGCAAAGTCATCGGTTTCACCCAAGCTAATAACAAGCAAACGCGGCTGTTTATTTAATAAATATTGTTTGGCAAATCGGTAGGTAAAGCTGTCGAGGCGCACATTGTGCCAAGGGCTTGGGATCTCGCTTTGCATTTGGTTTAGCAGAGTCACTTCGGCTGAGTTCACTGCATCAAAGGATTCAAAGCCAGCATTAACATAAACCCCACTGCGCTCACGATTTACAATATAAGGAAACACATCCCAGCTACCAAAAAGCGCGGTTTTACCTTTAAACTCTGGCTGAGAATTTAAACTCTCTAAAATGGTTTTATTGGGGTTAGGCACTTTATCGTTGCTATCGATATTCTCATCTACTATGCCAGTTAAAATTTCACTGTAACCTGGGTATGAGAAATACCACGGGTTGCTTACCGACATCAATGAGCCTTGAGTTCTATCTCCAATCAAAACGCCCTGCTTTGCCAGTGTTTCACTAAAAAATGGCATTAACGCTTGAGTTCGCTGTGCTTGGTCATCTCGCCAAAAAAGCGCCTTTAGTTCATCTGTATCTGAAACAAAATCAGTGTTATCGATTAGGTTTTTATCTGCACCAGAGAACACTTCTTGCCAGCGAAGCCCATCAAGAGTAACGAGCACAACATTGTCGGCAGCTTTACTGTTTAAGCTTAATAGTGATGCCGCTACCACCACCGTGGCTAAAATTAATTTTTTCATATTTCACCTGCAAAAAAGCCCATCAAAGATGGGCTGTTTAAACGTTAGCTTATTACTTAAAACTGCGCTGTAAGTGTTAAAGCTGCGGTACGTGGTGCACCAATAAAGTAGGTTGAACCATTACCTGTGCCACCTGCGAGATATGATTTATCAAACAGGTTATTCACCACAAATGCAAGGTCGATTGATTTAAACACGCCTGAATCAAGGCTGGTGTTATACCCAATGTTTAAATCAACCAAGGTGTAACCATCAACCTCATTACGCGAACGGGTTTGCTCATCAGTCCATGCACCTAAACGCTCACCTGTGTATTTAGCCGATAAACCAAAGCGGAAATCACCACTGTAGTAGTCTGCCGATACCACAAATAAATCTTGTGCTGAGTCAATCACTTCATCACCCGCTTTAAAGCTGGCTGATGCATCCTCAAGTAGCTCACCATCGCTGTTGTAAGCACTTGGATCGTTCGATTGATACTCAGAGTTATTGTAGGTATACGATGTGTAAAGATTCCATTTGTCAGTCAGCATATAGCTTGCTGATAGCTCCACACCCGTTGACTCAATACCACCAACGTTGATGTAAGAACCGTTCGTGCCAATGGTGTAATCAATACCATCGGTATCACTGCCCGGAGCAATAAAGGTTATACGGTTATCAAATTCGATGCTGTAAGCGGTTGCCGTTAAACGTAAACGGTCATCACTGTAACGCACACCTAGGTCGATGTTTTCAGCTGTTTCAGGTTCAATTTCGGTCAGTGTTGATGAATCACGTTCAAGTACACCATCTTTAATTGCCGCAAAGTTTTCGCTGTAGCTGGTGAATAGCTCTGTGCTTGCAGATAGCTGATACAGCACACCACCGCTGAATAGTACGTCTGAATCACTGTCGATTTTATCTGAGTACTCATCTTCAAAATGGTTATAACGCTGCAGCTCAACAAGGTACTGTTTAGCACCTAAATTAAGTGTGAAGTCGCCTAAACTGATTGAGTCTTGTACGTACCACTTGAATGTATCTGTTTCGAAGGTGTTTTTATATTGTGTCCAATACGGCGTATGGTCAAAGTGATGATAAATACGGGCATCAATAACTTTATGCCAGTCACGTGACTCATCACGGTCTGTTTGTTCAAACCAAAAACCGGCTTCAATGTCATGGTTGCCAAGGGTTACTTGGTATTCACCGGTCATACCTAAGCGGTCTTTTTTATAGTGAGTATGACGATACGACATAACCGGAATCGCATCATCTGGGTAACAGGCTGGGTTTAAGCCAGGGCCTGAAGACCATGGCCACTCTAAACTTGCCGTACAACCTGCAGCAGGTGCCAGTGGGTTACCCTCACTATCTGTAAAGCCATAATTGCCAGCATTTTCGCCGCCAATCGTTGTTGGATTTCCATCATCAACCGGTGACGTTAAATAAGGCGGGATCCAATCGCCACGACCTGAGTTTTTATGATAGTAAGGCGACAAGCTTAAGTTTGAAGTGGCACTTAGCGCGTAATCAAACTTTACATACGCAAGGGTATTTTCACGCAGTGTACCCCAGCCCTCAGCAAACATTTGATCAAAATGCGGCACGCCTGTCCAATTCCAAGTTAAACGATCCCAATCAGGGTTTTGTTCAAATTCACTAATACTGATGCTGTTATAGTTAATTTCGTGAACATCATCATACGAAACACGACCCGTTACGGTTAAGTCGCTAAAGTCGGATACAAACTTCGCTTCGATGTGCTGGCTGTCTTTACCACCATTGCTGCCATCACCAATCCAACGACTGGTGTCTGTTTGCGAATAGCTGATATAGGCTTGCGTGTTATCAAACACAGTGCCAGTTTCGTGCTTCACAAAGTAGCGGCTAGCATTGTGATCACCCGTTGTATAAGCAAATGTGGTGCTTTGCTCGGTACTCGGTTGTGCACTCACAAAATTAAAAGTACCACCTAATGCTTCGAGTGATGCTGAAGCAATATCAGACGTACCTTGCCCTACTTCAACCGTTGCTAAGTTTTCGCTGTCTAAGTAACGGTTTGCTTTTGCACCGCCACCATAGTTAGAACCACCATTAGGAATACCATCAATCGTCATACCTAATTGCTGTTGATTACCATCAATACTAAAGCCACGCATAGTGATGGTGGTTGACCAATCGTCACCACCGAATGCATCACCTTCGTTGATGCTAATACCCGGTAGGTTATCAATCACGGCTAACACACTTGATACTGAACTTTGTTGCTCAAGCATCGCAGGTTCAATAACGTTATTTGCATAACTGGTTGGCTTTGCAACAACGGTAATTTCTTCAATTTCGTTATTCGTGTTTGCATGTGCCGATGTTGCTAAAAGCGTTGCGACTACAAGGCTTAGCTTTGTTTTTTTTGCTACTGTGCTCATTGTTTTTCCAAGGTTACGTATTTAAAAGCGGGCACAGTATGCAGAGCGCGTATTACATTTAGGGTCAAAATATTTGACACAACAATTAAACAATTAATGCATTTTCATGGCATATTTAAGACTTAACTGTTTAATAAATAAGAAAGCATTAGAAAAAATGCCCAGTTAAATTAACTGAGCGCTTATTGGTTGGACAATATTATTAGGTTTGCTTAAATCAGTTCAGCCAGCATTTCATCGCTGTATGGTGTTAAGGTTTCACCATTTTTAACTTTGCTGATGTAATCTGGGTTCGCAATGAATGGACGACCAATCGCAATTAAATCAAATTGGTTGTTATCGATAGCTTGATTAGCCGACTCAAAGCTATAGCTACCTACCCCTACTAACGTACCTTTATACGCACCGCGCATATATTCAGACGCTGACTTATCACCTAAGCTTGCAAAGCGCATGCTGTCATCAAAAATACCAACATGTAAGTAGGCAAGATTACGTGTTTCAAGGGCTGGTAACAGATAATCGAATACTGCTTTATCACCATCGCTTTCAGTCATATTAAAATACGCACCTGGCGATAAACGTAATGCAGTTTTATCTGCACCAATTGCCGCCACGACAGCATCAACGACTTCAAGAGCAAAACGTGACATGTTTTCTGGTGTTTGCCCGTATTGGTCTTCACGTTGGTTGGCAGCAAAGTGTAAGAATTGATCAATTAAGTAACCATTCGCACCATGAATTTCAACCCCGTCAAAACCCGCTTCAATAGCGTTTTCGGCGGCTTTTGCGTAATCAGCTATTAAACCTTGGATGTCTTCAATGGTTGCCGCTTTTGGAGTAACGTAAGTTAATTCACGCATTCTCGGTACCGAACCTTCAACACCAATTGCTGATGGCGCCAGTACATCACCACCAAAAAAGTGAGGGTGAGCAACACGACCTACGTGCCAAAGCTGAGCAAACATTTTGCCGCCTTTTGCGTGCACAGCATCGGTGACTTTCTTCCAGCCTTGAATTTGTTCGCTAGTAAATAGACCCGGTGTATTTGGATAACCTTGTGAATCTGGGCGAATAATCGTTGCTTCGCTAATAATTAAGCCCGCATCAGCACGGCGCGCATAATAGTCAACCATTGCTTGGGTAGGTACGAGATTATCGTCGCTCATACAGCGTGTAAGGGGTGCCATTAGTACACGGTTTTGCAACTCAATGCTGTCATTTAGTTTAAACGGAGAAAGTAAATCGGTTGTCATGGTTTTATCCTTATCTTGAACACACATTCAAGATAAGGGCGAAACAAACATACTTCAAGGTTTATTTTGAATAATCGTTCAAGATTACGTAAACTTCGTTTATACCAATTCGCTTAATTAAGTGGTCTATTTTGAGGCAAGAAAACCTCGTTGATAACAAGGCAAAAATTTCGTTATTTAGTTGTTCTAAATCAGAAATTTTTAACGCGGGTAGCGACAGGTTTAATCCCTCAAAATGACTAAGTATTATTGCGGATTGGTATTATAAACCGTGAGGAGCTTTAATGAGAACTGCTGAATTTGATACTGAATTTGTACTACGCCAAGCCATGCATGCTTTTATGAAATATGGCTATGCGAAGACCAGTATGCAAAAATTAAAAGAAGTGACTCACCTTCACCCGGGTTCTATTTACGCGGCTTATGGCAACAAAAAAGGCTTGTTTTTAGCCGCCACCGAGCAATATCAAAAAGACAGAAACCAACAATTTACAGCCCTTTTTAATGACCAACAATCAATTTTATCAACTCTTAAACATTACTTAACTGTGATTGTTGATGAGTGTATTGAAGGTGAAGTAGCTAAAGTATGCTTACTTACAAAGAGTATTTCTGAGGTTGAAGGCAATGACCCACAAATTTGCACTGTGCTGCGTAGCAACCTTAATGCATACGAGCATGCCCTCGCCAAGCAACTTCAAAAAGCCCTAAATAACAACGAATTTGTAAGTAGCAAGTCAGCGCAACAACTTGCACGCTTTTTAGTCATGGGCATATACGGTATTCGTACCTATGCGCTGACAAATCAAGACCCTAAATCTCTGCAACAACTTGCTGACGATCTATTTGCTGCATTAGTAAATTAATTTAGCTAATAACTTTACTTGTCATATTAATTTATCACCTTATGATTAAGGTGTAGCTGTGTATAACTAAAAGAGTGAGCCTGTCATGAATAATGCAACTGCTAAACGTGTTGAAACTGAATTTGATACTGTACTCGCCTTAGGCGCAAAGAAACGACTCGCTTATATGTTTGAAACGGTACAAGAGTTTAAACAAGTGTGGATCCTCAATGATGAACATGGCTGCGTCATGCTCTCAAACGAAGACGACGACTGCGTGCCTGTATGGCCTAGCCGCGAATTTGCCCAAAGCTGGGCAACCGGTGAATGGCAAGACTGCACACCAAAAGCCATCCCTGTAAAAGACTGGTTAAGCCGCTGGACACCAGGCCTTGAACAAGATGACTTACTTATTGCTGTATTTCCAACAGACCAAGACGACGGCACCATTTTATTCCCCGATGAGTTTGACTCACAATTGAGAATGCCAAAAAGACGATTTTAAATACAAGGGAGCCATGCGCTCCCTTTTTTATGCGATTTGTTGTAACCGCAGTGCTGAAATATCTTTAATCGGTGGCTTGCCAAAAAAGCGTGTGTACTCGCGGCTAAACTGCGATGGACTCTCGTAGCCCACTTTTAAAGCCGCAGAGCCTACATCAATTCGCTCATTCAGCATTAATTGCCTTGCCGCTTGTAGCCGTAAATTTTTTACGTATTGCAACGGGCTCATCTTTACTACATCACGAAAATGCAGTCTGAATGTCGACGGGCTCATATGTGCATCACGGGCTAAATCATCAATTGAAAATTGACTGGTAAAGTTTTCTTTTAACCAACACAAGGTCTTAGCGATTTTTTGATGGGCTGAGCCAGACATCACAATTTGCCTTAAATAAGGGCTATGCGGGCTATTTAACAAACGCAATATAATTTCTTTTTTAATAAGTGGCGCAAGGTTAGCTTTTAATTGTGGCTCGTTGTCGAGTTGAATAAGCCTTAGTAAAGCATCAAGTAAGCCGTTATCAGTATCAACCACCGACATAGCTTGGTGCTTAGGGAACTTGTCTTGCCCTGCGAACTCCATTTCTGCAACAATGTGGCTGATTTCATGAGCATCTAAGCGTAAGTAAAGACCGTAAAATGGCTGCTCTTTACTAGCACGAGTAATATGCGACGCAACAGGCACGTCGACTGAGGTCACCAGCGATTGCCCGTCAGTGTAATCATAACTATGTTCACCCAGCACAACTCGCTTTGCACCTTGCAAGCTAATACCCAGCCCTAACTCATACACGCAGGCCATCGGTAATGAAACTTCGCTTCGTCTGAACACTAATAACTCTGGAATTGCTGTTTCAAAATTACCGTCTGCAATCGCTATTGCTTTCACTGCTTCTATTAATGCCTGACGCATTTAAATTACCTCTAATAAACACTCAATTAAGTGTATCACTGTAATTTGAGGTTAGGACCATTTAAGGTAACAGTTCGTTATTTTAGGCAAAAATTAAATCATTTATGGCAAGCAGAAATAGCCATCATCGACCATAATGTATTTTCAATTTTTCGATTGCATGCTCTATGTAATCAGCAACTGCTACAAAACTTCAATATATTCAATACCTAAAATCAAAAGAGATATTATGAACCATAACAACACGGATTTATTTGTGTTTGTCGCGATCGCTGCTTTGGTCACCGTTCATGACAAGCCTTTGTTAAAACGAGCATGTCAGCACGCATTGAATGATGGCGTTTCAATGCAAGTGTTGTGTGATATTTTACCGCATATCAGTGTATATTCTGGGGTGCCAAAAGCATTGTTAGCACTGGAGATTTTAAAGTCACTTGATGATATTCAAGGTTCAAATGCGTTGCTTATCAAACGCACAGAGCAGCAGCTAAAAACCGCACTCACATTTGGCCAACTACCTTTTGGCATAGAGCAGCAAAACAACAGAGTTTTTGAGCTTGCCTCTTTAGGCGCTTTATTTGCATTAGACGATGCCAGCAACTTAGTTAGCGAGCAACTTAAACGCTGTGTACTGCTTGGTTATAGCCGTGAACAACTTGAATTATTAGTGATAGAACTTGCCAGAAAGGTCAGTAGCCACATAGCGATGCGCGCTAAATGTAACCTTGAAAAACACTTTGCAATGGTGGGGTAAATTTAAGAAATGGCGGTGACGGAGAGATTCGAACTCTCGATACGTTGCCGTATACACACTTTCCAGGCGTGCTCCTTCAGCCACTCGGACACGTCACCTAACGCTGCTTAGAGTTTAGCAGCGGCGTTATAGTATGAAAACAACCCTACAGACGCAAGGGCTTTTTAAAATAGTGCAGTTAAGTGATTAGTAATCAAACAAAAAAGGCAAGGTGTGCACCTTGCCTTTTGTATAGACGATTCGTTCTTAGCGTTGAAGCGTTGCTGAAAAATCTAACATACGGTTAAGCGACTTTAATGCGCCTTCGCGTAAGTCCATATCAACAAACACTTCTTTACCTTCTGGGTCTGTCAGTGCTTCTTCAATCGCTTTTAAGCCATTCATTGCCATCCACGGGCAATGTGCGCAGCTTTTACATGTTGCGCCTTCACCTGCTGTTGGTGCTTCAAAGAATTCTTTCTCTGGGCATAACTGCTGCATTTTGTAGAAAATACCTCGGTCAGTCGCTACGATGAACTTTTTGTTGTCCATAGTTTGCGCTGCTTTGATTAGTTGGCTTGTTGAGCCAACCGCATCAGCTAAGGCTACTATCTCCGCAGGAGACTCTGGGTGAACCAATACAGCCGCATCTGGGTGTAAGGCTTTCATATCCTTAAGTGCTTTGGTTTTAAACTCATCATGAACGATACAGGCGCCATTCCACATGATCATGTCTGCACCTGTGTTCTTTTGAATGTAAGAACCTAAGTGTTTATCTGGACCCCAAATGATTTTTTCGCCTTGCTCATCAAGGTGCTCAACGATTTCTAGGGCACATGAAGAAGTAACAATCCAATCTGCACGCGCTTTAACAGCGGTTGATGTATTTGCATACACTACTACCTTGCGATCAGGGTGCTGATCACAAAACGCTGAGAATTCTTCAATTGGGCAACCTACGTCTAATGAACAGGTTGCAGCAAGTGTTGGCATAACAACGGTTTTATTTGGCGTAAGGATTTTTGCTGTTTCGCCCATAAAGCGAACACCGGCTACCACAATTACATCTGCGTCGTGCTTAGCGCCAAAACGCGCCATTTCTAGCGAGTCAGCAACACAACCGCCTGTTTCTTCAGCTAGTGCTTGAATTTCAGGATCAGTGTAATAATGGGCAACAAGAACCGCGTTCTTGTCTTTTAATAATTGTTTGATACGTGCCTTATACTCAGCTTGCTCGTCTTTTGATAACGGAGCTGGCTTTGGAGGGAAGATATAATCTTCAGGCATAATTTGTTCAGCTAGACTCATTTCTCGACCACTTAGTCCACAGTGCATTCATGGCGCGAATTATACGAGAATCTTAAGCTAATGAACAGTATTGCTGTGAGCTGTTAAGATAAATAAAGGATAACTTAGAAAGAAAAGATAAATCAGGAATGGTGGGTCATGATGGACTTGAACCATCGACCAATGGATTAAAAGTCCACTGCTCTACCAACTGAGCTAATGACCCGCTCTGGATATTTAGATGCGTAAATCCGCCGATATAGAACCATTCAAAAGAATGGTGGGTCATGATGGACTCGAACCATCGACCAATGGATTAAAAGTCCACTGCTCTACCAACTGAGCTAATGACCCGCTCTGGAAATTTTGATGCGTAAATCCGCCGATATGAGACCATTCGAGGAATGGTGGGTCATGATGGACTTGAACCATCGACCAATGGATTAAAAGTCCACTGCTCTACCAACTGAGCTAATGACCCGCTCTGTTGCTTATAAAAAGCTGCGTAAATCCGCCGATATGAGACCATTCAAAAGAATGGTGGGTCATGATGGACTTGAACCATCGACCAATGGATTAAAAGTCCACTGCTCTACCAACTGAGCTAATGACCCGCTCTGATGCTTGTAAAAGCTGCGTAAATCCGCCGATTTAAGACCATTCAAAAGAATGGTGGGTCATGATGGACTTGAACCATCGACCAATGGATTAAAAGTCCACTGCTCTACCAACTGAGCTAATGACCCGCTCTGATGCTAATAAAAGCTGCGTAAATCCGCCGATATAAAACCATTCAAAGAATGGTGGGTCATGATGGACTTGAACCATCGACCAATGGATTAAAAGTCCACTGCTCTACCAACTGAGCTAATGACCCGCTCTGATGCTAATAAAAGCTGCGTAAATCCGCCTATATAGAACCATTCAAAGAATGGTGGGTCATGATGGACTTGAACCATCGACCAATGGATTAAAAGTCCACTGCTCTACCAACTGAGCTAATGACCCGCTCTAATTGCTTATAAAAGCTATACGTAAATCCGTCGATTAAAGATTACCATTCTAAGAGAATGGTGGGTCATGATGGACTTGAACCATCGACCAATGGATTAAAAGTCCACTGCTCTACCAACTGAGCTAATGACCCGCTCTTTTTTCCGCATTTTGGCTGTTGTTACCAATCGCCTGCTGCGGGCGCTTATAATACTTATTTAAATGCTGAGTGCAACAGAAAATATCTCTTTTTTTAAGTTTTTATGTCTAGTTGCCTAATTTTAGACCGCTTATGTCAAAAAGCAGTCTAATCAGGTCAAATCTACATTTGCGACAGACGTTCTGTGGCTAATTTAGCAGCGGTAGTACTTGGGTACTGATTAATTAAATCATTAAAGGTTTTAAGGGCTTGCTCGCCTAAACCTTGATCCGCTAATAAGTTTCCTAACTTTAACATTGCATCTGGGCGCTTATTAGAATTAGGGTATTCATTCACAACAACTTTAAAGTGCTCAGTCGCACCTGCTTGATCGTTTTGAATAGTTAACAGCTGACCTAACCAATAATGCGCATTAGATGCATACACTGAATTTGGGTATGTCGTTAAGAATGCTTGAAACTCAGGAATTGCTTGCTCATAACGTTTATCTTTCATGATTAACGCCACTGCACGCTCATAAGCTTCGTTTTCAGATAAGTCTGAACTGATTGCCTGTGATGCACCTACATCTGTATAAGTATTTGTAGGTTGAGTTTGTGTTGCAGCAGGCTGGCTATAAGCTTGGCTAACTCGGTTCTCAATTTCTTGATATAGCTCACGCTGACGTTGCAGTACTTTTTCAAGCTTATAGCTTTGCTCTTCTGTAATACCACGTACTTGGCTCACTTCGTCTTGTAAAATATTAAGCTGCTGCTGAAGCTCAGCTTGCAATAAATTACGTGACTTCATCATGTTTTCTAAAGCGACTAAACGCTTCTCAATGCTCGATTGCGAGCTTGCAGCTTCTGAAACAGGAGCGGGAGCAGCCCATAACTGGGTGCTCCCGCTTAAGATCATTGCTGCCAAAATAATTTTCGGCTTCATAATGACTCTTTATTAGTAAACTAATACTGCGCGACGGTTCTTCGCGAACGCTTCTTCAGTGCGAGACTTAACCATTGGCTTCTCTTCACCATAGCTCACTACTGACATTTGGCTAGCAGAAACACCTAAACTTTGTAAGTATTTTTCTACTGCTTGACCACGGTGCTCGCCTAGTGCGATGTTGTACTCAGGCGTACCGCGCTCATCAGCGTGACCTTCGATTAGTACTTTAACTGAAGGGTTTTGTACTAAGAATTCAGCGTGTGCTTGTAATAGTTCAGCATACTTGCTTTGGATTTTTGCGTTATCAAAACCAAAGTAAATGATTTGCTCTTGACGTAACGCTTCGTATTTTTCACGAAGTGCTTCTTCAGCTTGTTGCTCTGGAGTAAGCGTTGCAACTTCAACAGTATCAGTGTTGTTTGATTGCTCAACCATACCTTGGTTAGATTGGTTTGCAGCACCTTCATCAACACCTGAAGAAGAGCTACACGCCGCTAATGTCATCACTGGCACAGCAATTAGCAGGCCTTTTAAAGTTTTATTAAGTTGCATTTAATTGATTCCTATATTGAGTAAACCAGTATAATTACTGTAAATAAGGCGACCAAGCCGGTGCCTTAACTTGTCCGTCTAGCACAGGTAAGCGTGCTTTAAAGCGACCATCCATAGAAACTAACGCCAACACCTGTTTATTATTATGAAGCGTGCTGTAGATAATCATCGAGCCGTTTGGTGCGATACTCGGCGATTCATCAAGGCGTGTTCTAGTTAATACTTGGAACGCACCTGTAGCTAGCTCTTTCTTAGCAAGATGGTATTGACCGTTGGTACGGTTCACCATCACTAATTCTTTTCCGTCTGGAGAAACCGAACCTGCTAGGTTCATATCTCCGTCAAACGTCATGCGTTTTGACCTACCAGTTTGCAAATTTAACTTATAAATCTGGGCATTACCACCCCTTTCAGACGTAAACACAATATCTTGCCCATTAGGGAACCAAGATGGTTCAGTATCTATACTACGGTG
>Ga0213838_1001402_pt1 | contig 12506 bp, 11 predicted proteins | sample SWPATP13_FD_160577 | JGI IMG/M metagenome (GOLD analysis project Ga0213838, IMG submission 160577) | Coastal seawater microbial communities from Marineland, Florida, United States - SWPA TP1 #3 | ecosystem: Environmental > Aquatic > Marine > Coastal | place: USA: Florida | collected 2016-08-06
GAACGCGGCCACGGCGGCGCCGTCGAGGCCCCATTGCTTGGGGTCCCCGAGGGCCGCTCCGGCCAGGGCGCCCACGGCGGTGAACAGGTTCCAGAGCACGAAGATGCCCAGGCCCGCCGTCCAGAAGCCGCGCTGCTGCTCCAGCGGGTCCGTCTGCCCGGTGCTGGTTGCGGTGGATTCGTCAATGGTGACGTGCGCGGCGGCGAACCGCAGCCACCCGCGCGGCTGCAGCAGGGCGTTGATCTGCATGCCGTAGATGCCGTTGCGCATGCCCAGCAGCGTCGCTGCCCCCATCGCGGCGACGCCGGAGCCGCCCCCGGCCACCACCCCGATGAAGGCGAACTGCGAACCGCCGCTGAACAGCAGCAGGCTCAGTGCCATGGTCTGCCAGAAGTCGAGTCCGGAGGTGACGGACAATGCGCCGAAGGACACGCCATAGAGTCCGGTGGCGATGCTGATGGACAGCCCGACGCGCACCGCCGGGGACTGCAGGAGTTTCACGGCCGGACCGGTTTCCGCAGCACAGGTTTTGTCAGGCTCCAGGCCCAGGCAATGAGCGGAGCCTGCAGCGGCAGTCGGAGGGAGTGTGTGCGGCGCTGGCGGGGCGTTCCGTCCGGGCCGTAGGCCTTGCGCAGGGCGTCGACGTGCCCGGCCAGGAAGAGGGTGAACATCGCCGTGACACAGCCGGCGGCGGCGCGGCGGGTCGCCGGGATCAGGAGTCCGACGGCGGCGGCCCCCTCGAGCAGGCCGCTGAGCGCCACCCATTCCTCCCGGGACAACACGGCCGCCGGACCATTGGGCTGCTCGCCGGAGTCGTCGCGGCAAAGGAAGTCCGGCACGACGGGGTTGAAGAAACCGGGGTCCTCGAAGTGCTTCCCGGCGCTGGCCAGCAGCAAGGCACTCATCGCTGCGGCGGAAAGCGTCTGGGTGTCCCGGCCGGACCAGCGAGATGGCATGGACCAACTCAATCACAGCCTGGTACCACCCGCTAACCGTGGCGGGCCGCGCCAAAAAGGGGACTTTCCGCAGGGGTCCCCGCCCGCTAATACGGCGTAGCTTGTTGAGTATGAGCGGTGTCGTGGAAATGACCGGTGTGGTGAAGCGTTTCGGGGCCGTGACGGCCCTGGACGGACTGGATTTCGAGGTGGCTGCCGGCGAGGTGCACGGCTTCCTGGGCCCGAACGGATCCGGCAAGTCCACCACCTTGCGGCTTCTGCTGGGCCTGCTGCGTTCCAATGCCGGTTCGATCCGGGTATTGGGACTGGACCCCTGGCGTGACGTGGCCACGCTGCACCGCAGGCTGGCCTACGTCCCCGGGGATGTGGCGCTGTGGCCCAACCTGACAGGCGGCGAGGTGATCGACCTGCTGGGCCGGCTGCAGGGCGGTCAGGACCGCGCCCGCCGGGAACGGTTCCTGGAACTGTTCGAGCTGGACCCCAGCAAGAAGGCCCGCACGTATTCGAAAGGAAACCGGCAGAAAGTGGCGCTCGTCGCCGCCCTGGCCACCGACGCCGAGCTGTTCCTGCTGGACGAGCCGACCAGCGGACTGGACCCGCTGATGGAGGACGCGTTCCGCGGCTGTGTCCGCGAACTCCGCGCCGAGGGGCGCACCGTGGTGCTGAGCAGCCATATCCTCAGCGAGGCCGAGGCGCTCTCGGACCGGGTGAGCATCATCCGCGCCGGGAAGGTGGTGGAGACCGGCCCCCTGGAGCAGCTGCGGCACCTGACCCGCACGTCGGTCACGGCCGACGTCGCCGCGGTGCCTCCCGGACTGGACCTCCTGCCCGGCGTCCATGACGTCGTGGTGGCGGACCACCGGGTCAGCGCCCAGGTTGAGCCTGCCGGCCTGGGACCGTTCCTGCACGCGCTGACCTCCGCGGGCCTGCACGCCCTGACCAGCCAGCCGCCGACACTGGAGGATCTGTTCCTGCGCCACTACAGCTCCGGAAACAGCGCCGGCGCGGGCCCTGGCACGGAGACCGGCGGCGTGGCCTCAGTCCCGCGGGGGTCCGGCGATGCCTGAGACCCTGGCCGGTACGGGCGTCCTGATCCGGCTCGGCCTGCGCCGGGACCGCTGGCTGCTGCCGTTCTGGATTGCGGGCTTTGCCCTGGTGACCTACTCGACGGCGGTGGCCGGGGCCGAGCTGTACCCAGACATGGCGAGCCGCGTCGAGGCCGCCACCGCCCTGAACGCGACCGCCTCGATGGTTGCCCTGTTCGGACGGATCTACGACCCCACCTCCATCGGCGCCCTCTCCCTGATCAAATACACCGCATTCATGACGGCCATCCTCGCCGTCCTCATGGTGGTCCTCGCCATCCGCCACACCCGCGGCGACGAGGAGAGCGGCCGGCTGGAGCTGCTCGGGGGCGGAAGGCTGGGCCGCGACGCACCGCTGGCGTCCGCGCTCACCATCAGCCTCGGCGCCAACCTGGTGCTCGGGTTGTTCGCGGCAGCCGGGCTGGCCGCCGGCGGGTTGCCGGCGGCGGGCTCCCTCGCGTTCGGCCTGGGCTGGGCTGCGACAGGGATGGCGTTCAGTGCCGTGGCGGGCCTGGCTGCCCAGCTGACGGCCAGTGCCCGGGCCGCCACCGGGATCAGCATCGGATTCGTCGCCGTCACCTATGCGCTGCGCGCAGTGGGAGATCTGGCCGAGCCGGGGCCCTCCGTGTTCTCCTGGCTGTCGCCCATCGGATGGAACCAGCAGATCCGGGCCTTCGCCGGGGACCGCTGGTGGGTGCTGGCGCTCCCCGTCGCGCTGTCCCTCGTGCTTGTCCCGGCCGCGTTTGCACTCCGTGCCAGGCGCGACCTCGGCGCCGGCCTCCGCGCGGAGCGCCCCGGACCGTCCGCCGGTTCGCTCTCCGGCGTCTGGGACCTGGCGGTGCGGCTGCAGTACCGCGTGCTGATGGCCTGGGCCGTGGCGTTTCTCCTGTTCGGCGTCGTGATCGGATCCCTGGTCAGCAATGTGGGGGAACTGCTGAATTCACCGAACGCCCAGGACCTGATCAGGCTGCTGGGCGGCCGGGAGGCCCTGACGGACGCCTTCCTCGCCGCGGAGATCAGCATCATGGGAGTCCTGGCGGCCGCCTTCGGCGTGTCCGCTGCCAACCATCTGCGCAGCGAGGAGTCCGCGGGCCACACCGAGGCCCTGCTGGGCACGGCCACCACCCGCATCCGCTGGGCGAGCAGCCACTTCGTGTTTGCCCTCGCAGGGGTCGCTGTGCTGCTTCTGCTGGCGGGGGTTTCGATCGGCGTCGGCGCCGCCGTTGCCGTCGACGATGCCGCTCTGGTGGGCCGCAGCACTGTGGCCGCAGTGGCCCAGATCCCCGCCGCTTGGGTGCTGACCAGCGCGGCGCTGGCGGTGTTTGGCTGGGCACCCCGGCTGGCCGGGGCGGTCTGGGGTCTGCTGCTGGCGCTCGTGGCCCTGGGCGAATTCGGGGTGCTCTGGAACGCCCCCGAGTGGCTCATGGACCTTTCCCCGTTCCGGCATTCCCCGTTGCTCCCGGTGGATTCCGGGGGCGTGCCGGGGTTGGCGGCCCTCGTCGTGGCGGCGGCGGCTCTCGCGGCGCTGGGCTTTGCCGGCTGGCGGCGCCGCGACCTCGCGGCCTAAGCAAGACGCTGCCCGCTTAGAGGCTCCTGGCGCCGGCCGACAGCTGGGCGAGGACCTGCGCGGGCCGGTTCGTGGTGATCTCATGGATACCGAGCCCCTGGCAGAGCGCCACGTCGTCTTCCGAGTCCACGGTCCATACCCGGAAGCGGCGGCCGGAGCCGAGCCAGCGCCGGATGGTCCGGGAATGCTCGCGGACGTAGTTGATGCCCGGCCCGGCGAGGCCTGTCTCGCAGTCGTCCAGGATCCGCTCGGCTTCGGTTTGCGCGGCCTTCATCACGTTCGCCAGCGCCCCGCCGGTGATCGCTCCCAGGCCGAGCTCCTCCCGGATTTCCTCTACGTTGACGTCGTCCACGAGCTGGCACACGGCGGAGGCCGGGACTGACTTCAGCAGGTGCTTCACCGAATCCGGGCTGAAGCTCATGAAGGACACTTTGATGTTCCCCAGCCGGGACGTCGCCGGGTCCCAGCCTGCTGACAAGAGGACATCCAGGACCCGGTCTTCCAGCTTGAGCTGGAAGGGACTGGGGTGTTTGAACTCAATCGCCAGGCCGATTTCCCGGCCGGCGTTCCGCAGCAGCACCAGCAGCTCCGGGAGGGTCAGGAACTGGGTGGACCTGCCGCCGTACTCGTCCGGAATACGGGCGCCCTTCCAAGAGGAGAAGTCCAGTTGCCGGAGCTCGTGGAGGGTCCGGTCCGCCACGGGGCCGGTGCCGTCCGAGGTGCGGTCCAGATTGGCATCGTGCAGCAGCACCGCATGCTGGTCCCGGGTGAGGTGGATGTCGCATTCCACGCCGTCGGCGCCGTCGGCGATTGCCTGCAGGTACGCGGCCCGGGTGTGTTCGGCAAACGCTTCGCTCGCCCCGCGGTGGGCGTAGACCAGCGGCCGGGCTGCGGCGGACTCGTCAGTCGTCATGCTGACACGTTAGCGGACAGCCCCTGCCAAAGCGGGGCTAGGCTGGGCACATGCAGGTGAATACTGAGCCAACTACCCGTCCGGAAGGCCCCGTCGGCGCCGGAGATGCCGCGGCCGGCGATGCCGCCCGCCGCCAGAGCCTGGCTGCCATGGACGCCGAGAAGGCGTCCGCGCTGCGGAAAATGAAGCTGCTGGCGCTCTCGCTGCTGATCCTGATGGCTGTCATCTTCGTGGTCGCCTTCGCCTTGCAGAAGCAATACCCCTGGCTCGAATACGTCCGGGCCGCGGCCGAGGGCGGCATGGTTGGCGCCCTCGCCGACTGGTTTGCCGTGACGGCACTGTTCAAATACCCGATGGGCCTCAAGATCCCGCACACGGCCATCATTCCGCAGCGCAAGGACCAGATCGGCGCCTCGCTGGGCGAATTCGTGGAAACGAACTTCCTCTCCGAACAGGTGGTCCACCAGAAGCTCGCCTCCGTCGACGTCGCCCGCAAGGCCGGGGCCTGGCTCTCCGGGCCCGGCGGCGCCGAGCGGGTCGCCAAGGAAGGTGCCGCCGTCATCCGCGGCGCCTTCACGGTCCTCAACGACGACGACGTCCAGGCCGTGATCGAAGGCATGGTCCGCAAGCATCTGCTCGCCCCGCCGTGGGGTCCTCCGGTGGGCCGGGTCGCCCAGCGGATCTTCGACGACGGGCACCACCACGCACTGGTGGACGTGCTCGTGGACCGCACGGTGGACTGGGTGCGGGATAACCAGGAGACGGTCAACCGGCTGGTCACCGACCGTTCCCCGACCTGGGTGCCGTCGTTCGTGGACGGGCTCGTGGGCGACAAGGTCTACGTGGAGATCCTGAAGTTCACCCGCGCCGTGCAGTCCGACCCGCAGCACCAGGTCCGCCTGTCGATCGACAAGTACCTCAAGGACCTCGCGCAGGACCTGCAGCATGATCCGGTGATGATCGCCCGGGCCGAGGGCATCAAGGCCCAGGTACTGGGCGATCCCGAGATCCGGGAGCTCGCCTCCCGCACCTGGGGCACCATCAAGGCCGCCCTGCTCTCCGCCGTCGACGACCCGCACAGCGAACTGACCGTGCGGTTCAAGGCCGCCGTGCATGACTTCGGCACCCGGCTGGTGGTCGACCCCGAACTGGCCGGCAAGGTGAACACGTGGATCGGCGACGCCGCGGGGTACCTCGTCCGGACCTACCGCTCGGACATCGCCGGCGTGATCACCGATACCGTGGCCCGCTGGGACGCCGAGGAAACCTCGCAGAAAATCGAGCTCCAGATCGGCAAGGACCTGCAGTTCATCCGGATCAACGGCACCGTGGTGGGGGCCCTCGCCGGGCTCGCGATCTTCACGGTGGCGCATCTGGCCTTCGGCTGAGAGCCCGGGCCCTTGCCCGGTGTACTGGCCGGAGAGGTTGATAGAGCGCCTCATGTGCCCCGGCCGTGCACCGGTCTGGCGTTCGCTGGGGGTTCTCCGACCTCGTGGATGGTATGGCCGCTGCAGGCCGTCGTGGTTACGCTGGCTCGCTCGATGCGCGACACGGTGAACCATCGCATTGCGGTGCGCAGCCGGCACCACCCAACCAGGTACCACTGGCCGTTCGTGGAGGCGAACAGCACTGGCTCAACGTCGCGGGTGGTCGTGGTCCCGTCTCTCGATGTGTAGCGAATGCGGATCACCCGCTGCTCGGCCATCGCCTCCTCCAGAGCCGACCTGATTGCGCGCGAAGAGGAGGGAAGCGCGTTGACCCAGACGCGGTGGGCCAACTCGTCGGCTCGTGCCCGGGTTTTGGGATCCAGGACGTCCAGGATCTTCTGGATACCTGCTGCTGCCAGATCGGCGTAGGGAGCATCGGGTGCAGCGGACACGGCGGCCATGAGCGCCACGGCCTGCGCTGGGGAAAGGCTGACAGGCGGCAGGGACGCTCCTGTGGCCAATCCGTAGCCACCGCCCGGACCTGGGCGAGACCAGACAGGCGCACCGCTGCTCTCCAACGCATCGAGGTCTCTCTTAATCGTGCGCACGGAGACCTCAAACTCGCTCGCCAACCGTTCGGCGGAAACCCCCCGCGCGCCGCTGCGGCGCAACATCTCGGAGAGAGCATGGAGCCGTTCGACCCGCTTCACAGTTAAGACCCCGACCAATTCATGACATAAATAGTGACATACCCTTGTCCGCAGTGCCTGCGAGGGTAGTGACATGACAACTACTACAAGCAGTCCGATCATCATTCTCATCGCCGGCCACTGGCTGGGCGCATGGGCGTGGGATGAAGTGCTTGAACACCTGACAACCGACCACTCCCGTGCCATCCCGATGACACTGCCCGGCCTCGACGGGGACGATCCCGAGCGTGCGGCGAGGACTCTCGACGATCAAGCCGCAGCGGTCCTGGACATCATCACCCAACTCGGGGCCTCCAAGGATCAGCCCGCAACTCTCGTCGCTCACAGCGGGGCGAACGCCCCCGTCAGCCTCGTCCTTGACCGACATCCCGAGCTTGTCCGTCGCGTGGTGTGGGTCGACTCCGGCCCCCTGGCGACGGGAAGCTCCTTCGCCCCGGACATGCCGGAGGAGTTGGCGGAGCTTCCGCTGCCGTCCCTCGACGACCTCGCACAGCAGGCGAGCCTCGAAGGCCTGAGCGCAGAGGTCCTCGAGCGTTTTCAGGCCCGGGCCGTCCCTGTGCCCGGCCCCGTGCTTCGTCAGCCCGTCGAGCTCACGAACGATGCCCGCCGCAAGGTCCGGACCACCCTGGTGTGCTGCTCGATCCCGAGCGCACAGGTGCTGGAGCTGGCCCGCGCAGGCCATGCCATGTTCGCCGAAGTCGCGAACATCGAGCACCTCGACGTCGTTGACCTCCCGACGGGGCATTGGCCCATGTGGAGCCGTCCCCGCGACCTCGCCGAGGCCATCCAGTCAGCGGCTTCTCGAACCAGCTGACCTGCACGGACAACCTGAAGGGGTCAGCCGAATCCGGCTGGCCCCTTTCCGTCGCTGGGCCTACGCCCGCTGCACTGGACAGGGCAGGGCAGGGCAAGGAGGGCGGGAACCGCCCGGCAGGGCTTAGGCGAAGCTCTCCAGTTCCACGCCGGCGCTTTCCAGGGCCGCACGGATGGCCGAGGCGGTAGCCACGGATCCGGGGCTGTCGCCGTGGACACACAGTGAGTCCGTTTCGATCCTGAGCACGGTGCCGTCAACGGCCTCCACCTCGCCCTTCGTGGCGAGGCGCACGGCCCGCTCCGCGATCAGCCCGACGTCGGAGAGCAGGGCGCCGTCCTGCGAGCGCGGCACGAGCGTGCCGTCCGGCAGGTAAGCACGGTCCGCGAAGGCCTCGCCGAAGACCGGGTGGCCGGCGTCCTTGGCGATGCCCAAGAGGGCGGAGCCCGGGAAGCCCAGGACGGGAAGGCCCGGATCGTAGGCCTGGATAGCGGCGACGACGGCGGAAGCCTGCTCGGCGTCGCGCACTGTCCGGTCGTACAGCGCGCCGTGCAGCTTGACGTAGTCCACCGAGGCGCCGACGGCGTGCGCCACCCCGTCGAGCGCACCGAGCTGGTACAGCACGGCGCCGAAGAGGTCATCGAAGGTGATGTCCATGGCCCGGAGGCCGAAGCCGGCGAGGTCCGGGTAACCGAGGTGGGCGCCCACCCGGACGTCGAGCTCGTAGGCTGCCCGGCAGGTGTCCAGCATGGTCACGGGATCCCCGGCGTGCAGCCCGCAGGCCACGCTGGCGCTCGTGACCAGCGGGAGCATCGCGGCGTCGTCGCCCATGGTCCAGGTCCCGAAGGACTCCCCCAGGTCAGCGTTCAGATCCAAAACGTGCCGCCTTCCTGGGCTGCGTTGTCCTTCGTGTCCTTGCCCTGCACAGGTGCCGGGCCCCCGGCCCGCACCGTTGCCGGTTCCCCGGCCTGCGGCGGGCCCCCGAGCTCCCCGGGAATGACGAGCGGCAACGGCCCGAACGCCTCCTTGGCGTTCGCGACGACGGCGCGGCCCATCACGCGGTTGCCGACGCCGCCCACGACGGCGCCGATGCCGAACGGCAACGCCCGGCCCAGCCAGGCCGTGCCCTGCTGTTTCAGCAGGGTCCGGAGGAACATCGTCTGAATCCGTTCCCGCACCGTGCCGAAGCCGGCCATCGGAACCCGGCGGGAGAAGAGGGAGCCCCAGGCCTGGGTGGGGCCCTTGCCCTGACCCGCCGCCTGGCCGCTCAGGGAGCTCAACAGCGCGGTGCCCTCCTCGCCCAGCATGATCGCCATGACCAGGGTGCTGGCTTTCTCGGGATCCACCAGCCGCACTCCATGGAGTTCGGCCAGCGAGGTGGAGAACAGCGCGGTGGCTTCAAGGAACCCCACGGTGGCGGCGGCCGACAGGCCCAGGGCGGCGGCGGTACCGACGCCGGGGATCACGGCCGCCCCGCCCACCAGCGCGCCGCCGCCGGTGACGGCCAGGAGGTAGTCCCGTTCCAGCATCGCGGCGAGCTGCGCCGCGGTGGCCTGCGGGTGCCTGCGCTGGAGCCGGCGGAGGTTCGCCAGCACCAGCGGGCGCTGAACTTCAACGGCCCGCAGGAGCGCGTTGTGGATGCCCGGCTTGGGCTTGCCGTCGGCGTCGAACATCGCGTTGTGTGCTGACTTTTGGGCAATCTTTACTGCCGGGTTGCTTCGCTTGGCCATCATCGCCTCTCCGTGAACCGTAAGTGTGCTGAGTTTCGTCCGGTGTTAACACTAGGCCACGGGCCCCTCGGCCAGCGCCTCAGCCGGCGCGGGATGAGCCGGCTACAGCGCCCACGATTCAGCCACGGCCACGAAGGCCGACGACGCCGGGCCGCGCGGCCCCGCGTACATGGTGGCGGCGCCGGGCCATTCGACGCCGAATTCCGTGAGCCGGCCGGTGCTGCACGGCAGGTACACGTTGCTGAGCGCGGCGCTGGAGTCGCCGAGCTGGAAGTTGGGGGCGGCGAACTGCCGGCGGTCCAGGACGCCGCTGATCTCCAGCGAAGCCTTCCGCCCGGTCGCGCGAAGACCCTGCCCGGCGTCGAGCTCGACGTCGAACTCGTCGTGCGTGTGGCTGATGCCGCCGAGCGGGAACCGGGCGGCCTCCGGGAAATAGCAGGTCAGTTCCGTGGCCAGGGAGGCGGCAAAGGACTCGCTGCTGCCGTAGCTTCGCCAGCCCTGAGGGGTGGCGACCAGCAGGGCATGGCCGGCGCCCCAACGCGACCAGTCCGCCATCCAGAAAGACGCGAAGCAGCTCGCCGGTTCGCCCGGCAGCAACATGCCCCGGGAATTCACCGGGTGCAGGGCGAGTCCCGCGTTGGCGCCGATGAATGCCAGGCTGCGCCGCGCCGTCGCTGCGGCCGATGTGTTCATGACAGGAGCCTATCCGGGGGTGGCGGCCCCGCGGGAAGCGCCCCGCCGGACCGCGGGCGAGGGCTCGCGTTTAGACTGAATCCATGCGTTCCCTGAGGGCCCTCCGTCCGTTCGCGCACCGGGAATACCGGGTGCTGATAGCGGCTTTGGCCATCTCCATTTTCGGTTCCGGGATGTGGGCCGTGGCGATGGTCTATGAGGTGATCCATCTGGGCGGCGGCCCGCTGGAGCTCTCCCTCGTGGCGGCGGCCGGCAGCGTGGGCCTCGTCGCGTTTGTGCTCGCGGGCGGCATCGCGGCGGACCGGTTGCCGCAGCGGCTCCTGATCATCGCGGTGGAGGGCGCAAACCTTGCCGTCATCGCCAGCATCAGCGGGCTGGCCATGGCGGGCTGGCTGCAGCTCTGGCATCTGGCGCTGGGAGCGTTTGTGCTGGGCGTCGGGGCCGCGTTCTTCTTCCCCGCCTACTCCGCCATCCTCCCCCGGATCCTGCCGCCGGAGGACCTGCTCGCAGCCAACGGCATGGAGGGGACCATGCGCCCCATCCTGCAGCAGGCCGCCGGCCCCGCCGTCGCGGGCATCCTGGTCGCCGCACTGTCCCCCGCGCACGCCGTGACGGGGGTGGCGGCGTGCCATCTGCTGGCGTTCTGCATCCTCAACCTGCTCCGGCGCCAGCCCGTCCCGGGCACGGAAAGTGTGAGCGCGGAGGGCGCTGACGGCCCGGTCCCGCGCACGTCGGTGCTGCACGACCTCCGCGAGGGCGTCAGCTACACGGTCCGGACCCCCTGGCTGCTGTGGACCCTGCTGTGGGCCTGCATCTCCGTGCTGTTCCTGATCGGCCCCATCGAGGTGCTGCTGCCGTTCGTGGTCCGCGACCAGCTCGGCGGCGACTCGCGCATGTTCGGCTTCCTGCTCGCCATCGCCGGCGTCGGAGGCGCCGCAGCGTCGCTGGCCACGGCCTCGTTCCCGCTTCCGCGCCGCTACCTCACGGTGATGATGGTGAGCTGGGGTGCCGGCAGCCTGCCGCTCGCCGCCGTCGGGATCATGGACAGCTTCTGGGTGCTGGCGGCGGCTCTGTTCATCTTCGGCGCCACCGGCGGCATGGGCATGGTCATCTGGGGCACGCTTTTGCAGCGCCGCGTCCCGCCGCACCTGCTGGGCCGCGTTTCAAGCCTGGATTTCTTCGTCTCGCTGGCCCTCATGCCGGTCTCCATGGCCCTCGCCGGGCCCGCCGCCGAGGTCCTGCCGGTCGGGATGATCTTCCTGGTCGCCGGGACCGTGTGCCCGGTCATGGCCGTCGTCGCGATGATCGCCGCGCGGATGCGGGCCGATGAGCAGGCCCACCCGCTGGAGGACGGCCGGGAGAGCCTCGGGACCGGCGGGAGCCTCGGGACCGGCGGGAGCTTCGGGGCGGGCGGGAGCTTCGGGGCGGGCGGGGTCGACGGCGGCAGCGGCTCCGCTGAACCGTCCGGCGACCGCCGCGCGGGCAGTTGAGGGCGGATCGACGCCGGACATCCGCCCTGATCTGCCCGCGCGCCGTCCAGCCGGACCAGGTTCGACGGAGTGAACGAAAGATTAATAGTTGCTCGGAGGGGGCCAAGGCGACGCGCCGCCTGATAGCATCGGGCCAAATGGGCACACCCGGCGCGGTGCGTGGCGTCGTTGAGGGTTGACTGTGGCCATGTCGTGGGCCGCGACCCGGGCACGTATTGAGGGGTTCGGCCGTCACCGCTTCCTGAGAGGTCACCATGACCGACGACGCGACGCCGCCCCGCGCACCTGCCCGTGTGACCGCTGAACATGCCCGGCTGGCCGAGGCCACGGGCGCGGCGGAGGACGACCTGTTCGAGGCGAATCCCTGGTACGAGTGGGGGCCTTACCTGTCGGAGCGGGCCTGGGGCACGGTTCGGGAGGACTACAGCGACAGCGGTGATGCGTGGGAGTATTTCCCGCATGACCACGCCCGGTCCCGTGCGTTCCGGTGGAACGAGGACGGCATGGCGGGGCTGTCCGATATTCACCATGACCTGTGCCTGGGGCTGGCGCTGTGGAACGGGGCCGATCCGATCCTGAAGGAGCGGATGTTCGGGCTGACTGGCCCGCAGGGCAACCACGGCGAGGACGTCAAGGAATACTGGTGGTACCCGGATGCGCTGCCCAGCCATGCATGGTTGCGGTGGCGGTACCACTACCCGCAGGCAGCGTTTCCCTATCAGCGGCTGATCGACGAGAACGCCCGCCGTTCCCGCGACGAATCCGAATTCGAGTTGCTGGATACCGGCGTCTTCGACGGCGGCAGGTACTGGTCCCTGGATGTCGCGTACGCCAAGGCCTCACCGACCGAGGTCCTTGCCCGGATCACCATCGAGAACCACTCAGCCGAGGAATCGGTGCTTTCGGTGCTGCCCACCCTGTGGTTCCGCAACACGTGGCGGGTTTCGGGCGAGGAGGCGCCGTCGTTGTTCCTGGACGCGGACGGCGTCGCGGTCGAGCACCCGCGGCTGTCCGGCTACCGGCTCGACGCCGCCCCGACCAAGGAGGGCGTGCGGCCGCAGGCGTTGTTCTGCGACAACGAGACGAACACCGCCCGTCTGTTCGGGGCGGCTCCGGTCACCGCC
>Ga0213838_1001411_pt1 | contig 12437 bp, 10 predicted proteins | sample SWPATP13_FD_160577 | JGI IMG/M metagenome (GOLD analysis project Ga0213838, IMG submission 160577) | Coastal seawater microbial communities from Marineland, Florida, United States - SWPA TP1 #3 | ecosystem: Environmental > Aquatic > Marine > Coastal | place: USA: Florida | collected 2016-08-06
CTAATAAAACCATCTTGTTCAGAATCGGGAGCGTCTGTACCTAACCAAGTGATGCCATCTAGTTCGTGTCTTGGACCGTTGCTCGCAAGCGTTGTTTTATAGGTGTCAGGCGCGTCTCCAAAGTCAATGTTGGAATCTTCATCAACGACAGGAGCGTTCGCGCAGCGTGCGCCATCATTTTGATTGGATGCAGGCCCATTGGATACGAACTCAATCGCGGGAACGATACCTGCGGCAATGTTGGCTGCATTACCGGGAGACAAGTTAACTCGGTAGATTTTCCCGTCTTGATTTCGAGATACATAGTAATAGCCATTAACATCAAAATAACCAGCACCAAACGTACCAGTTTCACCAGTATCACCAATGTAGGTTTCAGCACCCGAGGTAGGGTCAAATTGATATAAAGCACCAGAGTTGTTATCGATTCCATAAAGTGAACCGTCGCTTGGATGGAACGCTAGATCCGTCAAGTTGACAGTTGCAGGGCTTCCAACAATTTTGTTTACAATGACGGTTGCATTTGGATCGGAATCTAATGGTGATAGGTCAACCGTGAATAAGCCTTTTCCTTTGCGATATAGATAATAAACGTGGTTATAAACGTCACCAACGAAAAAGGTATGGTCTGTCGGAAGACCAGATGTATTTAGGACCTCAGCCTGGAAGTCTTGTCCAAGGCGGACCAGCCTTCTATTCGTTGTGTCGTAACCGTATATATATCGGTCATCGAAGTCGAAGCCGACACCATTAATGTTGGCATTTAGCCCTGTATCGTCTTCAAGTAGGGTTGTCGAGCCAGTGACTAGGTTCACACCCCAGACCTCAACTGGCGTTGACTGAAATAGGTAGGCTTTACTCGGGCAGGTATCAAATGGTGCCGAATAGACCGAACCGGTAAAGGTGAAAAAAAATATCCAAGTTAAAATCCGCATACCCACATCCTTTAATTGTTTAAGCCTATGTATGCTTAAACAAAAGACGTGCCAAATTTTAAATTGTTGTTTTTATTGGTCTTTTGTGGTTTTTTCTTATGCGAGTTCAAAATGAAACTCAAAAAGAAAATAAAAAAGGGATAGAAACTGAATAGATAGTGCCTTGCTTATTTTTAAAGTGAAAATAAGTGCGCTCAGAAGTGTGAAGTTGTTGGGATTATGCGCACTACGAAAATAATCGAACTTGTCTGCTTGTTTTTGTCTCCTCCTCGATTGGGCAAAAAAGTGGCCTATACGCCCCTTAAACTACGCCCTTAAATGGGGTGCATATCACTGCCTATCATCCGGCTAGATTTATCAAATCATCCTACTAATTGTGATTCCTATACGCATGTTTGCTTATTAATCGTGTCGAAAAATCTTTGATGATTTTGAGCACATTTTGCTGTGGAACCTTAGCCGTAGCATGGCTAGTGATCTAATAACAAACATATGGATATATAACGTGAACCATAAGCACTTTAAATTATCGACACTGAGTAAAGCCATTTTACCTTTGATGGCCGGCTCACTTCTTATCGGCTGCAACTCTTCTTCCAGCGAAAGTGAAGAGGCAGAAGCCAATTCAATGGTGAGAGTTTATTACAAGGCTTCAACGTCTGCTCAAGCCCAATCTGCCCAAAGTGAAGACTATTCTGGCGCGAGCTTGTACGTGTGGAATGACGAAACATGTGCCGCATACTCGGGAGGAAATCCTGATGCGAGCGATTGGAGCAAAGGGCTATCACCGGATGGTGTGGATGACCAATACGGTGCTTATTGGGACTTAGAAGTCGATGAGGCAGAAGGCACTGAGTGTGTCAACTTTATTCCTAGAGTGAACGGTGATAAACCGCTCGGAGAATACAACGCAAAAGCAGACTTAAACCAAACTAACGATCAGGGCGAAGTGTTCACCCAAGAATCAGTAGCTGCCGTGTATCCAGAGCTCATTACCTCGGAAGATGTGCCGGATTCTCATGTTCGTATTTACATGAATACGCCAGATGGTGATCACAGTGACTTTACGCTTCACACATGGAATGAGGGAGAGTGTACAAGCCTAGATGGTAATAACACGAATTGGCCGGGAATGGATACCACAGGTGTTAGCGACACATATGGACCGTACTGGGATGTGCCGTTTACTCAGGCTCAAGGCTGTATCAATATCATTCCGAATAACGGGGATTACCAAACTGCCAACCTAAAGTTTGAGTTCGATAAAACAACGGCAGTAGGCAATGTGGCTTTTCTTTTTAAAGGGACGGATAAAGTCTATTACGATGCCTTAGCGAAAAAGCCAGCAACAGCAGTCGAGCTATCGGGGGCAAGTGCAATTTTTGCTGATGACACTACCGTATTGATTAATAATGCAGATGCGACTGAACTGACGCTCTATTTTTCGGAAACCGCTGAACTCGAATTTGATAGTTCAACAAAAGAAGTAAAGAATTCGACTAAGCAGTTGAGTACAACAACGAAAAGTGGCTCCGATTGGCAAGCGGCGAAACCTCATTTAAGCAATGATTTCACGGGCTTTACTTTTGACTTCTCATCAGAGGGTTATGCCCTAAAAGACTTACTAAAAGGTCAGCTTATTTTAGTGGCTTCGGATTCAACGGGAGTGGTTCAAGCAACAGAAGTACAGGCAGCCAGCGCTCTTGACGCGCTTTATGCGGAGCAAGCCAAAGATTTAGAGTTCGGTGCGATTCTTAATGACGATGGAAGCACAAGTTTTAGATTGTGGGCGCCTACCGCGCAATCGGTCAACCTTATTCCATATACTGCTGAAAAAGCCGCGCAAAGTGCGATAAGCATGACGTTTGACGCCACGACGGGGAGCTGGGAAGCAGAGAATACCTCATTGGCCCACGGCGACTACTACCGTTACGAAGTCACGGTGTACCACCCGTCGACAGATAAAGTAGAAACGTATGAAGTGACGGACCCGTATTCATTAAGCTTGGCAATGAACTCGCAATACACTCAAGTTGTCGATCTCTCTCATGCCGATGTGACACCTCAGGGGTGGAGTGCCTTAGAAGCGCCACAATCGCAAGATAACCCAGCGGAGTTTGTACTATACGAAGCACACGTGCGTGATTTTTCTGCCTTTGACAGCTCTACATCTGAAGCGCAACGCGGTAAGTTTGGTGCATTTACAGAATCTGACTCAGTGCCTGTTCAGCATCTAAAAGCGCTCCAACAATCTGGCGTGACCCATCTCCACTTATTACCCGTGTTCGATATTGCGACCATCAACGAAGACCCAGATGAAGTGGCGAATATTAACGAACCGTTTAGCAAGCTATGTGCTCTAGATTCAACCGTGAATAGCGATAGTGATTTTGGAAGTTACTGTTCTGGTGATGAGACTATCTCTGAAGTCTTTACCGCTTTATCAGCACAAGACACTAAAGATAACGCGGTGGTTCAACGCTTAAATGGACACGTGAGAAACCTAGACTCTTTCAACTGGGGCTATGACCCATTCCATTACACCGTCCCTGAAGGTTCGTACTCGACGGATTCAGAAGGACTTACTCGGATCAAAGAGTTCCGTGAAATGGTGATGGCAGTTAAGAATGACATCGGAATGAATGTGGTGATGGATGTCGTTTACAACCATACCAACGAGTCGGGTGTTTCAAGCAAATCGGTACTAGACCGCATTGTGCCTTGGTACTACCAACGTTTAAATGAATTCTCGGGTTCGGTTGAACAATCCACTTGTTGTTCTAACACCGCTCCAGAAAATGCGATGTTCGGTAAGTTGATTGATGATTCGATTACAACTTGGGTTAAAGAATACAAAATTGATGCATTCCGTTGGGACTTGATGGGGCACCATCCTTTAGCGCAAATTGAACAAACGCTAGCCGCTGCTAAAGCGGTCGATTCCAATGTGTATTTCTACGGGGAAGGTTGGAACTTTGGTGAAGTTGCGAATGATCGTATGTTTGTTCAGGCAACACAGCCAAACTTAGGTGGCACGGGGATCGGTTCCTTCTCTGACCGATTACGTGATGCAGTCCGAGGTGGCAGCCCATTCGATAGTGAAAACTCACTTCGCTCGAACCAAGGGTTTGGTAACGGGGCAGCGGTTCTACCAAATGATCTGGCAGGCACACCGTCTGAAGAAGATACTCAAGCCGTTATGCACTTAGCTGATATTGTACGACTAGGCATGGCTGGGAACCTGAAAGATTATGAGTTTACCGACAGCAAGGACAAAGTAATCAAAGGCTCTGAACTGGATTATAACGGCCAAGCGGCAGGGTACGCTGTTAACGCCAGCGAAATCCAAAACTATGTTTCGAAACACGATAACCAAACATTGTGGGACAATAATCAGTACAAAATTGCTTATGACGTGCCTGTAGAAACCCGCGTTAGAATGCAGGCGGTATCACTTTCAACTGCATTACTTGGGCAAGGTGTTCCGTTCATTCATATGGGCAGCGAATTTTTACGTTCTAAGTCGATGCAGCGTGATTCGTATGATTCTGGCGATTGGTACAACGTAGTCGACTTTACTAAAGCCGATAACAACTGGGATGTGGGTTTACCGAGAGAAGATAAAGATGGCTCTAACTGGGATATCATTGAGAATGTGATTAACCAATCAGCTCAAGAAGCGAACCCTACGGCTAGCGATATTGAAACGATGGATCAATTCTTCAAAGAGCTCACGGCGTTACGAGCATCTTCAGGCTTGATGACTTTGGATAAAGGCACGGAAATTGAGAAAAGAGTTCAATTCCACAATACAGGGTCTGAACAAACGTTAGGTCTGATCGTGATGAGTATTGATAATAGTGGTGTGAATTACGATGCGGCCATTGATAGCCAACGTGATGGCCTAGTGGTTGTTGTTAATGCTTCGCCAACAAGCCTAGAAGCGTTTAGCAACTTCGACGCGACAGGTTATGCACTTCACAGCATTCAAACTGCAGCGGCTGAAAATTCGATTGCGAAAAATGGCAGCGAAGTTGCTGAAGTGAACGATAGTAAGCTATCGGTGCCATCATGGTCTGTTGCTGTATTTGAGAAAGCACGAGACTAACTTCACCTTTCGACGTTATAAACAAAAAACCAGCCGCAAGGCTGGTTTTTATTATTCTTAAGTAAGGGGCTGAACCTTAATTTTGACAAACGCTACAAGTTGGCATCTTCATGAGATTCATTTCTCGCCAACTCAAAGACATCGCATCTAAAATCAGCAGCTTACCAGATTTAGGTGAGCCGAAATTTGCAATGACTTTAATCGCTTCTAATGCTTGCGTTGCACCGATAATACCGACTACGGGTGCCATAACGCCAGCTTCGACACAACTCAATGCTGCGTTTCCGAATAAGGCGCTCAAACACTGATAGCAAGGAGCCGTCTCGTCTTGATAAGTAAAGACACTGATTTGGCCTTCCATTCTAATCGCCGCGCCAGAAACCAGAGGCGTTTTAGAAGCATAACAAAGGCGATTAAGCTGATTACGAGTCTCAACATTATCACTAGCATCCAGCACCAACGAGTGAGAAGCCACTAATGCTTTTAATTCGGCATCGTCTAGGCGTTTAGCGAACGTGTCGACCACTAAATGCGGGTTAAGTGACTGCAAAGCCTCGGCCGCTGAATCAACTTTATGTCTGCCGATATCGCTGTCTGAATGCAGCACTTGACGCTGCAAGTTTGAAAGCTCAACGACATCGTCGTCAATCAAGGTGAGTTTGCCGACACCCGCAGTTGCTAAGTATTGCGCAGAAGCACAGCCTAAACCGCCGGCACCAAGAACCAGAATTGAACTCTGCTTTAAGGCTTCTTGGCCGTCAAAATCAAACTGTTTTAGAATGATTTGACGATTGTAACGAAGCATCTCTGCATCAGATAAAATGTCCATTGATATCCCTAGTACAGAGTGGAATTGAACAATTGAATCTGAACCGTTTCACCAACCGCTACGTTTCCGCGATCTTTTTCAATGACGACGAAACAGTTCGCGAGGCTCATTGAACGGAATGCACCGGAGCTTTGGTTACCTGTGGTTTCCACGACGAACTGACCATTTTCAATGCGATAAATACCGCGTTGGTAGTCGGTACGGCCAGGGCCTTTTTTGAATGCAGATTGAGTGATAGCAGGAATTGATTCCGGAGCGGTCCATTCTGAGTGACCTGCAAGTTTTGCAAGCATTGGCTGAACTAAAACATACATCGTAAGCATGGCGGAAACTGGGTTGCCTGGTAAACCGCAGAACCATGCATCGTCAAGCTCACCGAAAGCAAAGGGTTTTCCTGGTTTGATTGCAAGCTTCCAAAAGCCGATTTGCCCGAGTTCTTCCAAAATGTCTTTGGTGTAGTCGGCTTCACCAACGCTCACGCCACCCGAAGTGACAACGACATCCGCTACTTGCTGCGCTTTATCAAAGGTTTCTTTTAATGTTGCAGGGCAATCTGGAATGATACCTAGGTCAATGGCTTCACAACCAAAAGCTTCAATCAGAGGCTTGATGCCATAACGATTGCTGTCGTATATCTGACCGTCTTCTAGAGTTTCGCCTAATTTTTTAAGCTCATCACCAGTCGAGAAAAACGCCACTTTAGGTTTACGGACAACCGATACATGACTAATTCCAAGAGATGCGATCATTGGAATATCACGAGGAGTTAGCCTTGCGCCTTTTTGAAGCACAATGTCACCTTGTTTGATGTCGTCACCGGTAGGACGAATATTATTGTTCAGAGATATCGAGTCTTGTTTGATCTCAATTCCTGCATCCGTGACGGCTGTGTTCTCTTGCATGACGACGGCATCACAACCTTCAGGCACTTTTGCTCCCGTCATAATACGAATACAAGTGTGTGCTGGCCACTCGCCTTCATATGGCTGACCTGCAAATGACTTACCGGCTAAAGGAAGCGTTTTGGTGTGTTCTAGGTCTGCTAAGCGTAGGGCATAGCCATCCATTGCTGAGTTATCAAAAGGCGGAACAAAAATAGGAGAGAGGACATCTTCAGCAAGTACGAAACCCAAAGCATCAGCAAGAGGTAGAGAAAGCGTTGATTGGATTGGATTAATCGGGGTAAGCATTTTGTCTAATGCTTCTTCAATTGGCATCAAGCCAGGAGCGTCACAACAGCCCATAATTGAAATTCCTTTATCGTTTTAATTTTTATCATCGAGTTTAGGCGAAGTACTTTAGCATATTTTGAAACTCCTAAATAATGACCTCCCTTAAAATATGGGTGTATTTATTCAAAATTCCGCGTATCCTTAGCAGCCATCCGTAAGGGGTAAAGTAAAGAGGAATAGGAATGTCAGGTCTTAGCGAATCAGCGAAGTTGGTTAAAGATGCGCTAGCAAGTCGCGGGTTAGAAACACCAATGAGCCCGAATGATGTAAGCCGAGAAGAAAAGAAAGAAAGAATTGAGTTTCACATGCGCGAAATTCTCTCTCTACTTGAGCTTGACCTTTCTGATGACAGCTTAGAAGAAACACCAAGCCGTATTGCAAAAATGTACGTGGATGAAGTGTTCTCTGGCCTAGACTACAAGAACTTCCCGAAAATTACGGTCATCGAAAATAAGATGGACGTTAGCGAGATGGTTCGAGTGAAAAATATCACTTTAACCAGTACTTGTGAGCACCACCTTGTCACGATTGATGGCAAAGCCGCGGTTGCTTATATCCCTCGTGGAAAAATCATTGGCCTTTCTAAGATCAACCGCATTGTTCGTTTCTTTGCTCAGCGCCCGCAAGTACAAGAACGAATGACTCAACAAATCCTAGTGGCACTCCAGACTCTGCTGGAAACCGAAGACGTTGCTGTAACGATGGACGCTGTCCACTATTGTGTTAAATCGCGTGGTGTGATGGATGCGACTAGTGAAACCACCACCACGGCATTAGGTGGAATATTTAAAAGTAAACCTGCGACAAGACATGAGTTCTTACACGGTTTACGATAAGCCAATAGCGAATTTCTAAAGCCCCAATGGTTGCCATTGGGGCTTTTTTGTATTTGCGGCATATTATTTTATAGATTGAGCCAGTGGCAAAATGAATTACCGATAACTGTGGAAAATATAATTAGTGAATTTCATTTATAAATGTTATCTTCTTTCCACTTTTTGTTAAGCAATAGACTTCATGGAACGACCTTTTTTTGTCCTTGTTTTCGGTGTATTGGCACCCGTTACAGGATCTTTCGCGAGTTCTTTGGCTAGTTACCCATCTGATTGGAAGCGTTGGCCGATGGTGAATGAAACGGTCAATGTAGGGCGAGATGTCAAACTTCCGGAAAGTGCCTCGCTGTTCGTGCAGCGAACTGTTGCTCGATACAGCTGGATAAATGACGGTAGAGGGACCGCTGTTCATGTCTATGTCCATCCGGACAAACTTGAACAATATAAAACTCATGGCCCTTATACCGATGGACCTACCGCGATAGCGATTTTTCAAGAACCAGGGATTATGTTTGTAACTGAACACTATGCAGGTATACCTTTGTACGGAACATACGATTTGCAGGGAGCGGATATTTCGCGCCAGCATCCGTCGTTTGAGGTTAAAGCGTGTATGGCTTGCCATGAGCAGTTTCAAGACATCTGTGTAAACGGAACCTGTGGTGATCGTGTCAACGCAGCCTTCAGATAATATGCGTCGTCGTTTTAGCCTTTCTCAACTCCTTTTCATTACCCATACCGTCCTCGTGTTATGGTTGGTAGGCTCTTTCAGTTATACACGCTATATGAGTGAGTGGAGCAGTGAGGTCGAAGCCGAAGTTCGTCTTGCCAATGCATCCATGCATTCCATCGTGAAAGAACTTTCTTTCGCTGCTGGTGGCCGAAACTATAACCACGTGGCAACTCCTGAAGCGCTTAACTCTTACAAAGAAATCCAAAACCTGTTCTATTTTGAAGTCGACGCCCTTTCTCAGAATAATAATGACTACAAGATAGCTTGGATAAAAGATGTGAATGATGTCTGGAACATTGACGCGTCTCTTGAGAACAGTGACACACTTGAAAGCCAAATAAGAACACTGAAATCCAAACTAGATACTTCCCTTGAATCAGAACGCTTCAAAATTAACTATGCGCTAGAGCGTTTAATCGATAAGCAAGAACTGCTGATCAATCATGTTCGCCTTGAAAATCTATTCGGAAATATCTATTACCAGCCGGAGTTTGGCGGCAACGCTTATGTTCTGAATACGGATTCGTGTCTGCTGTACATCAAAATACCTCTAATAGGCTCAACCGAAGGGTATGTATGGGCGGTATTTGATGCGTCTAATCTAACGGAATTCAAAATCGACACATTAAAGTTGGTTGCGAGGGAAGCGCTAGTCGCCATTTTGTTTTCCCTTGCGTTGATCTTTTGGGCTTCGAGACGAATCATCCAACCGATTCATCGCTTAGCTCAAAGTATGGAAGGGGACATCGATTCAATTGATGTTGAAAGTATTCCTGAAAGAGATCGTTCCGATGAATTGGGGCAACTTGCACAGCGATACGCTTCGCTCATTAAACGCATCCAAAACCAAATGCTGGGTTTAAGACGGCAGTCTTTGTTTGATGTTTTGACTGGAGTTTATTCACGCTTTGCCTATGAGACGCAAGCCATTCTAGCTTTGGAAAATGCGCGAAACAATGAACGTTGGTTTGGCGTGATTGTGATAGATATCGATAACTTTAAAGCGTACAACGACCATTTTGGCCATTCTGTTGGTGATGAAGCATTACAAGCGGTAGCCAAAGCGTTACGTGCCAGTATCAATCCTCATTCGGATAAAGTGTATCGTTATGGTGGAGAGGAGTTTGTAGTGGTTTGTGAAAAGTCTTCTTCGACGTCAATCACCATGCTGGCTGAGCTGTTGCGTAAGAACGTGTGGTTAAGAAAACTGCCGCATCCAAGCAATAAAGATTTAGGCTATGTAACGTGCTCTGTAGGGGTTTCTATGATCGAGTCGACCGATAAGGAAACCAGCCTGAAAGCGTTGTTTAAGAAAGCAGACTTTGCTTTGTATCAAGCTAAAGATAATGGCCGAAATCAAGTGATTACCGCTCCGGCCACTATGTGTAACATCATCAAATCTTGCGCTTCAGAAGAGGTTGAATAACTTCTTAAGTTTTGTAAAAAGTCCGACAGGTTTCTGCTGTGCTTTAAATAGCGACAACCCTTCGTAATATCCTTCCAAAAACTGAGTGCGTTGTTCATCAACGTCTGCAACCACAGCTTTTGCTATAAGCTTTGAAGTAATGGTTGCGTGGTCATTCGCCAAGCTGAAATCCATGCCTAAGCGCCCTTGCACCGTTAACCACAAATGAGTAGTGAACAAGAGAACGTCAGTTTGGTTGTGTTTGAACTTCTTTGAGTGCTCTGCACCGACCGAATCTTCTATAAGCGCTTTCATAGCTTGGCTTGAAGCTAAGCCAGACTCGAAACTGCTTGTGGCTTCGATATGAAGTTTAGTCAACAACCCAAGGAGAATTTGTAGCTCAGAGTGCTCTGGTTTGTTTTCGCATGCACGTTGGTAGAATTCATGATTGTTCTTAATAAACGTGTCGAACTCGCTTTGAAATCGCTGATTAAACGGCTCGTTCTTACTAATACCCGCTGACGCTAAGCTTTGCTCAAGGCTAGTCATTCTCTTGTAATTCTTCCCAGGTTATTTCACATGACTGCGTATCACTGTTCACGAAGGCTGAGTTACCCGTGAGCATGACCGACAAATCCATCGTACGTTCAATCATGCCTGCCATTTGCTCGATACCTTCATTATTGAGACGTGTGATCTGAGCATTGAGGTAGCCAAATTTACCCTTATTCTGTTCCCACCACACGTTGGATTTGGTGTTGAAGCTATATACTTTTACGGATTTGGATAAACGAGTCGCTTTTTTAACGCGTTCAGGATCGGGTTCACCCACATCAATCCATTGCTCAATTTGGTCGTCTAGGCTTTTTAACCAAAGATCTGGCTCTTCAACTGAGGATAGTCCCTTTGTGAATTGCAATTCTTGGGAAGCGTTTAAGCAGAACGCCATCACGCGCGCCATCATACGCTGATCGTTTTCTGATGGGTGTTGGGCGATTGTCAGGTTAAAAGAGTCGTAGTAATCGCGATTCATATCTGTGAGAGAGATACGGAACTTGTAAATGGTAGGTTTAAGAGCCATGGGTATGTCTTTGAAAAATAAAGTAGAGAGATATTACCTTAATTAGTGGAATTACGGGCAAAAAAATAGCCAGCAGATGCTGGCTATTTTTAAAAAGCTTTAGGTACTGAATTAAAGTACTTTGATGCTGTCAGCTTGTGGGCCTTTTTGACCTTGAGATACTACGAACTCAACTTTTTGGCCTTCAGCAAGAGTTTTGAAGCCTTCGCCAGTGATTGCAGAGAAGTGTGCAAATACGTCTGGACCGTTTTCTTGTTGAATGAAACCGAAGCCTTTAGTTTCGTTGAACCATTTTACTGTACCAGTAACTGTGTTAGACATAATCAATATCCTAAATATTTATAAGTTGTATTGCGCCAATATGGCACTGATAGCGTGGAAAAGTTGATTGCTATTGTTTACAACACAACGGGGTTACAAGTAATCCAACGAAATGTTTACATACAAAGAACTTTCTTTCTAGCCGCCAATGAGTCTAAATCAAATCCCTTGATAGTCAACGAATACTCGAGAGAAAGTTTGGATAAGTTTGCAGGTCATCAAACTTTCGTCTCCTTAAATATCATAAGGTTACAATCGTATGACGTTTTCTAATGAATTAAATTAAAACAATTGAACAAAATCGTTTATTATTTATTTCGATAAGTCAGCTACTGACTAAATCATTAACAAAAAGTAGGAATCAAGATGAGTAAAAAGAAGCGTAAGAGCTTGCACTTACCTGCCCATGAAACCGTCAATCCACCAAAGGTTGAGCATGAAATGGGTAGAGGCGAAATCAAAGACAATGCGTTAAAGGCGGCGGTAACCAGTCAATTATTTAGAACGCGAACCGAACAGGCGAAAAAAGGAAAAGGAAGTTTTAGCAGAAAAACAAAACATAGAGGCAAAGAGCCCTATTCAAAAGCCGCATGATAGCGTGGTTTGAATAGGGCTCTTTTTATATGTACTTAATTAATTTGTTCAGGCGGCAGTACTATCTTTCAACTTTAGGCGAGTAAATCGAGTACGCGGTAATCTGGCCTGCGACAATGGCAGAGAACATAAACAGAGCTGACAATCCGATACTTGGGATTGGTAGAATTGATTGTTCAAACACTGATTGACTCGCGCTTACCAATACTCGACTCCCCGGAACGAGGATAATAATGCCCTGAACTATGTATATTGAGCCTGTTAGATCCATCCGTTTCGCAATCCAAGTACCGTAGAGTGTGATTAATACTGTCGTAATCCAAGTACCGACGACCCAGCCACTATCAAATCCTAGGTAAAAAGGCC
>Ga0213838_1001417_pt1 | contig 12375 bp, 7 predicted proteins | sample SWPATP13_FD_160577 | JGI IMG/M metagenome (GOLD analysis project Ga0213838, IMG submission 160577) | Coastal seawater microbial communities from Marineland, Florida, United States - SWPA TP1 #3 | ecosystem: Environmental > Aquatic > Marine > Coastal | place: USA: Florida | collected 2016-08-06
CGGACAAGGAAATGGTCATGCCAGGCGATAACGTGTCGATCACCGTCAAGCTGATCAACCCGATCGCGATGGAAGAAGGCCTGCGCTTCGCAATCCGCGAAGGCGGCCGTACCGTCGGCGCCGGCGTGGTTGCCAAGATCCTGGCTTAAGTTTCAAGTAGTAAAGTAGTGTCGGGGGGATGGCGCCAACCCATCCCCTCAAAAACATTCTCCAGTATGCGCGTGTATGCTGTAGAATGCGCGATTCAGCTGAAGTCTTCGTAGGGGTGTAGCTCAATTGGCAGAGCGTCGGTCTCCAAAACCGAAGGTCGCGGGTTCGATTCCCTCCGCCCCTGCCACCGAATTCTGGTGCGCAGCACCGAAAGTAAAGAAGAATGTCTAATCAATCCGTGCAAACCGTTAGCACCTCGAATGACAAGTTTAAGGTGGCCCTGGCGGTGGTTGCCGCGATTGCAGGCGTAATCGGGTTCTTTTACCTGAAAGGCCAAAACAAACCAGCCGTGGTCGCCGCAGGCGCCCTCGTGGCTGGTTTAGTTTTTGCTGCCCTGCTTTTGTGGAGCTCCACCACTGGCCGTGAGTTCCTGAACTTTGCCAAAGAGTCCGTTCGCGAAACCAAGAAAGTTGTCTGGCCGACCGGTAAAGAAGCGCGCATGATCACCATGATCGTCTTCGCCTTCGTCGTTGTGATGGCGATTTTCCTGTGGGGCACGGATAAGCTGCTGGAATTCCTGTTGTACGACCTGATCCTGGGGTGGAAGCAATAATGAACGATAACGTACAAGAAAACGAGCCGGGCGAAGTCCCGGCGGTTGGCGCTTCGGCAGCCGACGCTGCGGCGCAAGAAGCCGCGCCCGTCAGCGTCCCGGTGAGCAACAAGCGCTGGTACGTCGTGCACGTCTACTCGGGTATGGAAAAGAGCGTCATGCGCGCCCTGACCGAGCGCATCGAGCGCGCCGGCATGAGCGAGCAGTTCGGCCAGATCCTGGTCCCGACCGAAGAAGTCGTGGAAGTCAAGAACGGCAGCAAATCGGTGACCGAGCGCCGCTTCTTCCCCGGCTACGTGCTGGTCGAGATGGAAATGACCGACGAAACCTGGCACCTGGTGAAGAACACCAGCAAGGTGACCGGCTTCATCGGCGGCAAATCGAACAAGCCAACCCCGATTCCGGCGCGCGAGATCGACAAGATCATGCAGCAGGTCCAGGAAGGCGTCGAGAAGCCACGGCCGAAAGTGCTGTACGAAGTGGGCGAGCAGGTCCGGATCAAGGAAGGCCCGTTCACCGACTTCAACGGCAACGTCGAGGAAGTGAATTACGAAAAATCGAAGGTGCGTGTGACTGTCACCATCTTCGGCCGCGCAACTCCGGTGGAACTCGAGTTCGGGCAGGTAGAAAAAGTTTAAACGCAATAATCGGAGCGTCGCGGTAGCAAAGCGGAATCCGATAAGAGGAGCCCCGCCGAGCGAGTAGTCGCGGTGGGGCGCTACTACTCAAAGCCAATCTAGGAGCACTCCATGGCCAAGAAAATCATTGGTTTTATCAAGCTGCAAGTGGCAGCTGGTAAAGCAAACCCATCCCCACCGATCGGCCCAGCACTGGGTCAGCGCGGCCTGAACATCATGGAATTCTGCAAGGCGTTCAACGCCCAGACCCAGGGTCTCGAGCCAGGCATGCCGATCCCAGTCGTGATCACCGCGTTCGCCGACAAGTCCTTCACCTTCGTGATGAAGACGCCTCCGGCAACCTACCTGATCAAGAAGGCCGCCGGCATTACCAAAGGTTCGCCGAAGCCACATACCGACAAAGTCGGCACGCTGACCCGTGCTCAGGCTGAAGAAATCGCAAAAACCAAGCAGCCGGACCTGACCGCAGCCGACATGGACGCAGCAGTGCGTATCATCGCCGGTTCGGCACGTTCGATGGGCATCACGGTGGAGGGTCTGTAATGGCTAAGCTGTCCAAGCGCGTTAAAGAAATGAAAGCGAAAGTCGACCGTAACAAGGTCTACGCCTTCGACAATGCACTGTCGCTGGTCAAGGAATTCGCAACTGCCAAGTTCAACGAGTCGATCGACGTCGCCGTTCAACTGGGCGTGGATCCGAAGAAGTCGGACCAGGTCGTTCGTGGTTCGGTCGTGCTGCCAGCAGGCACCGGCAAGACCGTGCGCGTCGCTGTGTTCGCATCGGGCGACAAGGCCGAGGCTGCTAAAGCCGCCGGCGCCGACATCGTCGGTATGGAAGACCTGGCTGAGATGGTTAAAGCCGGCAACATGCCATTCGACGTCGTCATCGCTTCGCCAGACACCATGCGTATCGTCGGTACCCTGGGCCAGATCCTGGGCCCACGTGGCCTGATGCCTAACCCGAAGGTCGGCACCGTCACCCCTGACGTCGCTACCGCGGTGAAGAACGCCAAAGCCGGTCAGGTCCAGTACCGTACCGACAAGGCTGGTATCATCCACGCCACCATCGGCCGCAAGTCGTTCGCCGATGCCGATCTGAAGGCCAACCTGTCGGCCCTGATCGAAGCGCTGAACAAGGCCAAGCCGGCCACCTCGAAGGGCGTGTACCTGCGCAAGGTCGCGATCTCGTCGACGATGGGCACGGGCGTCCGTGTCGATCACGCTTCGATCGCCGCTTAAGCTTCAAGAAATTCAAGTCCCCGCAAGTGTTTAGCGGGGCGCATCTTTGGGCTGGCGGGGCTTATGCAATGAGCCCCGCCAGGCAATCAAAGACCGTTGGGCCGGGAGCAGTGGTTGGGCGCCTGGTTAATACATCACCCAACGCAGATGGTGTACCCGAACAAGTTTTGTAGTCCATGCTGCGTGAATTCATCCGCGTTAGTTTGACTTCTTAACTTCGGACGCCGTGTTCGAACCGATGCGAACGCTTTTGTTCGCATTAATTAAGGAGATTGACCGTGGGTCTTAATCTGAATGACAAAAAGGCCGTCGTCGAAGAAGTGAGCGCGAAAGTAGCATCCGCGCAAACGATCGTCGTGGCCGAGTACCGTGGCATCCAGGTTAGTCACTTGACGAAACTCCGTGCAACCGCACGTGCCCAGGGTGTGTACCTGCGTGTTCTGAAGAACACGCTGGCGCGCCGCTCTGTCGAAGGCACGCAGTTTGCCCCGCTGGCTGACGCCATGACCGGTCCGCTGATCTATTCGATCTCGGACGACGCCGTTGCTGCCGCTAAAGTCATCGCTGACTTTGCGAAAACCAACGACAAGCTGGTCGTGAAAGCCGGTAACTACGCAGGTAAGCAGCTCGACGTAGCTGGTGTTACCGCGTTGGCAAGCATCCCATCCCGTGAAGTCCTCATCTCGCAGCTGTTGGGCGTGATGCTGGCTCCGGTGTCGGGCTTTGCACGTGGCTTGGCTGCCCTGGCAGCGAAAAAAGGCGAAGGTTCGGAAGCTGCTCCTGCAGCCGAAGAAACCGCTGCAGCGTAAGCGCAGCCCTTTTTCTCAAGTAACTGATCTGTACTACAAACACACACAAATCTGGAGTTTCAAATGGCAATTAGCAAAGACGATATCCTGAACGCAGTGAGCGAAATGTCCGTCATGGACCTGAACGAACTGGTCAAGGCATTCGAAGAGAAGTTCGGCGTGTCGGCAGCTGCAATGGCAGCACCGGCAGCTGGCGGCGGCGCTGCTGCTGCTGCTGTCGAAGAGCAGACCGAATTCAACGTCGTTCTGACCGAAATCGGCGCGAACAAAGTCGGCGTCATCAAAGCCGTCCGCGAAATCACCGGTCTGGGCCTGAAAGAAGCCAAGGACGTGGTTGACGGTGCACCAAAGACCGTCAAAGAAGCCATGCCAAAAGCTGACGCTGAAGCCGCTAAGAAAAAGCTGGAAGATGCAGGCGCCAAGGCAGAACTGAAGTAATCAAAAGCAATGGGCGTCGCAAGGCGCCCAAAGCCGGAGTCAAAGCTTGCAAGCCCCGTCGGAAGGCGGTGCTGCGGCTTTGGCTCTTTTGTCGTCCCTGCGACATACGCGTTTCGACAAGCAGTACGGCAAGCTCGCAAGAATCGTAGCACAGCAGTAGAAACACGCTAGTCCCTTTTCATCTGATGGAACAGTAAGAGACTTGAGGCCTTGTATGTGGTCGCCCCACCACTGGCAATCCCTGAATTCTCATCCTTTCTGTCACTCACGGAGTGTCCATGCACTACTCATTTACTGAGAAGAAACGCATTCGCAAGTCGTTCGCGAAGCGCGCCAACGTTCACAACGTTCCATATCTTCTGGCTACCCAGCTTGAATCCTACGAGAATTTCCTGCAGGCGGACGCTGGTCCTTCCGTTCGCAAGAATGAAGGCCTGCAGTCGGCTTTCAGCTCGATCTTCCCGATCGTGTCGCACAACGGCTTCGCGCGTCTCGAATTCCTGTCCTACGTGCTGGGCGACCCCGCCTTCGACGTCAAGGAATGCCAACAGCGTGGCCTGACCTTCGCCTCCCCACTGCGCGCCAAAGTGCGCCTGGTGATCCTGGACAAGGAATCGCCGACCAAGCCGGTCGTCAAGGAAATGAAAGAGCAGGAAGTGTACATGGGCGAATTGCCGCTCATGACCGCTAACGGTTCGTTCGTCATCAACGGCACCGAGCGCGTGATCGTGTCCCAGCTGCACCGTTCCCCGGGCGTGTTCTTCGAGCACGACCGCGGCAAGACGCACTCGTCGGGCAAGCTGCTGTTCTCGGCACGTATCATTCCTTACCGCGGCTCGTGGCTGGACTACGAGTTCGACCCGAAGGACATCCTGTTCTTCCGCGTCGACCGCCGCCGCAAGATGCCGGTGACGATCCTGCTGAAAGCGATTGGCATGTCGCCGGAACAGATCCTGGCGAACTTCTTCGTATTCGACAACTTCAACCTGCGTTCCGAAGGCGGCGAGATCGAATTCGTGGCCGAGCGCCTGCGTGGCGAAGTCGCGCGTTTCGACATCGTCGATCCGAAGACCGGTAAAACCCTCGTCACCAAGGACAAGCGCATCAATGCCAAGCATGTGCGCGACATCGAAGCGGCCGGCATCAAGGCCATCTCGGTTCCTGAAGACTACCTGATCGGCCGCATCATCGCCCGCAACATCGTCGACGCCGACACCGGCGAGATCATCGCGTCCGCCAACGACGAGCTGACCGACGAACTGCTGGGCAAGCTGCGCGACGCCAACGTCGACACGATCCAGACCCTGTACACGAACGACCTCGACCAGGGCGGCTACATCTCGCAAACCCTGCGCACCGACGACACCGCCGACCAGATGGCCGCGCGCGTGGCGATCTACCGCATGATGCGTCCTGGCGAACCGCCAACCGAAGAGTCGGTCGAAGCCCTGTTCAACGGCCTGTTCTACAGCCCTGAGCGCTACGACCTGTCGGCTGTCGGCCGCATGAAGTTCAACCGCCGTATCGGCCGCGACGAACTCGTCGGCGCGATGACGCTGTCGAACGAAGACATCCTGGCCGTGATCAAGATCCTGGTCGAGCTGCGCAATGGCCGCGGCGAAGTCGATGACATCGATCACCTGGGTAACCGCCGCGTGCGTTGCGTGGGCGAACTGGCCGAAAACCAGTTCCGCGCCGGCCTCGTGCGCGTGGAACGTGCCGTCAAGGAACGCCTCGGCCAGGCCGAAGCGGACAACCTGATGCCGCATGACCTGATCAACAGCAAGCCGATCTCGGCCGCGATCCGCGAATTCTTCGGTTCGTCGCAGCTGTCCCAGTTCATGGACCAGACCAATCCGCTGTCGGAAATCACCCACAAGCGCCGTGTATCGGCCCTGGGACCGGGCGGTCTGACCCGCGAACGCGCCGGCTTCGAGGTGCGCGACGTGCACCCGACCCACTACGGCCGCGTCTGCCCGATCGAAACGCCTGAAGGCCCGAACATCGGCCTGATCAACTCGCTGGCACTGTACGCCCGCCTGAACGAATACGGCTTCCTCGAAACCCCGTACCGCAAGGTCGAGAATTCGAAGGTCACCGACAAGATCGACTACCTGTCCGCCATCGAAGAAGGCCGCTACATCATCGCCCAGGCGAATGCGACCATCAACGCCGAAGGCCAGCTGGACGATGAACTGGTTTCCGCACGTGAAGCCGGTGAAACGATCCTGGTCTCGCCAGAGCGCATCCAGTACATGGACGTCGCCCCAGGCCAGATCGTGTCGGTCGCTGCCTCGCTGATTCCGTTCCTCGAGCACGATGACGCGAACCGTGCACTGATGGGCGCGAACATGCAGCGTCAGGCTGTTCCCTGCCTGCGTCCTGAAAAGGCGCTGGTCGGTACCGGTATCGAGCGCACCGTTGCGGTCGACTCCGGCACCACCGTGCAGGCCGTGCGTGGCGGTATCGTCGATTACATCGATGCGGGCCGCGTGGTTATTCGTGTCAACGACGACGAAGCCCTGGCTGGCGAAGTCGGTGTCGACATCTACAACCTGATCAAGTACACCCGTTCGAACCAGAACACGAACATCAACCAGCGTCCGATCGTGCAGGTTGGCGACCGCGTTGCCCGTGGCGACGTGATTGCCGACGGTGCATCGACCGACCTGGGCGAACTGGCCCTGGGTCAGAACATGCTCGTGGCCTTCATGCCATGGAATGGTCTGAACTTCGAGGATTCGATCCTGATTTCGGAAAACGTCGTCAAGGACGACCGCTACACCTCGATTCATATCGAAGAGCTGTCGGTTGTTGCACGCGATACGAAGCTGGGCGCGGAAGAAATCACCCGCGACATCTCGAACCTGGCTGAAAACCAGCTGGCGCGCCTGGATGAATCGGGCATCGTCTACATCGGCGCCGAAGTCACCGCCGGCGACGTGCTGGTCGGTAAAGTCACGCCAAAAGGCGAGACCCAGCTGACGCCGGAAGAAAAGCTGCTGCGCGCGATCTTCGGCGAAAAAGCGTCGGACGTGAAAGACACCTCGCTGCGCGTGCCTTCGGGCATGGTCGGCACCGTGATCGACGTCCAAGTGTTTACCCGCGAAGGCATCGTCCGCGACAAGCGCGCCCAGCAGATCATCGACGATGAACTGAAGCGCTTCCGCCTCGACCTGAACGACCAGATGCGTATCGTGGAGGGCGACGCCTTCCAGCGTCTGGAGCGTATGCTGGTGGGCAAGGTCGTCAATGGCGGCCCGAAGAAGATGGCAAAAGGCGCCGTCATCACGTCGGAATACCTGGCGGACCTGGACAAGTTCCACTGGTTCGACATCCGTCCGGCGGACGACGAGTCGGCGAATGCCCTCGAAGCGATCAAGGAATCGATCAACGAGAAGCGTCACCAGTACGACCTGGCTTTCGAAGAAAAGCGCAAGAAGCTGACCCAGGGCGACGAGCTGCAGCCTGGCGTGCAAAAGATGGTCAAGGTCTACCTGGCCGTCAAGCGCCGCCTGCAGTCGGGCGACAAGATGGCAGGTCGTCACGGTAACAAGGGTGTGGTGTCGCGCATCGTGCCGGTGGAAGACATGCCGTTCATGGCGGACGGCACCCCAGCCGACGTCGTGCTGAACCCGCTGGGCGTTCCTTCGCGAATGAACGTCGGTCAGATCCTGGAAACCCACCTCGGTTGGGCAGCCAAGGGCCTGGGCCTGCGTATCGGCGAAATGCTGCAGAAGCAGGCAGCGATCGAAGAAGTCCGCGGCTTCCTGGGCCAGGTCTATAACGAGACCGGCAAGAAGGAAGACCTGGACAGCTTCAGCGACGAAGAGATCATGGGCCTGGCCGGCAACCTGAAGAAGGGTGTGCCGTTTGCAACGCCAGTCTTCGACGGCGCGCACGAGACCGAGATTCACCGCATGCTGGACCTGGCTTACCCGGACCACATCGCAGCGCACCTCGGCATGACGCCATCGAAGAACCAGGTCACGATGTACGACGGCCGCACCGGCGAAGCATTCGAGCGCAAGGTCACCGTCGGCTACATGCACATGCTGAAACTGCATCACCTGGTGGACGACAAGATGCACGCGCGTTCGACCGGTCCGTACTCGCTGGTGACGCAGCAGCCACTGGGCGGTAAAGCCCAGTTCGGCGGCCAGCGCTTCGGTGAGATGGAGGTGTGGGCACTGGAAGCGTACGGCGCATCGTACGTGCTGCAGGAAATGCTGACGGTCAAGTCCGATGACGTGAATGGCCGTACCAAGGTGTACGAGAACCTGGTCAAGGGTGACCACGTGATCGACGCCGGCATGCCTGAATCGTTCAACGTGCTGGTCAAGGAAATCCGCTCGCTGGGTATCGATATCGACCTCGAGCGTAACTAAGAAGGTAGGGAAGGGGAGCCTTTCCCTTCCCCATTACCCGATTGGTTTGGGACACATTGCGTGTTCCAAAATAGAAATTTAGTCACCTCTGGAGTGATACATGAAAGCACTGCTCGATCTATTCAAGCAAGTACAGCAAAATGAAAGCTTCGACGCCATCAAGATTGGCCTGGCGTCGCCCGAAAAAATTCGTTCGTGGTCGTTCGGTGAAGTCAAGAAGCCCGAGACCATCAACTACCGTACCTTCAAGCCGGAGCGTGACGGCCTGTTCTGCGCCAAGATCTTTGGCCCGATCAAGGATTACGAATGCCTGTGCGGCAAGTACAAGCGCCTGAAGCACCGCGGCGTCATCTGCGAAAAGTGCGGCGTCGAAGTCACGCTGGCCAAGGTGCGCCGTGAGCGCATGGGCCACATCGAGCTCGCTTCGCCAACCGCGCACATCTGGTTCCTGAAGTCGCTGCCGTCGCGCCTGGGCATGGTCCTGGACATGACGCTGCGCGACATCGAACGCGTCCTGTACTTCGAAGCATATGTCGTGACCGATCCTGGCATGACCCCGCTGAAGAAGTGCCAGATCATGTCGGAAGACGATTACGCCGCCAAGTACGAAGAGTACGGCGACGACTTCACCGCCTACATGGGCGCCGAAGGTATCCGTGAACTGCTGCGCTCGATCGACATCCACCGCGATGCCGAAGCCCTGCGCGTGGAACTGAAGGAATCGAAGTCCGAAGCGAAGATCAAGAAATACGCCAAGCGCCTGAAAGTGCTCGAGGCATTCCAGCGTTCGGGCATCAAGCCGGACTGGATGATCATGGAAGTGCTCCCGGTCCTGCCGCCGGAGCTGCGTCCGCTCGTCCCGCTGGATGGTGGCCGTTTCGCGACCTCCGACCTGAACGACCTGTACCGCCGCGTCATCAACCGTAATAACCGCCTGAAGCGCCTGATGGAACTGCGCGCGCCGGAAATCATTACGCGTAACGAAAAGCGCATGCTGCAGGAAGCAGTGGACTCGCTGCTGGACAACGGCCGTCGCGGTAAAGCGATGACCGGCGCCAACAAGCGTCCGCTGAAGTCGCTGGCCGAGATGATCAAGGGTAAGGGCGGTCGTTTCCGTCAGAACTTGCTGGGCAAGCGCGTCGACTACTCGGGCCGTTCGGTCATCGTGGTCGGTCCACAGCTGAAACTGCACCAGTGCGGCCTGCCGAAGCTGATGGCCCTGGAACTGTTCAAGCCGTTCATCTTCAACAAGCTCGAACTGATGGGTCTGGCAACGACCATCAAGGCGGCGAAGAAGCTGGTCGAAATCCAGGAACCGGTCGTCTGGGACATCCTGGAAGACGTCATCAAAGAACACCCGGTGATGCTGAACCGTGCACCAACCCTGCACCGTCTCGGTATCCAGGCGTTCGAGCCGGTCCTGATCGAAGGTAAAGCGATCCAGCTGCACCCACTCGTCTGCGCGGCGTTCAACGCCGACTTCGACGGTGACCAGATGGCTGTCCACGTCCCGCTGTCGATCGAAGCGCAGATGGAAGCGCGTACGCTGATGCTGGCGTCGAACAACATCCTGTTCCCATCGAACGGCGAACCGTCGATCGTGCCGTCCCAGGATATCGTGCTGGGTCTGTACTACGCAACGCGCGAGGCGATCAACGCCAAGGGCGAGGGCATGATGTTCCCGGACGTGTCGGAAGTCCTGCGTGCCTACGACAACAAGGAAGTCGAACTGGCGACCCGTATCACGGTTCGTATCGTCGAGTTCCCACGTGTTGCCGGCACCGACGAGTTCGAGCGCACCGTCACGCGTTACGAGACCACCGTCGGCCGTGCGATTCTGTCCGAGATCCTGCCAAAGGGCCTGCCATTCTCGGTGCTGAACCGCGCCCTGAAGAAGAAGGAAATCTCGAAGCTGATCAACACGTCGTTCCGCAAGTGCGGCCTGCGTGCGACCGTCGTGTTTGCCGACAAGCTGATGCAGTCGGGCTTCCGCCTGGCAACGCGCGCCGGTATCTCGATCGCCGTCGACGACATGATGATCCCGGACGTCAAGAAGGGCATGATCGCGACCGCCGAAGCGGAAGTGAAGCAGATCGAGCAGCAGTACGCTTCGGGTCTGGTCACCGCCGGCGAGCGTTACAACAAGGTCGTCGACATCTGGGGCAAGACCTCGGATGAAGTCGGCAAGGCGATGATGGACCAGCTCAAGATCGAGCCGGTCACCAAGCGCGACGGTACCGAAGGCACCCAGGAATCGTTCAACGCGATTTACATGATGGCCGACTCGGGCGCGCGCGGTTCGGCAGCCCAGATTCGCCAGTTGGCAGGTATGCGAGGCCTGATGGCCAAGCCGGACGGTTCGATTATCGAAACGCCGATTACCGCGAACTTCCGCGAAGGCCTGAACGTGTTGCAGTACTTCATCTCGACGCACGGCGCCCGTAAGGGTCTGGCCGACACCGCGCTGAAGACGGCAAACTCGGGTTACCTGACCCGCCGCCTGGTCGACGTGACCCAGGATCTGGTGGTGATCGAGGACGATTGCGGCACCAACAACGGCACCTTCATGAAGGCGATGGTCGAAGGTGGTGAAGTCATCGAAGCGCTGCGCGACCGTATCCTCGGCCGCGTGACGGGCACCGACCTGGTCAATCCTGAAACCCAGGAAACCGTGTACCCGGCCGGCACCCTGCTGGACGAAGACATGGTCGAAGACATCGAGCGCCTCGGCATCGATGAAGTCAAGGTTCGCACGCCGCTGAACTGCGACACGCGCTACGGCCTGTGCGCCATGTGCTACGGCCGCGATCTCGGCCGCGGTTCGATGGTCAACAGCGGCGAAGCAGTCGGCGTCGTTGCAGCACAGTCGATCGGTGAGCCGGGTACCCAGCTGACCATGCGTACCTTCCACATCGGTGGTGCGGCATCGCGTGCGGCAGTGGCCTCGTCGGTGGAAGCCAAGTCGAACGGTACGGTCCGCTTCACGGCGACCATGCGTTACGTGACCAACGGCAAAGGCGCGCAAATCGTCATCTCGCGTTCGGGCGAAGTCCTGATCACGGACGACCACGGCCGCGAGCGCGAGCGTCACAAGGTGCCGTACGGCGCGACCCTGATGGTCAAGGACGGCATGGTTGTCAAAGCCGGTATCGCCCTGGCCACCTGGGATCCGCTGACGCGTCCGATCATCACGGAATACGCCGGTACGATCCGCTTCGAGAACGTCGAAGAAGGCGTCACCGTTGCGCGTCAGGTCGACGAAGTGACCGGTCTGTCGACCCTGGTCGCGATCGATCCGAAGCGCCGTGGTTCGGCCGGTAAAGTGCTGCGTCCGCAAGTGAAACTGCTGAACGAAGAGAACCAGGAAGTCAAGATTGCCGGCACCGAACACGCCGTGGCCATCGGCTTCCAGATCGGCTCGCTGATCATGGTGAAGGACGGTCAGTCGGTCTCGGTGGGTGAAGTGCTGGCACGTATCCCGACCGAATCGCAGAAGACCCGCGACATTACCGGTGGTCTGCCGCGCGTTGCCGAGCTGTTCGAAGCACGTTCGCCGAAAGACGCGGGCATGCTGGCCGAAGTCACGGGTACCGTGGCCTTCGGTAAGGAAACGAAGGGCAAGCAGCGTCTGGAAATCACGGACATGGACGGCAACAAGCACGAGTTCCTGATCACCAAGGACAAGCAAGTGCTGGTCCACGATGGTCAAGTCGTGAACAAGGGCGAGATGATCGTCGACGGTCCGGCCGATCCGCAAGACATCCTGCGCCTGCTGGGTATCGAAGCGCTGGCCCGTTACATCGTCGACGAAGTCCAGGACGTCTACCGTCTGCAGGGCGTGAAGATCAACGACAAGCACATCGAAGTGATTGTTCGTCAGATGCTGCGCCGTGTGGCGATCGTCGAAGCCGGCGACACCGACTACATCGTCGGCGAGCAGGTGGAGCGTTCGGAGCTGCTGGAAGAAAACGATCGCATGGAAGCGGCAGGCAAACTGCAAGCGACCTACGAAAACGTGCTGCTGGGTATTACCAAGGCATCGCTGTCGACCGATTCGTTCATCTCGGCCGCATCGTTCCAGGAAACCACCCGCGTGCTGAC
>Ga0213838_1001419_pt1 | contig 12366 bp, 10 predicted proteins | sample SWPATP13_FD_160577 | JGI IMG/M metagenome (GOLD analysis project Ga0213838, IMG submission 160577) | Coastal seawater microbial communities from Marineland, Florida, United States - SWPA TP1 #3 | ecosystem: Environmental > Aquatic > Marine > Coastal | place: USA: Florida | collected 2016-08-06
CACGGGAGTACGACGCCGACGAGGACGGCTCGTCGCTGACCGGAGATCCGCTCGCGCTCGCCTCCGCCCTGCGCAAGATCGAGCAGGGCGTGCAGCTGGCGCCATTGCCGCAGGACCAGCGGCTGGTCAACGCCTCGCACATGATGATCGCCAACCCGTTCAAAGGCGGAGGCGTGGCCAAGATGTTTTCCACGCACCCGCCGATGGCCGAGCGGATCGGCCGGCTGGAGCGGATGGCAGGCCGGCCGCTCAGCTAGACCGCCGGCTGACTGCCGGTTTGGCGACGCGCAAACGGGCAGTCGACGCGCAAAAGTGGATTCGTGACGCGCAAAAGGGCTGTCGACGCGGGAAGACCCGGTGCGACAGCCCTTTTGCGCAGCGTCAGGAAACCTGATCCGCGAAGGCGTGGCTAGCTGCGGAAGTTCACGAACTGCCCGCTACTGGTTGGATGAGGTTGGCTGACGCTGGCAACCGCGAGATTCCGACCTTTTCGGCATTGGCCATGACAGCACGAAAATGGCTCATTGCGGACTTCTTGCGGACTACATGGCCCCATAACGTCGGCGCTGCGCCATTGTACCGATCTGCCGCCGGAGCCGAATTCGAGCCATTTCGTCAACAACGACCGGCCTCCTGGTCATGAGTTCGAATATCTCCTCGACCTGGGTTTCCCTAAACCGGATGGTCCCACCATCAACGATTCTCAGATGAGGCCACCCGCCCACGCGGTTATAAATCGTTGTCGTTGAAACACGAAGCAGTGCGGCGAGCCCCTCAACAGTGATGAGCCGTTCGTCAAGGACACTCTTTCTCGGGGCGTCAGTCATCCGCCGATGCTATCGCTAGTGGCAGGAGCAGGAGCAGGAGCAGGTGCAGGTGCAGTGGGCCACGGGCACTGCGAACGACAAGACCCCCGCCGGTCGCAATGACTTACGTGGGTTTCTTATTGGCCCTCAACGCTTTGGGGCACTAGTACGGTCTCCGTTCCGTAGCGGAACCAACAACAAGGATCCCTTTGTGGGACAAATAATGAGCATGACCTTTAGCCTGTCCGATGTCGCACGCCACTTGGGAATCACCAGGAGCCGGGCATACCGGGAATTGCAGACTTGGCCGCACAAGCTGAACGGCTTCGAGCCGACTTTCACCGCGGACCACATGGCAGAGATTAGCCGCCTCATAAACGCCGGCCCCGACGAGCACTTGGCACGGCTCCTGCTCAATGAACAGAAACGGGCAGCTCTACGGGCACAAGAAGACTTCGACGTAGCAGCCTAGACCACCCGCCGCTGAAATTCTTTGGTGCCGCCAACTGCTTCCCATCTCTGTCGGCGCATCACTGTATCCTTTCACCAAGCCGTGGCTCCGCGGAAGAAAGGGCAGTTGGGGGAACAATTGAAAAACGGGAATATAGTTCAACGCGTGCTATTCGCCGTAGGGGCCGCAGCCCTGACGGTAGGCGGTACGCCTCTTGGTGCCGCACCGGCCGCGGCTTCGGACGCGGAACTCGAGGACATGGTCCTCACCACCGACGGCCTGAAGGATTTCGACGCTGTCTCGGCGCCCGTAATTACTGGCACCGTTGCCATTGGTCAAACTTTGGAGGCCGCGCTGCCGGAAGCCTGGTCCCCCAACGTCGAGGTGTACCAAATGGGCTACCAGTGGCTCCGCGACGGACAACCCATCATTCGCCCGGGGTGGGATGAGAGCCCGGCGCGCTACTACCGGCTTCAGGCCGCTGACGCCGGACACGAAATAACGGTGGTGGCCCGTTCCCACCTGACGGGATACCGGGAGACGCTTAGGGAATCTCTGCCGGTCACACCGCCCATGCTCGAATTCGCCGCATCGCCGGTCCCGGCGATCGCCGGCGCCGCCAGAGTGGGCGGGGCCTTGATCGCAGTCCCAGGGAACTGGTCATCGACGCTGTCGCTGACAATGAAGCTCAATTATCAGTGGTATCGGTCAGGTGTGAGGATCGTCGGAGGCTACAAAAGCACGTATATGCTGTCCCCTTCCGACGAAGGTGAGACCTTTACCCTCGAAGTCACAGGCTCGGCGCCCGCGCACAACACGACCACGAGAACCTCGTCCGCAACGGCGCACATCGCCAAGGGCATCCAGGGGGCACCTACCGCGACGATTTCAGGGGACAGAATTGTCGGCTCCACCCTCCGGGCCGAGCCCGGGGGCTTCATCAGCGGAACCATAATGCAATACCAGTGGTACCGCTCGGGGCAGCCGATCGGGGGAGCAACTGCCAGGACCTACAAGCTCACCGGTGCTGACGCACTGAGAGCAGTGAAGGTCCAGGTCACCGGGTCGTTGGCCGGATACATAAACAAGACAACAGACTCCGCGTATACGTCCACCATCTCCATGGGCGCACTGGCCGGGACGACTCCGAGAATCACGGGCATGACCCAGGTCGGCTCCGTGCTCAGCGCGCGGACCGGCTCATGGACTCCCGGCACCACGTTCCAATACCAGTGGTACCGCTCGGGGCAGCCAATCAACGGCGCAGTTAGCCCGGGATACAGGCTCACCGCTATCGACGCAGGGAAAACGCTGGTGGTCCGGGTAACCGGGTTCCAGACTGGATATGGCAATACAGACATAAACTCTGAGCCCACTGGGGCCGTGGCCTACGGCGCCTTGGCCGGGACCGCCCCGACCATCAGCGGCAAGGCCAAAGTCGGTACCACGCTTACTGCATGGACAGGCACTTGGACCTCCGGGACGACCTTCAAGTACCAGTGGTACCGCTCGGGCAGCCCCATCAAGGGCGCTACGGCCAAGACTTACAAAATCACCAAGAGTGACAGGGCACGCATCATTAAGGTCGCTGTCAACGGGTCCAAGACTGGCTACGCATCAAAAACCAGATATTCTGCTTCGACCTCGCGAGTAGGTTAGCTTCCAGTCGGATCATTAACACCAACCGGACATGCAAAATAGACCGAGGATGTTGATGTTTCGGACATGCTAAAGGGGGCAATCGAAGACTGGATGCGCACGACTCCAGCAGAGGTCGCTGCGCGGGTGCGCGCAGCTCAAGAGGCCGCCGCATGGTCCGATCGCATGCACGAGGCTGCGGCATTAGGCTTTGCATCTGTTGCCGAGAAGGATGCCGCCGCTCGCGATACGGTAAATCCTCATGTGGTCAGCGAGACGAATAACCACTATCTGCGAATGCTTGCGGAATCGTACCGTGGCGAGCATTCAGAAAAGGGACAACGGGTCCTAGCGTGCCCGCTACCGCGACCATACGGGCAAGGAGCATGCTCGGCATTTTCCCCGGAAGGTTGATGCTCAGAGATGGCTTGATGAAGTAACAGCTTCCGTGGTCACGGGCCGGTACGTGGATCCTAAGGGCGGGAAGATCACCTTGCCCGGTTGTTCGAGCAATAGTCCGAAACCCAGGTATGGGCCACGGGGGCCAAGCTGAAAGCCGGGCAGGCCCTGGCGATCGCCACATTCCACGAGCATCAGATCCGTTCCATCCTGCCGTCCCACGTGCAGGCTTGCGTCAAGGGGATGTCCGCGAGGCTTGCGCCGGCCACGGTGAAGGTCTACTACAACATCGTCAGCTCGGCCTTCCGAGCGGCGGTCACGGATAAGGTCATCGCGGAAAACCCCTGTATGGGGGCGAAGCTGCTCCGTGAGCGTCGTCGTGAGGCAGCAATGACCATTCCCACGCCGGAGCAACTTGGGGAGGCGCTGGAGGTCGCTCCAGACTGGTTTGCCCCCTTCGTCTCCGTCTGCGCTTTCGCCGGGCTGCGGCTGGGTGAAGCAGCGGGCTTGCAGTTGGCTGACGTGGATTTCCTGCGCAGGACCGTTAGTGTTTCTCGGCAGATCCAGGGGAGCACCAAGGCTAACGCTGAGGTGGTCCCGCCGAAGCATGGCTCAGAGCGGGTGGTCTACGTGGCTGATGAACTGATCCAGGTCTTGGCAATTCACGTGCAAACCGTCGGCGTTTTTGGCGATGAGAAATGGCTGTTCGGGTACGGCGGAACTTACTTCAACCGCAACTCAGCGTCCGGCCGCTGGCGGCAAGTCCGCGAAGTCTCTGGCATAGGCGATTTCACCCTGCACGATCTCCGGCATTTCTGCGCCTCCGGCCGTGTCGCTGATGGGTGTGACGTCGTTACCGTGCAGCGGGCCCTAGGAGGCTGCTGAATTAGGGCGTTTGTGGCGTCGCTGTCCGGTTTCTTGGCCGGCGCGAGTGCGAGGGCTGTCGTTGTGCGGGCTTGCTGAGGGTTCCGTCCGAGGCCTGGGGAGTCTGAAACGGGCGCCGGTTGGAGGGGCTCCGGTGTGAAAACCCGGCTTCAGTGGTAGCGGTCTGCCCTTCAGGTCAGGACCCAGTCCCCGTTGCTGTTCCGGAGTCCCATGTTGAGGAGTCGTCGCAGGTTTAGTCCCGCGATCCGCAGTTGCAGCCAGGCGTTGTTCTGCTTGATGCCGCGGTGGGGAACGCGGCGGTTGCCGCGGGTGAGCCAGGCGATGGACCGCTCGACCATGGGCCGGTGGGTACGGTAGTCGTGCTGGAAGGCCGGGTCCGTGGCGCGGTGGCGGTGTTCGCGCTGTAGCGCGTGGTGTTCGTGGAGTTCGAGCTTGCGTCCCCGCGCTGAGGCGGTGCACCGGTCCCGGAGGGGGCAGCCGGTGCAGGCGGCGCCGAACGTGACATTGCGTTTGGGGGTGATGGTCTTAGTGATGCCGTTCGGGCAGGTCGCGGTGCCGGCGGCCTCATCGACGGTGAAGTCATCGAGCGTGAATCCGCCTTCGACGGCCGGGCGCAGCGGCCAGGGCTTGATCACCGGGGTGTGAGCGGTGCGGGCGAGGGCGGCGAGCATGTCCCCGGAACCGTAGGCCGAGTCGGCCAGGACGTCCACGCTGGTGCCGGCGATCGTGGGATCCATGCCGAGCAGCCGGGCACCGATTGTCCCGTCGCTGTTCGCGGCTCCGGAGGCCTTGGTCAGCTCCGCGGCGGTGATCAGTCCCGTGTCGGGCTCGATGACAATGTGTGCCTTGAATCCGTCCTGCTGCCGGGACTGGGTCTTGTGCGCGTGCCGGGTGTCCGGGTCGACGGTGGAGATCATCCGGTCCGGGGCGACCTTGCGGGCGATCCGCCACCTCCCGTCGGTCCCGTCCGAATCCTCGGCCGGTTCCACGTCCTGCCCGGCGATCAGGGCCAGCAGCGCATACGCGTCGGCCGCTTTGCCTTCCAGAGTGTCGGGATCGACCGCGGCCAGCAGCGCCAGGGCGTCGGTCACGAGCGCCGAAACCAGGCCGTCCTTGGCATCCTGGTCATCCCAGGCGATGTCCGGTTTGCCGGTGCGCGTGTAGTCATACCCCCTCGCGTGGGCGGCCAGTAACTCCTTGCCGCCTGGCACCTCGCGGCCGAAGCGGCGGACGCCGGCGATCAGCTGCGTGACCGTGTCCTGCCGCGCGACCGCGTCGTCCAGGACCGTCGAATCCACCGCCCTGCGACGCTTGCCCTTCAGGATTCCGGTTTCCGCGACGACCTCGGCGATGGCCTTCATGACCCGGTGCGGATCCGGGCTCGCGGCGAGCCGTTTACGCCAATACGTCAACGTCGTCGGGTGGAACGCGGTCTCGTTCAGCCCGTACCCGCAGGCTGCCTTCCAGCGCAGGTCAAACGTCAACGCCTCCGCGGTCTCCCGGTCCGAGAGCCCCTGAAGTGCCTGCAGTACCAGGACCGAGCCGATCACCGGCGCCGGCACCGAGGGCCGGCCCCGCCCGGAGGGGAAGAGGTCCTCCATCATCGAATCCGGGAACAACCGTCCCCGGTGTTCGGCCAGGAACGCGAAAACGCTGCCCGGGACCAACAACTCCCCGGCCAGCGCCTCCACATCCAAATACCCGCGTTGCCCATCCTCACGACCCTGCATGACACCAGTCTTAAATCACCGGTCCCCAAAATCCAGCAGGCACGCCAGTAGTCCGCAGATTATTCAGCAGACTCCTAGCTGAGGCAGTCCGCGCAGTACGCGTGGCCGTTCTTCTCTTTGGCAAGCTGCGAGCGGTGGCGCACAAGGAAACAGGAATAGCAGGTGAATTCGTCCTCTTTTTGCGGGATGACCGTGACGGTCAGTTCCTCGCCGGACAGGTCTGCCCCCGGAAGCTCCACGCCTTCGGAGGTGTCGGCCTCATCGAGTTCCCGGACGACGCTTCGGGCGTCGGGCGCGTTCGCCGAACGGAGGGCCTCCAGGGAAGCGTTGCGTGATTCCGCGACGTCGGAGCGTACTTCGTCATAATCGGTTGCCACCTGGTGGTACTCATTTCCGTTGCTGGGTGTTCGATCCGGAGTCTCTTCCGGATCTCCGGGATTGAACGGTACAGCATTACACCGTGTAAATGCAGGGGACCGGGGGAGTCGTGGCAGTGACTCTCGTGACACCCGCCCGTGGCTGCACGTGGTGCCCCCGTTCACGCTCCGTTCGCCAGTGGTCACCGGGGCGTCACGTGGCGTTAATTTTCCTGCCCTAGCCTGATTCTTTAGCGACCACCCATGCTGGCCACTATCCGCACCAACCGCACCATCCGCCGGAGGAATACACCATGGCCGATATCGCTGCAGTGCTGGGACGGCTCACGCCGGACGAACTCGAGGAATTGCGGTCACTTGGGCCCAGCGGGCACCTGACCCGGCGCCTCACCGATGCCTTGGATCGCGCGGCAGGCGGCCCCGGGGCCGGTCGCGGCTACTACGTCCCGAACGGGAGCGTCAGTTCCACCGGGGGACCCCACGTCATCCTGCGCAGCGACGTTTCGGGCTGGCTGTTCGGGCAGGCCAGGCAGGCCTAGCCGGACTCCGCGGGGCCGTGGACATCAGCATAGCCACGGACATCCGCCGGGACACGCCGGATTCCGCTCGGACCGGACCAGAAAGGGCCATACTTCTCTTAGAGAGAGGGGTCCTGGATTGCGGATTCTTTTGGTGGAGGATGAGCACGCCCTGGCGGAAACAGTCCGCCGTGGACTGAAGAACGAGGGGTTCGTCGTCGACGTCGCCCATGACGGCGTCAGCGGACTCTCGGCGGCGGTCGAGAATGCCTACGACGCGATCCTGCTGGACCTCATGTTGCCTCGGATGAACGGCTATGACGTGCTGAAGGAGCTCCGGCAGCGCAAAGTCTGGACGCCGGTGCTGATGCTCACGGCCAAGGACGGTGAATACGACCAGACAGATGCCTTTGACCTGGGCGCGGATGACTATCTCACCAAACCTTTTAGCTTCCTGGTACTCGTGGCCCGGATCAGGGCGCTGATCCGGCGCGGAGCACCAGCGAGACCCGTCATCATGACCCTCGGCACGCTGTCGCTGGATCCCGGTAGTCACAGTGTCCGCCGCGGAGAGACCGTCATCAGCCTCACCGCCCGGGAATACGGGCTCCTGCACTACCTGATGCGCCGGCACGGCCAGATCGTCTCCAAGGCAGAGATCCTGCAAAACGTCTGGGACCCGGCCTTCGAGGGAGCCGACAACGTGGTGGAGGTCTATATCGGCTACCTTCGCCGCAAAATCGACGTCCCCTTCGGTCTCCACACCCTGACCACCGTGCGCGGCATGGGCTATCTGCTCAGCGCCGACTCGACGCCTGGGACCCGTGACGCCGGCTTCCCCGGGGACTGACGGCCGCCGGCGCCGCCGGCTCGGGATTGGGAAAAGCGATCTCGAAACGGCAGAGCCCCGCCGGCGCGTCGGTGGCACGGATGGTCCCGTGATGGGCGGCCACAATGCCGGCCGCTATGGCCAGGCCCAGTCCGCTGCCGCCGCCTTCGCGCGAGCGGCTTCCGTCGAGCCGGACAAATCGTTCGAAAATCCGGTCCCGGTCCGCCTCCGGGATGGGTTCGCCGTCGTTGTCGACCGTGATGATGACCTGGTCCCCGGAGGAGTGGACGTCCACGGCGATCCGGGTCAGGGCGTGGCGATCGGCGTTGTCCAGGACGTTCCGCAGGACCTGCGCCAGCCGGCGGGCGTCCCCGCGGATCCGTGCCGGGACGATGTCCACGGAGATCTGCTTCCGGCTGGTGGACCGCAGCCGGCGGATCTCCTGGTCCAGCACGTCGTCAAGGTCGACGTCCTTCTGTTCCATTTGCAGGCCGCCGTCGGTTGCCTTCGCCAGCGTCAGGAGGTCCTCCACGAGGAAGCTCATCCGGGCAGTCTCCTCGGCGAGGACATCCTTCATTTGAAGCCACATCTCTCCGGTCGGGTCCGCGGCCGCGATTTCGACTCCCGCCTTCAGCGTGGCCAACGGGCTGCGCAGCTCGTGGCTGGCGTCGGAGACGAACCTGCGCTGTTCAGTGTCCGAGGCCTGTAGCCGGTCCAGCATCGTGTTCATGGTCAGCGCAAGGGCCTGGATTTCATCGTCGGTGGGCGGCACATCGACGCGTCCGTCAAGCCGCTCGGCATTAATCCGGGCCACCTGGCCCCGGATTCGCTCGACCTGGCGGAGGGAACGCCCTACCAGCAGCCAGACGGAGAATGCCACCGTGACCAGCAGAATTGGCGTGGCTCCGAGCATGAACCAGGCGACCGTGGAAATCGTGTCGGCCTGTATCTGCGCCGCCTGAGCCACAACCACGGTGTAGTTGACCGTTCCGCTCAGCGCTCCGACGGTGACGATGTGGTAGTCGTCGTTGTCACCGATGCTCGGAAGGCCCGAGACGTCCTGCGTCATGGTCTGGCCCGGGGTGGGCCGCTGGGCTGAGAGCGGCGCGTTGGCCACCTCGGGATCCGAGGCGGCAATGACGTACCCGGCGGCGTCCAGCACCTGGACAAACTGGCCGGCATGCGCCGTTTCAATGAGGTATGCCTTGGCATCCGCGACGTCCAGGTCCTCCATTTCGACCATCACGTCCAGGGTCTTCTGCCGGGCGGCGGTGTCAGTCGACCTGGCCAGGGATGTCTGCAGCAGCACGAGCAGGAGGACGCCGCCGAGCAGCAGCGCCACGGCCACGACGCCGACGGCGACCGCCGTCGAGCGCTTCCGCACGCCCCAACGGTGCTCGCCCCTGCCGGATGTGGCTCGCTTGCCCAGTGCCATGCTCCAAGAATGCGGCAACGCGTGGTTCCGGACAACCATTTCGGCGCATTAAGGGGGGCCGGCGCCCGGCCGCCCCGGGAGAGGACGCTCTCAGTCTCTTCTCAGCGGGATGCGGGAAAGTTGGAACAGGACCCCAAAGACGGACGGCCGGAGGCACCGGCAGCCGTTAGTCCGCAGATTCCGGCCGCACGCTCTCCTCAACCAGCGTGCGGCCGGGCATTCCTCTCCCAAAGTGCCGCGGCTTGTATCCGGCACGCTTTGCCGGACCGTTGAGGCACTTCCTGCCCGGACCGTTGAGACACGCCCGCCGCCTCACGGCCTCGGCGTGACCCGGAGCCAGACGAACTGCTGGGGCTGCAGGACGATTCCGGCGTCGAGGCGCACGGCTGTGCCGGCCAGAATGTCAACGGCGTCGGGCGTGAAGCCGGACAGGGTCGCCGCCGACACCTCCTGCGGCCCGTCGCTGAAGTTGGCCAGGGCCAAAATCAGTGTTCCGTCTCCCGGACGCTGGTACCCCAGGACCCCCGGGCTGTTCGTGGCGAACCCGAGCAACCGGGTGCCGGCAAGTTCCGGGGTCGCGGAGCGTACGGAAATCATCCTGCGCAGCCCTGCGTAGACCGCTCCCGCGGGGGTATCCGGGTCCGTGCGCCGCGCGTAGTCCGCAGCCGGGTAGTGCGGCCGGTGAACCCATCGGCTGTCCGTCCCGTGACCGTCCTCAAGGGCGTACTGGTAGTCGTTGAGCTGGCCGACCTCGTCGCCGAGGTACAGCAACGGGATGCCCCCGGTGCTGAACGCCACCGAATGCGCCAGCAGGATCCGGTTCACCGCCGTAGCCGTTCCGCCCTCCAGTCCGCAGAGGGACGCCGTCGTGCCGGAAATCCGGCAGTCCCCGGTGCGGGGGTTGTCCTGAAAGGGCACGCCGCGGGCGAAGCTTCCCGGGAACCGGCTGACGTAGAAGGAATTGAGGAACCGGCGGTGGTCGAAGGCATTGATGCCAAGTTCGGCGGCGTCCTCATCCGCGAACGTCCAGCCGATGTCGTCGTGGCTGCGGACATAGTTCACCCAGGAGGTTCCGGCCGGGATGTTGTGCCGCCGTTCCAGGGCCAGCGAGAGCAGCGATACGTCGCGGGTTGCCAGCGCCTCCCAGATCAGTGCCATCTGCAGGGGATTGTAGGAAAGCTGGCACTCGGCGGGGTCGATGTAGCGGGCCACCTCATCGGGGTGGACGATCGCCTCGGACTTGAAGAGCAGCGACGGCGCGGCCAACCGGCACACGGCATTGAACGCCTGCAGCAGCGTGTGGGCTTCGGGCAGGTTCTCGCACGGCGTGCCGAGCTGCTTCCAGATGAAGGCGACGGCATCCATCCGGAGAATGTCCACTCCCTGGTTGGCCAGGAACAGCATCTCGGCGGCCATGGCCCGGAACACGTCCGGGTTGGAGTAGTTCAGGTCCCACTGGAAGGTGTGGAAAGTGGCCCAGACCCAGCGGCCGTCCGGCATTTCCACGAAGGAGCCCGGGTGGTCGTCCGGGAAGATCTCGCGCACGGTTTGCTCGAACGCGTCCGGCATCGACCGGTCCGGGTAGATCCAGTAGTAGTCGCTAAACGCGGGGTCACCCGCGGCCGCCCTGCGCGCCCACTCGTGTTCGTCGGAGGTGTGGTTGAAGATGAAGTCGACCACCAGGCTGATGCCGTTCGCCCGCAGCTCGGCGGCAAGGTCGCGCAGTTGCGCCATGGTGCCCAGCCTGGGGTTGACGTCCCGGTAGCTGGAAACGGCATACCCGCCGTCGGAATGCGGTTCGGGAGCCAGGAACAGCGGCATGAGGTGCAGATAGGTCAGGCCCAGTTCCTTGAAGTAGGGGATCCGGGCGCGGACGCCCGCCAGATCCTCCGCGTACCGGTCGACATAGCAGACACCGCCGAGCATGGAGTTTGCCTGGAACCAGCCGCTGTTGTCTTCCCGTTGTGCGTCGAGGGCCTTAAGGTCGGCCGGCCTCTCGGCCCATGTACGGGCGGACTCTACGACGAGCTCCGTGAGCTGATCCAGCCAATCGTCCCGTGCACCGTACAGATCGTGGAACAGCCGGAACAAGGACGGGAAGTGGCGGTCGAAGCGTTCCTCGAAGACCTCCCGGTCCGGCGCTTCCCCCACGCTTCCCGTGCCCAACGCAAGTGCGCTGAGCACGTGCTGCCGGGCCACCTGATCCACCAGCACGGGTTCAACCATGGAGGGTCTCCTTCGACGAACTTCGGCCCGCGACGGCGCCAGGACAGTTCACATCCTTGCAGACGGACGGACCGGTGCCCAGCACAGGGCCTGTCCCGCAGGGCCTGAGGCGCGGCTGCCTCAGGCTCGCGCCGGAACCCGGATGACCAGGGGATCCATCGTCTGGCCGGCGGCGTACTGGCCGTCGAACAGTTCCGAACCCGCCTCGGACACGGCCACGTCGACGTGCTCCCAGACCAGGAACCCGTCCATGTTGCGGGGCGCGGCGGTGCGCAGGGTGCCGACGTCGGCGCGTTCCTTGCCGCCGCCGTCGCCGGTGCTGATGGACAGGACGCCGTGGCCCGCCGTGAACTCGACCCATGGATCCAGCAGCCGGACAAACATCATTCCGTGATGGCCGGCGACGCGAACATCGCCGCGGAAGCGCAGCACCCCCGTGCCCCGGGCGGGGTCATACTCGGAACCGGCCGGGGCGAAACAGAACTCTCCGGACGCGGTCACGGTGGCGCCGTCGGCTGCGGAGACGGCACCGTCCGGCAGTCCCGAGATGTAGTCCATAAAACTGCGCTTAATGCCCCAGGTGAGACCCTGCGGGGGCAGCGGGGCGGGGGAAGCGGACGCTGGGTTCACGTAGGTTCTCCTGGGCTGTCGTGCGGATCTATGTCCGAGCCTAGCCGCGGATCCGCGCCGGGCTGAACTGTTGCACCGCAGCCGCTTCATCCGGCGTATTTCTCTGACGGCGTAGGCGCTCCAGGACTACTGCGCCGGCGGCGGTGGTTGACTTGGATAAGTACCGCTTCGCAGGAGGTGCACAATGGCTAAAGCTATCAGCAGGGCATCCGGATCCGAGGTGTTCGAGGACCCGCTGGATTCCTATTCCGCAACGGTCATCCGGGTGGCCGCGGCTGTCACGCCGCACGTCGCCGCGCTTGAAATGACCGGCAGAGGACGCCCCGGCAGGCGCACGGTGGGCGCCGGTTCGGCAGTGCTCTTCACCACGGACGGGTACCTGCTCACGAACGCCCATGTGGTCGGTGGCGCAGAGGCCGGCCATGCGGCTTTTGCCGACGGC
>Ga0213838_1001422_pt1 | contig 12343 bp, 10 predicted proteins | sample SWPATP13_FD_160577 | JGI IMG/M metagenome (GOLD analysis project Ga0213838, IMG submission 160577) | Coastal seawater microbial communities from Marineland, Florida, United States - SWPA TP1 #3 | ecosystem: Environmental > Aquatic > Marine > Coastal | place: USA: Florida | collected 2016-08-06
CCCTCGTTTCCAATCCGGTCGATGTTGGGCGTGCGGTAGCCCATCTGGCCCCTGTTGTTGTAGCTGATATTCCACCACCCGATGTCGTCACCCCACAGGATGAGGATGTTCGGCTTGTTCGTTGCCATGGATGTACTCCTTTCCGAAGTGACAGTGCCAGGGTTGATTTTCAAGCCACCCCGGCCAAGGAAACCACGTCCGGCCCGCTGCGACGCGCAACAGCACCCTGAGCACAGCATCCATGACCGGGCATACAGCCGCAATGAGACCAAGGTCCCATTGAGGCTTCAGAATCGAACGGAGCCAGGGAAGGGGTGATGCCGCTCTTTCGGCAAGCTTCGTCGTCTGAACCATCGCCTTCAAGCCGGCTGGAACGAGACTCGCGCAATTATTCGGACTGGACGGACCCTGCCTAGGGAAGCCCGAGAAAGAGGTACAGGCTCCTGTGCCCTCCCTTGGCATAGCCGTAGCCTAAGTAGAGCGGGCCGAGCGGCGTATCGCCGCCGAGATAGACCGCCGTGGCCTGCTGCCATCCGTTCAGATGCGTTTCGGTATAGCGGTCGCGCGCCCTGCCTGCCTCCAGCGATACCCCGACACGCAGGTCGCCGCGCAAGCCAAGCGGCATGCGGCCAATCACCCGCTCGCCGCGGATGCTGGCCAGGCGCAGGTCGCCAGCCACGATCTGGTCGGGCGCGAAGCCGGACAGATGAAGGAAGCCGCCCATGGTGCCGGCATCGCCGAGCGGCAGCCGTCCCTTGGGCGAGCTCAGGTAATTGAAACGAACGTTGACCACGTAGGGGTCCCAGGCGTGGGCTGCACGCAGATCAGCGCTCAACCGGGTGTAATCCGCGCCTTTCGGGTCGAAGTAGGCGAGCCGGGCGTACCAGCCGGTGGTGGGAAAGAATGGCTGGTTGAACTGGTCGAATTCGAGCAGGGCCTGCCAGCCCTTGATCGTCCGCCTGCCGCCAGGAAGGGAAGGTTGGCCCGTCTCGACCGAGGCATTGTATTTGCGATACAGGTAGCCCAGGCGCAGCGCGCCGAGCACGCCGATATTTGCCCCCAGATTGAAAAGCGCGCGCTGTTCGCGGACCAGGTACTGCGCAATCCGGTTGTCGCCCTCGTAGACGCTGACGCGGTCGCGCTCGAGTGCCACCGCAGGCTCGGCGAACCAGCGCTGGCGCGCATCCAGTGGCTGGTAAAACTCACTGTAGAGCGACGCGTGTTCGCCCAGCTGGACCCCGGACAACCACTCCGCACCAAGCGAATTGAGCCAGGTGCGATGATAGGCAACGCGCACGGCGAACTGGGTCTCCTTGTCGGTCGCCTCGACGAAGACGCCTGAGCGCAAGTAATCCGGTCCCCAGCTTTTCTCGGTAACGATGATGCGCAGGATCGTGCGCCCGTTTTCAGTGACAAGGCGGTAGTCGACGCTCTCGACATCGCCGTCGCCATACACGCGCGCCAGGTCGCGCTCCAGGCGGCTCGCGTCGAAGCGGTCGCCGGGGCGAATGCGGATATGGCGCCTGACGTACTCCGGAGCGACCCGGTGCAGCCCGATGAACTGCACGTCGTCCACGCGTGGCAGCAGCAGCAGCGGTGTCCTGAGCTGGCTCGCCCAGGCCTCGTACTCCGGCTGCGGCAAGGCATGGCGGGACAGCGCCGCCGCCTGCGCCTCGGCGGCCACGCGCCCGCTCTCGGCGCCTTCGCGAAACTTGTTGAAGTCGGCAGCCGTGATGTCCTTCAACGCCGGTCGGATATAAACGTCGCCTGGCTTGAGCAGCGCGCGCGAACGATCCGCATTCTGCTCCGTCAGTACACCGATCGCCTGGCCGGTGACGGCAGCCAGTGTCGTCACGTTTTGGGGATCGGCCAGCGGTGTACCGACATCGACCGCGATCACGACGTCGGGATGGCAGTCGGCCTTCACCTCGTCGATCGGCAGATTGTCGACCAGTCCCCCGTCCACCAGGTAGTGGCCGCGGTAGTGCACCGGTGACAGAAGTGCCGGTACTGACATGCTGGCCCGCATTGCAGTCGAGAGCTCGCCGCTGCGGAACACCACCTTCTCACCGGTCCCGACGTCGGTGGCGACGATGGCGACCGGCAGCGGCAGGTCCTCGATGTCGCGTTCGCCATGGTCGGCGCCGACCAGCGTATTGAAAAACAGCTTGATCTTCTGTCCGCCCACGACGCCGTGCGCTGCGCGGATGCCGTCGTGGGTGATGCCGAACTCGAGCCCCGGATAGTAGCGTTGCGCAAGCCGGCGCGCGCGGTAATTGGTTTCGGCCTGCGAGGGATTGTCGTCAAACAGGTCGTGCCAATCGACTTTGGCGAGGCGGGCACGCATCTGCGCCGGACTGACCCCACTGGCCCAGGCGCCGGCCACGAGTCCGCCCATGCTCGTGCCAGCCACGCAGTCAACGGGAACCCGCAGGCGCTCGAGCACCTCGAGCACGCCGATGTGCGCGGTGCCACGCGCACCACCCCCGCCCAGCACGAGGCCGATGCGTGGCCGGGCCAGGGGGTGCGCAGCAGGCGGCTGCGCCGGCGCGCCTCCGGCGGCAAGCGCGACAGGCAAGGCAAGCAAGAGTGCGGACAGGGCTCGGCGTGACGGCATCGGTATCCTTGGGAGGGTGCGACGGTCGGACAGCGCTAATGTACTGGCCGCTCCCTGCGCGCACGATTCAGTTTCCGATCCGACTGAGCCATATCAATCCCGGTCCCGCTGTCAAACCGCGGCCGCATGCAGGTGCTCATACAAGATCACGCTCCCGATCACGATCAGCACCACGCCACCCATGATCTCGGCGCGCTTGCCCACCAGGGCGCCGAGGCCCCGTCCCAGCATCACGCCCAGGGTCACCATGATGAAGGTGGCGCAGCCGATCGCGGCCGCGGTGGCGAAGATGTTGACGTCGATGAAGGCCAGGCCGGCGCCGACGATCAGGGCGTCGATGCTGGTCGCCATGCCGGTAAGGGCCAGGCGCAGGAAGGAGTGGCTGTTCGGCTTTTCTTCGTCCGCCTCCGGTTCGCCCCAGCCCTCGTGGATCATGCGCAGGCCGAGCGCGCCGAGCAGGATGAAGGCGATCCAGTGGTCCCAGGCTTCGACATAGGGTGCGGCGGCGCTGCCGAGCGCCCAGCCGAGCAGGGGCGTCAAACCTTCGATGACGCCGAAGATGGCGCCGGTGCGCAGGGCCTCGCGCAATTGCGGCCGCTGCAGGGCCGCGCCCTTGCCGACGGCGGCGGCGAAGGCATCGGTGGACATGGCGAGGGCGAGCGAGGCGGTGGCTACGAAATTCATGGGGGCTTTCCGTCGGGCGAACGCAAAGGCATACCGGCGTGGCCCGAACTCGCACGCTGGCATGCCAAAGGTCTTGCCAACCGAACGGCTGCCCGTACCACGGTGCTGTGACACCGAGTATGTTGATACGGGCGCTTCAGTGCGCATGACGCGCCCGGAAGCAGGCTACTCCCCAATGGATGCCGATATTGTAGCCGAGAACGGGGCGAAAAGCCCGGCAGGCCGGCCGCACGTGAACATTTGCACAGGACCCGGCGGCCACGTAGACTGGGTCGACCCACCGATCAAGGAGAACAGCTTGGACACCCACGACGACATCAGCGCACTCGACATCGTAATCGTGCCGCCCACGCACGACCTGGGCGACGGCTTCCAGGTGCGGCGCGCGCTGCCCAGCCGCCAGCGGCGCATGGTCGGCCCCTTCGTCTTCCTCGACCAGATGGGCCCGCACGTGTTCGATGCCGGGCGCGGCCTCGACGTGCGGCCCCATCCGCACGTCTGCCTGGCCACCGTGACTTATCTCTTCGATGGCGAGATCCTGCACCGCGACAGCCTCGGCAGCGTGCAGGCGATCCGCCCCGGCGAAGTCAACTGGATGACGGCCGGACGCGGCATCGTCCATTCCGAACGCACCGACAGCGTGCTGCGCCAGGGGCAGTCAAACCTGTTCGGCCTGCAGTGCTGGGTGGCGCTGCCTTCGAAACATGAGGAAACCGATCCCGCCTTTGCCCACATCGCGGCCGGCGCGCTGCCCTTCATCGAAGGCGAGGGCGTCGAGGCGCGGGTGGTGGCCGGCAGCTTCTGGGGCCGGCGCGCGCCGGTCGCCACCCTCTCGGATCTGTTCTATGTCGACGTGAAATTAACAGCCGGCGCCCGCATCGCGATGCCGCCGGAATACCCGGAGCAGGCCATCTATATCGTCGAAGGCCGGCTCGACCTGGGGCGCGATGGCGTGTTCGAGCCGGGCCAGCTGGTGGTGCTCAAGCCCGGCGCCGAAGTCATGCTGGGGGCGCCCGGACCGGGGCCGACGCGCGTCATGCTGCTCGGGGGCGAACCAATGGATGGCCCGCGCTTCCTCTCATGGAATTTCGTCGCCAGCTCCGCTGAGCGCATCGAACAGGCCAAGCGCGACTGGCAGGCCGGCGCCTTTCCCCAGGTGCCGGGCGAGACCGAATTCATTCCGCTGCCGGAGTCGCAGGGCAAGCCGGTACGCTATCCATAAGTTAGCCAATCAGCAGGGCCCGGCCAGCAAAGGCGTTGCAAGCGAGATATTATTGGCTGCTCTTCCATAGCAAGGAGCACGCCATGCCGCAAGCCGCCCCCAACGCCGCCGATGTCCAGCGCATCGCCGCCTTTTCCGACGGCGCCCAGGGCGGCAACCCGGCCGGGGTCTGGATCGGCGACGCCTTGCCGCCGGATGCGGTCATGCGGCGCATCGCCCATGAGATCGGCTATTCCGAAACCGCCTTCGCCGCGCCCCTGGGGGATGGCTGGCGCGTGCGCTATTTCTCGCCCGAATCCGAAGTGCCGTTCTGCGGCCATGCCACCATCGCACTGGGCGCAGCGCTGGCCGCCCGCCACGGGGACGGCGTGTATGCGCTGTCCCTGAACGACGCGGCAATCACGGTCGAGGGACGGCGCACGGTCGGGCCCGACGACGCGCTGCTGACCTCGGCCGCGCTGCAGTCGCCACCGACCCGCAGCACCCAGGCGCCCGCGTCTGTCGTCGAATCCGCGCTGGCCCTGTTCGGTTACGGGCCGATTGATCTCGATCCGCGCTTGCCGCCGGCGCTGGCCCACGGCGGGGCCGGGCACCTGGTGCTGGCCCTGCGCAGCCGCGCGCTGCTGGCAGCCATGCGCTACGAGCTTGTAGCCGGCCGCCGCTTCATGCGCGAACTCGGCATCGTCACCGTGGTCCTGGCCTGGGCCGAAACCGACACCCTGTTCCACACCCGTAATCCCTTTGCCTCGGGCGGCGTGTATGAAGATCCCGCCACCGGCGCCGGCGCCGCGGCGCTGGCCGGCTACCTGCGCGACCTTGGCTGGACGCGGAATTGGCCGCAGGGAAGGGCGATCGACATCGTGCAGGGCGAGGACATGGGCATGCGCTCGCGCCTGCGCGCGGAGATCGGCGTGGAGCGGGGCGGCTCGATCAGGGTGTCGGGCACGGCGCGTTTCCTCTGATCAATTATTCAAGCGTCGTTATTCTATTTGCATGAATTAGAACGGGCGTTCATGGAGCGTTGAATAGCGGGAATAAAGTGCCTCTGCTCAACGTTTCAAAGAATTGTAAAAGATTGATAATAATCAACACCAAAGCCGTTAGCCGATTATCAATTCAAGGAAAGCCCGTCATGGACATGCGCCCCCCAGCCCTCTTCGCCGCCACCGCCTCGCGTCCGGAAATGACCACCGAGCGCCTGCCATTCACGATTCGCCGCGTCGACTCGGAGGACAGCCTGAAGAAAGCCGTGGCGCTGCGCCATGCTGCGTATGCGCGCCACGTGCCGGAATTCGCCCGTTCGCTGGCGCTGCCGGAAGCGTGCGACTATGACGAGGACACCGTGGTCCTGCTGGCCGAATCCAAGCTCGACGGCACACCGCTGGGCACGGCGCGCATCCGCACCAACGTGCACCATCCGCTGCACATCGAAGAATCGGTGGTGCTGCCGCAATGGCTGCAGGGGCGTGCGCTGGGCGAAGTCGAGCGCCTCGGCGTGAGCGAGGGCCGCATCGGCCACATCGTCAAGGTCGCGCTGGTGAAGGCCTTCTTCAATTACTTCGAGCAGACCGGTATCGAGTACGCCGTCATTGCCGGGCGCGCGCCGATCGACCGCCAGTACGAACAGCTGATGTTTTCCGACGTGTTCGGTGAAAAGGAAATGGTGCCGCTGGTTCATACGGGGAATATCCCGCACCGTGTGATGGCCTTCGAAATCGCCACCGGCGAGGAACGCTGGGTTGCAGCGAAACACCCGATGTTGAAGTTCTTCCGGCATACTCACCATCCGGACATCGATCTCGGCGGCCCCTTGCAGCGTGGCGCGCTGACCACGGCGTCCGCAGTCCGTTCGCCGATATTGGCCGACGTTGCCCAGTTGGCTACAGCCTGATCGAAATATTGCATGACAGCATCAACGGCAGCTTGTATGCTAATGGGGTGAAACACGCCTGAATCGACCAGCCCATGCCCCAGCCGTCAAAGTTTGAACGACCACTGCCACCTGCGCTGTCGGAACGCGTGCTGACCGCGGCGATGCGCTTGCTGTCGGTCTACCTGGTGCCGATCGGGGTGGTGCTGGTGTCGTTGCTGGCGCTGGTCTCCTGGAACAGCCATTACGTCGCCAACGACGACGTCGTCCTGCCCTTGCGCGTGCTCGCCGAGAAGGGCGCGCCATTGACGCCCGACGCGGCCCAGCGCCGGCTGGCGCGCATGCCCGGCATCGAGCGCTACGATACCCATCTTTCCGAAGCACCCGTCTGGTTTGCGCTGCACGTGCAGGACCAGGGAGGCGGTCTCCAGGTCGTCGAATTCCCGTCGCGCCACGCGATCGACATCGCCTGTTGGGATGGCGCCACCCTGCAGTCGCTCGGCACGGCATCGCACAAGGGCACCACCGGCGCGCTCTCGGCCGCCAAGGCCGGCTTCGTGCTGCGGCCCCAGGTCATGCCGGCCGAAGTGCTGTGTCGCTCGCACTACACGGGGCCGGCCCGGGTCAGCGCCGTGCAGTGGCCGGCCAACGAAATGACGCTCTCGATCCAGCAGTTCCACCGCAAGTCGGGCCTGCTCGACGGCGGCATGATCGTGCTCAGCCTGTTCATCCTGATCACCGCCCTGATCAACCGCCAGATGCTCTACCTCCAGTTCGCGGCCTGGCTGATCCTGAACCTGCGCGTCGGCGCGATCTCGGCCGGCTGGGACATCCAGTGGCTGGGCCAGGAGCTGCCCCAGGACTGGCTGGCGATGAGCCGCGCCGTGACCACGGCCCTGTACGGCATCGCCACCATGAGCCTGTACATGAAGCTGTTCGGCGCCGAACTGGCGCACACCCGCCTGGCCGGGCCGCTGCGCATTGCCCAGGCGCTGTGCCTGGGCCTGCTGCCGATGGCCATCCTGCTGCCTTTCGGGATCTACTTGCCGGCGATGTGGGTGCTGGTCGCGCCGGGCCTGGCGCTGATGACCCTGGGCCTGTTCCGCGTGATGCGCAACACCCAGGCGCGGGTGGCGATGTGGTTCGCCGGGTCCTTCGCCGTGACCTTCCTGTCGACCCTGGCCGAAGTGCTCTCGGCCGCGCTCGGCCTGCGCGAAATGCTGGGTGTCGTCAACAGCGTCACCGCCGCCCTGGCCTCGAGCCTGCTGGCGGCGCTGGCGGTGGCCGAACAGATGCGCCTGGAGACGCAAAAGCGGATTGCGGTCCAGGCCGAACTCGAACACGCCTACGAGGCCATGCCGGTCGGCCTGTTCACGCTCGACCTGAACGGCGCCTTCCTGTCGGCGAATCCGGCACTGTGCGGCATGCTCGAATACGAGGTGCTCGCTTCCGGCCGCACGCTGTGGCAGCAGTTCTTCGAGGACGCCTCCCTGTTCAGCCTGCGCGAACAGGTGCACCAGCAAACGAATATCGAAATGGAGATCGCCAACCGCGGCGGCGAGCGCCGTTTCCTGGTGCGCGCGACGCTGGCGCACGGGCGCATCGAAGGCGTCCTCGAAGACATCACCGAGAAGACCAAAGCCACCGAGCAGCTGCGCTTCATGGCCAACAACGACCCCCTGACGCGCGTCTTCAACCGGCGCGGCATCGAGAAGATGTTCGAGGGCGCGGCCACCTCGCTGGCCGCCGGCAAGCCGATGGCGATCGCCTACATCGACCTCGATCGCTTCAAGCTGATCAACGACCTGTTCGGCCACGGCGCCGGCGACGAAGTGCTCAAGCAGGTCTGCGAGCGCATGGCGATGATGCTGGCCGGCGGCCAGCAGATCGGCCGCGTGGGCGGCGACGAATTCGTGATCGTGATGCCGGATACGGCGATCCCGCTGGCCTCCCTGATTTGCCGCGGCATCGTCGAACGCATCGGCGGCACGCCTTACCGGGTCGGCGACAAGGCCTTCCACGTGCGCGGCTCGGTCGGCCTGATCGAGGTCTCGAACGGGATGCCGATGAAGGATGCGATTTCCACCGCCGACCGCGCCTGCCGCGAAGCGAAGGAAGCCAGCGACGGCCTGGTCATCTACGAGCGCAACGCATCGGCCTTCCATGAACGCGAGGCCGAGCTGAACCTGGTGGCCAAGCTGCAGGGACCGGCCGCGACCGAGGGCCTGTTCATCGAAATGCAGCCCATCATGTCGCTGAAAAACCCGCACGATTCGCTCAACTTCGAAGTGCTGCTGCGCATGCACGCACCGGACGGGAGCGTGATGCCGGCCGGCTCGCTGATCGGCGCGGCCGAGAAATGCGGACGCGCCGGCGTGATCGACCGCTGGGTGCTATCGACGACCCTGGGCTGGATCGCGGAAAACATTTCGCGCCTGCCGAACACCCGTTTCGTGTGCATGAACCTGTCGGGCGCCTCGCTCAACGACGAGCGCTTCGTCGCCGACACGCTGGACATCCTGGCGCGCCACGTGCACGTGGCCAGCCGCCTGTGCATGGAAATCACGGAAAGCGTCGCCCTCCACGACCTGGACAACACGCGCCGCTTCATCGACCAGGTACGCAATTTCGGCGTGAAGGTCGCGCTCGACGATTTCGGCGCCGGCTACACCTCCTTCTCCTACCTGAAGGAACTGCCGGCCGACGTCCTCAAAATCGACGGCAATTTCATCGTCAACATCAATGCCCACCCGGCCAATGTGGCGATCGTCGAAGCCATCGTCAGCCTGGCGGTGAACCTCGGCATGAAGACCATCGCCGAGTGGGCGGAAGACGCCGCCACCGTGCAGACGCTGGCCGAAATCGGCGTCGACTATGTGCAGGGCTGGGCGGTGGCGCGCTCGCTGGCGCCGGAGCGCATGCTCACCGCAACGTCCTCGGCCAGCTTCATCCAGGACCAGGAGCTGCTCGACATGCTGCCGAACCTCGGCAAGGGCGCGGCGCTGGACTTACGTGGGATTATGAAGTTTCACTAGTAGGGTGGGCGCCCTGTGCCCACGCGGAACTTTGCACCGACGCTCCGCATTCTGAAATCAATAATCATGCTGCTCATTGACGCGTCTCATTGATCGATCACAATCCCTAACGAACGGCCGCGTGCGCGCTCTACAATGCGCGCCACCATGACCCGATACCGCCGCGCCCGCACTGGTTCCACCTACTTTTTCACCTTGGTGTCCTTCCGGCGCCAACCAATCCTGTGCCTTCCTCCAATTCGCGCGGAGTTGCGCCGGGCGCTGCAACATGTCCGCATCACCCGGCCGTTCGCGATCGACGCCTGGGTCCTGATGCCTGACCACCTGCACTGCATCTGGACCCTGCCTGAGGGTGACGTTGACTATTCGACGCGCTGGGCGCTCATCAAGAACGCGGTGTCTCGCTTTGCCGGGGTGCCGGCCATTTCTGCGGATACCACGTCACGCATCAAGCATCGCGACGCGGCGATCTGGCAACGCCGCTTTTACGAACACGAAATTCGCGATGAGCGCGATTTTGAACGGCACATGGATTACGTTCATTTCAATCCGGTGCGTCATGGCCATGCCGCGAGCGCGGCGGCGTGGCCGTATTCGACGTTTCATCGGTATGTTCGGGAAGGCGTATATGCGCCGGATTGGGGCGGGATGGTACCAGCGCGATCAATGTGGTTGGAGTAGGTGGGGCAGCGGAATTCGGATGGGTCCGTACCGCGTGGGCACGGGGCGCCCACCCTACGAGCGCAGGTAGGGTGGGCGCCCCGTGCCCACGCGGGACCGCGCATATCGTCAGCTTACTGGATGGTCGCCAGCGTCGGACGGTGCACCCGGTCCGAATCAATCAGCAGCAGCTGGGCGCGGGCCGCCTTCAGCGTGGCGACGTCGCGCGCCAGCGGGCGGTCGTTTTGCGCGGCGACGCGTGGATGCCAGGCGTGCTGGCCTTGCAGAGCAGGTGTCGCTTCGTAGCGCCGCACGGCGGGCGCCTGGGGCGCGGCGACGGCTGCCGGTGCGTCTTCCACGCTTTCCGGTGCGGCCGCGGCCACCAGGCGCGTCATGCGCGCGCCGCTCTCGCAGGGTTGGTCGGTCAGCGTTACGTGGCCTTCGACGTCGACGCACTTCAATACTTCGGATCCCGCCAGGGCGGCGGGCGCTGCGGCGATCGCCGCGAATACAATGCTCAACTGCGTGGCCAGGCGCTTCATGGCAGGCTCCTTCAATACGATGGAGCCATTCTCCCGGCCGGGACCGCCTCACTCTGTTCGGTGCCACACGGAGTGAAATAATTATCAAAAAAACCACGGATGAGCTTGCTCTTCAGCGACGCTCGGCCACCAGCTGGATCTCGACCAGGAAACCGTAGTGCAGGGCGGGGACCGGCACCACCGAGCGCGCCGGCCTGTGCGCGCCGAACACGCGCGCATAGATGCCGTTGAAGGCCGGCCAGTGCTCGACGCCGGCGAGATAGGCGGTGCACTGCACGACATCGTCGAAGCCGCAGCCGGCCGCCCGCAACACCTGTTCGCACTGTGCGAAGACGGAGTCGCACTGGGCCTCGAAGGAGGCGTCCGCCGCCACCGCGTCACGCAGCGGCAGGATCCCCGACAGGAACACCAGGCCATTCGAGGCCACCGCCTGCGAATAATGGCCGGCCGGCGCCGGCAATTCGCCCGACTGGATGAATTCCATCAGGAGATGAGTTCTGCGAAGCGTGACAGGTCGACGTTGCCGCCGCTGATCACGATGCCGACCCGCTTGCCCGCCACCGGCACCACGCCGCACAGGGCCGCCGCGGCGCCCAGGCAACCGGTCGGCTCGACGACCATCTTCATCCGCTCGGCGAAGAATTTCATGGTCTCGACCAGTTGGGCGTCGCTGACCGTCACGATGGCGTCGACGCGGCGCTTGATCACCTCGAAATTATGCTCGCCCACATGGGTCACCATGGCGCCGTCGGCGATCGTCTTCGGCACACCGATGTGCACGATTTCGCCTTTTGCCAGCGACTGCTGGCCGTCGTTGCCGGCTTCCGGCTCGACGCCGATCACCTTGCAATCGGGCGACAGGCCGCTCGCTGCCAGCGCGCAGCCGGCCAGCAGGCCGCCGCCGCCGAGCGGCACCAGCAGCACGTCGAGTGGCCCCGCGTCCTCGAACAGTTCCCTGGCCGCCGTGCCCTGGCCGCAGATCACGTCCGGATGGTCGTAAGGGGGAATCAGGGTCATGCCGCTTTCCCCGGCCAGGCGGCGCGCGATTTCCTCGCGGTTTTCCGTGTAGCGGTCGTAAAAGATCACTTCGCCGCCATACTCCTTGGTCGCCTGCACCTTCAGCGCCGGCGCGTCGCTGGGCATGATGATGGTGGCGCGAATACCGGCCAGGCGCGCCGACAGCGCGATCGCCTGCGCGTGGTTCCCGGACGAGAAGGTCAGCACGCCGGCCGCGCGCTGGGCGTCGGTGAAGCGTGCGATCGCATTGTAGGCGCCGCGGAACTTGAAAGCGCCCATGCGCTGGTAGTTCTCGCACTTGAAGAACAGCTCGGCGCCAAGGCGGGCGTTGGCCGTGCTGGAAGTCAGGACCGGCGTACGGTGGGCGGCGCCCGCGAGGCGCGCGGCGGCCTGTTCGACGTCGCTGTACTGGAGGAGGGCGGGTTCGTTCATGGGAGTCACAAGGGTAAAAAGGTCAGGAAGCCAGCGGCAGCGCCAGTTGCACCAGCAAGCCGCCGCCTTCGCGGTTACGCACGCTCAGTTCGGCATTGTGGCGGCTGACCACGCGTTCGACAATCGCCAGGCCCAGTCCGGCGCCGTTGGCCTGGCCGCGCGCCGTATCCAGGCGCGTGAACGGCTTCATGAGCTGGGCGATCTGGTCGTCGGGCACGCCGGGGCCATGGTCGCTGATCTCGACGACGGCGCGCCGGCCTTGCG
>Ga0213838_1001426_pt1 | contig 12337 bp, 14 predicted proteins | sample SWPATP13_FD_160577 | JGI IMG/M metagenome (GOLD analysis project Ga0213838, IMG submission 160577) | Coastal seawater microbial communities from Marineland, Florida, United States - SWPA TP1 #3 | ecosystem: Environmental > Aquatic > Marine > Coastal | place: USA: Florida | collected 2016-08-06
ATAACGAGAGTTAAAGAAATCGACATACGACTCAGGCAGTAGGCCATCTTTGCCCCCGTCCTTGGTAATGAATGTTTCAAGCGGTTGGTATTTCACTTTCTTCATATCAAACCCAATGTTCTTGGAGTAGATATCTTGGCACTCATCAATCACGATTAGGGCGCCAATCGGACACCAACAAAAGAAGTGCGTCCAAAGAAAGACTCCGGCTTCATCCCTCGATGAGATCCGCAGCAGTTTAGTGGTGGAGGGGAACTTGCAATCGAAGCGTTTCTCGATGGACGCGATGGTTTCCATGCCCTCGATATTGGTGACCACCACACGGCCTGCTTTGAGCGCTTCATAAATAACAAAGTAGGCGGTGTAAGCCGATTTATAAGAGCCGTTTGCTCCAGTACGAATAGTGATGGCCATTAGCGTGTCATCCTCATAACAAAGCCAGTGGTAAAGAAGTTGGCAAGAATGGCAAGCCCTTGGGGAATGCCAAACTTGTAAGCGTAGAAACGAAGTTCAGAAGGCAACAGGTTGAACGCGGTTTTCAGCGCATCATTGAAGCCGATTTCTTGAAGTAGGATTCGAGCGGAGTTGTACGACAGTTTGATGAACTCAATTTGGCTCATCAGCGTCATCTTTAAGATGAACAACTGCACGTAAGAAAAGAGATCTAACATCATCTGAGGGATGCCAAAGATGAAGTCCGTGAAGAACTGGAACTGTTCAGCGCTCCAATTCAGAAAAGAGTGCAATGCATCCATTAGCTATTCCCCAACATACGTAGTCCAGCAATCACACAGATGAAAATAATGACCGCATAGATAAGTTCGCTATTGTCCAAGAGCGCATCGAGCACACCAGACTTAAAAGATTGTTCGCCACCGTTCACGAATAAGTCCAAACGATGTTCAACGTATTCGCCCTGGTCAAACTCCGAGATATCGACAGACAGTAACGACTTGAATTCATTGAGCTGAGTGGCGTATTCGGTTTTAAGGTTTTCAATATCGGTGTTGATGGCTGAGAACGCATCTTCACTGAATAAGAAATTGGATTGGAAAGTGTCGGAAGCGGTTGGGGTGGTGAACGTCCCTTGGCCTAGCTTATCGATAGAATCAGAAATGCCCTTGAGAGAATCCGCGATGGCCTGAGAGCCGTTGCCATCCGTTGGAGTACCGCCAGAAGACACCCCATCCAATTTATCTGCTAGACCATCAATCTTGACGGTTAAATCAGAAGATAGAGAATCAAGCCTATCTTTGTTCTCAGTGATTGCTAAGTAATTGGTATACAAATCCTCTGTATTGCCATAATTGCGTCGAGCCATTACTAGAACTTCACCCATTTCTCTATCAAGGACTTCAACTCTATTATTAGTATCTCTAGTAATAGAGTTGATATTGCTATTAAAGTTATAATTCTTTCGAACCTTTGAATAAATAGAATCAAACCAATCTTCATTCGAATAGGACAACCCATCAAGACGAGAAATTATGCTACTTTCAGCACCCTCAACCTTATCCTTAACCTGATTAGAAAATTGCGAATATTGGGCATAAGTAATATCACTAACCTTTTCAATAGAACCACTCACACCGCGAGCAAGAATCTTTAAATCATTTTTACTGACACCATTCAAAGCAAAGCCCTCAACGGCATAAACTAACTTTTGATTAGTATCTGCGACCTTTGCCGTTTGGTCGGCCAACGTAAAAAGCCCTGAGCAATTATTGATACCACCGCCACAAGTAACCTCAATTTTCACATCCTCAGCTTTTGTAATTTCATCAACATAAGGATCAAGTGCATCAGGAACACCATTACCGTTGTTATCAGCATTATCACCGTTATCAACATCAGGTTCGGGATCGACCCCATTGGGAATACCATCACCATCAAAATCTTCTTCAACGTCAGGAATACCATTCATATTGGCATCACCCTCAAAGGGAAAAGGCAAAGGTTCGTCACCAAAGAAACGGCCTCGTTCTGAGTAAGGGCAACTCTCGCCAGTGTGTCTAAACACTCCTGTCCAATATTGATCATTATTCGGAGCATCCACTTGAACCGCACCCGTTAGCTTCATTTCACATGCCACTTGGCCATCCGCTGACCCTCGGCAATATCGGTTTGGTTCATCCCCATAAACATAAGCGTCCCAATGAACGGTGCGATTAAGATCTTTAAAAATGACGCATGACGATACACACACTCCGCCTTGGTCGACTTCACCAGAGGGACAATCTACCGCGTACGATTGAGTCATAAAGACAAGGCATGAAACCATCAAAAAGAGTAGGGCGACAAAGGCATTGATTATCGACTTCATACATCACCTTGGTATAAAAAAGCCCCCGTTAGGAGGCGTTGATTCCGGTATAAATACCGTAGATAAAGGAGGAGGCCATCACCAAGCCGAGTAGGATGGTGATGACTTCTGACACCAATTGCGCCATTAGTTACGCATTGCACTTACGATGGAATACATACCGAAACCAACCGCAGCCATGCCAATCACACCCACGACAACCAGACCGTAGTTAGATTGACCGTCTGCAATTGCAGTGTTTAGAGCTGTAGTCACCGCACTGTCTTCAGCAAACGCAGCAGAAGAAGCAATCAGTGTTGTAGTAGCCAGAAGTAGACGTTTCATAATTAGATTTCCTAAAGTTTAGTTATAAAAGTTAAACACTTAGCGTCTGCCAAGCGCTTTGAGTATTCGTCCTAGTGCGTGACCAGAAACGAATGAGAATAGAATCCAACCTGTCACCGTGGTGTAGATTTGCGAATCAATGGTGAGTTGAAAGTCGCTGTTAGCGGTCGCAGGTTGAGACTCTAAAAAGTAATAATTCGTTTGAGATTCCAAGAACTCGGCTGTTACTGATACTGCCCAATCACAATTGCTCTTGTTGGTACTCACGATATTGGACGTGTTGTACTCCAAGATGATTGTGGAATTTGCCCCATCAAAAGAGAGAAGCTTGGCGCAGTACCCTGTAACAAATGCCATGGTTTAAGCCTTGAGTGATGCTTGGAAGTGCTTTTTGATTTCATCATCGACTGGTTCAAGCTTGTTCACCAAAATGTCTAAAGGATCATTTGGGTTAGCACCAAAACTCAATTCGTATTCGCGGTTGGCCACGAACGCACGCGATTGGATAAGCTGACGGGCGTAGTCCACGTCGATTTTCAGTGCTTGTTTGTTGTAGGGAATGTCGGTCGAGAAGCCGATGCCCGTTTGTTGGAACTTTTCGTTATCGACTTCTTCCACGGCACGAAGTACCGCCAGTTCTGCGAATTCCATTCCCGATTTAGGAAAGCGTTTAATAGAGATCCCAGTTATTGTAGGCATATTCTTGACTCCAAAATTTCGACTTTTTGTCTGGTGTATTCGTCGGGAACGCCCAACGAGGTTTCAAAATTGGCACGTCGATGATGTGTAGGGATGAGCATTCCAAATGCTTCTCCTAAGTCACCATCTGTCATGGCCACGATTTCAGATAAGGCTTTTCCACATTGGCGACGAACCCAAGCAATACGAGCCATGAACTCTAAACCGGCTTTTTTCTTGTTGAGTTCAAGCTTCATTGGTTCAGCTGGGTCGATACTGGCCGCGAAGTCGCAAAGGCCTGCGAACGCAGAAGCAGGAGAGGCCATCAATGACACGTCACACTTCTTAAGCTCGACTTCATTGCGATACCAAATGACTTCGGGGTCGGTGATCTTCTGCTCGAATTTCTTGTTGTAGATACGCCAGTAAATCGCAGACGTACGAGAGCCAACCAAGACCGCTTCTTCTGATAGTTCACCGGTTTGGGAAACGCGCTTATGAGGAACCATTGTCGGACCACGACCACGAGAAGCAGTGCGAAATGCTCCCTCATAAAAACATTTCTCAGCGTACTTACAGTCAAAGTTGCCCGTGTAATCATCGACACATAAATCCAAGCGGGCGAGGCGAGTGATACCTAGACAAGAGGCCAACCACCAATGGATTTTTTCATGGGTCGTAAACTCAAACAGCTTCTTGCAGCCTGTACCGTTTACTTGAACAAATACGGTGTCATTGTTGCCACCGATACCAACCAATCCACATTCAACCGTTCCGGTAGAATCCAAAATCACCATCGAATCTTGATAACCATGCAGACCACGGCCACGCATCGGAGATAGACGGAAGTTAAAGACTTTCGACATGAACTCATCGAACCTATGGGATAAAACCTTACGACATTTGTTACGGTGTAACTCGATAGATTTCTCTATTGCAGCCGGTGAATCTTGCTGACCGTCAACGCGAACCTTTTTAAATTCAGGGAATTGCAAGTTGATAAAGTCTTGGTCGTTAGAACTGTCCAAGTGTCGAAGCGAACCATACGAAAATGAAAACGCTAAGTGATCAACTTGAACCGGACGAACTTCATCATGGAACTTGTGAGGTTTTTTAGATGGCATGGAACACGCCCTTAACCAAAAGCTCTTGGTAGTTGTCATCCGTGATTTCGATGAGCTGAAATGAAACCATGCCGTAATGCACATCGAGGAACTGGAAGAAGTCGCGTTGCGTCTTAAAGAAATTATGACCCCAAGGAAAATACACGTTAATGCCATGATTGGGTTCGTTGTCGAAGTAGATGGAATCCATGACTAGCGCACCAAATCGTAGAACGCGCAGAACTGTTCAAGCTCTTGGTCATCATCAAAGGTAAAAGTAAAAGCGTCACTGCAAGAAGCTTGAGAACTGGCAAAGGAAACAGTATGGAAAAGTTCTTCGCCAATAGTGCGTTGACTGAACTCAAGCTCACTGGCCAAGAACTCAAAACACAATTCCAATGGTGAGTGATGAATCGAGACGGCCGCGTGTGTGAAATCTGGGTAGCTATAGAAGCAAACTGTGTCAGATTTTAAAATTTGACCGTATTCAATAGGTTCAATTGTAAACATAAAGGCCACCTTGACGAGATTAGTATGACTGACCAAGTGAGCTATAAGCGTCAAGGGCGAACAGCCCAAGCTTAGCCAGTCAAATTTGGTTCCTAATCAGACTACGGATAGGTAATCTGAGTGGGTTTGAATCTGTTGGTGAGGATTATAGGCACGATTAACTGTGCCTGTTAAGCACGGAAAATCATGCCTAATCAGCTAGAATAAAGGCAAAGGGAGAATTCGATATGTATCAAAATGAGCTGTTAGATGCCTATAAAAAGGCGAAAAACTACGTACAAGATAAGCAGATTGCACATGATTTGAATTTACCAAGACAGAGAATCGGTGAAATGCGTAAAGGAACACGCTATATATCTGATTCAGAAGCAGTTTTTCTTGCAGAGAATTCAGGAATTGACCCAGAGATTGCATTGGTCGGATGCCATGTAGATCGAAACGAAAATCCAGAGATTAAACAGTTATGGGAACACATAGCAAAAAAGTGCAACGGGCTAGGATTAAAAGCAATTTCAATGACTTGCGCGGGATTTGCATTGATGGTGATCACACCAAATAAAGCTCTAGCTCAGTGCGTATTATGTATATTATGTTAAATGCAATTATCTAAGACAGATATTTATTGGCAATTCACCCTAGTGCTATTACATGTCGCTTTTTATTGAACATAAATCTATTTACCATAAAATACCTAATAATCATTATCCTAATCTTCGATTAAGCTTAAGATTATTAGGTTAATTTAGTCCAACGAACTTTATCGCTCTTTCTATTTCAACGGTTCTTACTGGTTTACCAACAAATGCATTCATACCTGCCTCTAAGCATTCTTCTTGATCTCCTATAGAAGTATGAGCGGTTAAAGCAATTATTGGTGTTCCTATATTATCTCTTCTAATGTAACGCGTTGTGGTCAACCCATCCATAACAGGCATCGATACATCCATGAATACTAAATCAATATCTTGGTGATTATCTTTCATGAACATTACGGCTTCTGAACCGTTACCCACTATTTCTACGCTGTGGCCCATACGGGTCAAGATTAATCTTATAACCATCTGGTTTGTTGGATTATCTTCTACAACTAATATCGACAGTGTTTTATGTGCTTTTACAAGCTCGGAGCTTTCTTTCTGATTCGTCTTCGGCTTGTCTAGGAAGTTCGTCAATACGGGTATCGAGATGAAAAACTCGGTACCTACGTTAGGCTCACTGCTTACCGAAATGGCACCATTCATTAATTGAACCAAGTGTTTTGTGATCGTTAAACCTAGCCCTGTTCCGCCAAAACGCCTTGTAATTGAGTTGTCTGCCTGCTTAAACGGTTTAAATAAAAGAGACAGTTTTTCTGCACTAATACCAATGCCTGAGTCCGATACTTTTAAACGCAACTCTTTTGAACAAGCACTAATTTCGACGGTAATCCCCCCAACTTGAGTAAATTTAATAGCGTTACCAATCAAATTAAAAAGTATCTGAGCGACCCTAGTTTGGTCGAGGTAGTAGCTAAGTTCTGGGTCGATTGCATTAACAATATTAAGGAATAATCCTTTTTCTTTGGCAAGACGCTGCTGTTCCTCAACGACAAACGTTACAGTGTCATTCAAGTCAATCCATTGTAAATCAAGGGAAAACTTTCCAGATTCTATTTTGGATAGATCTAGGATGTCACTAATAATGGTAGAAAGAAGCTCGGATGAAAATTCCATTTTGGAGATGATATCTAATTGCTCTTTAGATAACGGTGTGCGTTGTAGTACATCAAATAAGCCAATTACTGAGTTGAGTGGCGTTCTTATTTCATGGCTCATCATGGCAAGGAATTCAGATTTGGCTCTGTTTGCCTTTTCTGCTACTAGTTGTGCCTGAAATAACTCCTCTGTTCTCAAACGTACGGTTTCTTCGAGGCTTTCTTTGCTTTCAATGTCTATCACTGCCCTTTCGATTAAGGGACGAAAACGCTTAAGTGTATGTTTCGTGTTTACGCTAAAGTTTTTAGCATGCGAGCCAATCAAAATAATTACAGAGTGAGTAAGTTCAGTTTCAATCCCAGTAAGTAGCACAGTACCGATTTGATCTAAGACTAGCGAATTAAGCTCACTGAACTCTTGTAACTTATAAGGTTCGAATAGTATCGTGCACTCACCGTTTATCGATCGAGAAAACTTACGGTCATGCGGCCAATCTAAGTCATTAAATATGCGGTTTGTGGACAACAAGGTCCTAAATGTTTTCTGATTTGATTTTCTCGAAATTACTATGAAATCATCAAATTCGATGTATTTGTTAAGTACACTATTTAAGCTTTCAAAAATTTCATGTCGATTGGTCGCCCGACTGATTGCGGATATGGCAGCCAAAATAGCTCGATTCTCTTCTGATAGTCGTGCTTCCCTAGCCTTTATCCTTTGTAATTCAATCAAAGTTTCGTTTAACTTTTCGGTTTCTTGAGTATCCATTTACACTTTTAACCTATAAAACGTTGCAGATGATACCATCAAATTTCCGTGCGCACTTTCCCCACCGCATAATCTGCCTTGCTCACCAAAAGTAAAGGGACAAATGAAGGGCTGGCCATCTAACGCTTGATTGATTCGATTACAGACTTGTTGCATATCTTGTTTCAAGTAAATCATTGGACCTGCACAAAATATACTGATTCCACCAAGCTTTTCTTCGAGTTCGACACCCTCATAATATGAGGCTCGAATAATATCAGCAGCTCTACTAACCAGTTGCTCTTTACAACCGGACATTAAGTAGACTTGGTCGCCCTCTTTTATGTCCGTAAATACTTCTATGCCCTGCTCCGCTGTTTCTCTAATTGGGTGCGATAGCTTGAAGTAAGGCCTTGCTAGATCTGAACCTACATACCTGCCTAATGGGTAAATGGTTGCTCGTTCAAAAAGATAATTATCTTTATCATCTTTTACGTGTTCCTGAGTCCAGCCGTGGTAAACCTTAGTGGCTGGTTTACCATCTATTTCCAGTAAAACTCGTCCACTTACTTTAGTTGCTATTCCCATGTGACAAGTTGGGGCATGCCCCGCACTTAGAGAGGTGTAGATAGATTGAGAAGCAAAGAAGAGAGTTAATGAAACAGCATTGGTTGAGTAAGCTTGCTCGGTGAAGACACTCCATCGGTTAGCGACTTTGTTATCTGCCGCACTTCCCCCAATGATCGGAACCAAAGTCCCAAACTTTTGATCTATTGCGTTTAAGACTGCCTCTTCATGTCCTGGTGTAGAGTGAAGCAGAATTAGCTCTGGTACTTCACCGCATCGATCCGCATTATTTAAAGCTAAGTCAATTGCATTTGTTACACTGTCGCTAATATGGTCTGAGAATTCACATATCCCTGTGCCATAGGCGTTAATTCCACTGTCATAGACCGCTAATATTCCAACCACTGGGCCTTCTTCAAAGCCTTTTTCTGTCATGACACCTTTGCAGGTTGAACACCCTTGAATAGGTAAAGATGGAAAGCGATTAACCAGGAAGTCACGAAGCCTAGAAGCATCATATTCTTCGGTGCAGTAACAAACGAGACAAGCCAAGTTATCCGTAGCTAACTTACATGTAAGATCATTAACTACATCCCACTCGTCTTCTGCTGTAGAAGTTAAGGATATAAATTTCATCGGTTCATAACAGTATTTGGAGGTGAGATAAGTTATAACAGCTAATGATCACTTCAGTATTGATTTGATACATTAGTCCTTCTTATCGTCAGGAATTGTGACCTGTATTGTAAACCGCATTTGTTGTTGCGAATCTGTAACAAATATTACTGGATCGAGTTCATTTGTTTTAACTAACCACACTTGTTCATCCAATGAAGAAATTTCGGATGCATTCTCCACTGAGAAAGCAAAAGTTGTGCTTTCAGATGTTTCAATTAAAAAACCGTCTTTATGCTTTGAAAGCAGAATATTGTGCGAATCAATATTAATTTCACAACTATCAATTAGTTTACAGGTAGCAGAATAGTGGTCATCGTATGTCACTGTTCTCCAAGTGAATGCTGCTATTAAAACAACCATCATGAGCACAATTTGAACAAGCCTGCCCTTTGTTAACTTCTGTGCAGCCATTTTATGCCTTACTCCTTGTAACAAACTTCAAAGTTTTTAAATAAATCTTCAAATCCCGACCAAGCGTAAGGTTACTACTCTGTCATTGATTTGTTAATTCAAGTATAGTGTCGCGTTGAAAATGCCACTTTTTTTCAAAATCAGCAAGTAGAAATAAAGTTATGAATAAACTCACTTTCTTTTGTAGATTTGGGTGGCATTACGACGTTTGTCGTGTTGGAAGTAAAGTGTAGTTAATTAGAAATTGGAAGCATGCAAATGAGCCAAGAAAAGCAGCTTGAACAAAACTACAACTATACAGTCGTTCGTCAGTTTACCTTAGTGACTATTCTCTGGGGTATTGTTGGCATGGCTGTTGGTGTTTTGATTGCCGCTCAATTAGTTTGGCCACAGCTAAACTTTGATACGCCGTGGTTGACGTACAGTCGTTTACGTCCCCTGCATACTAATGCGGTTATTTTTGCGTTCGGTACGAGTGCCCTGTTTGCAACATCATATTATGTTGTGCAGAGAACTTGTCAGACGCGTTTATTTGGTGGCCCTCTTGTCGCCTTCACCTTTTGGGGTTGGCAAGCGATTATTCTCTCCGCTGCAATCACTCTTCCTCTGGGAATTACCTCAGGTAAAGAGTACGCAGAATTAGAATGGCCAATCGATATTGCTATTACATTAGTGTGGGTAGCTTATGCAGTCGTGTTCTTCGGAACCATGATTAAACGTAAGACCTCACATATATACGTAGCAAACTGGTTCTTCGGAGCCTTCATTATCACTGTTGCAGTGTTACACATTGTAAACAGCCTTGCTATCCCAGTCTCACTGACTAAGTCGTACTCGATTTACTCAGGTGCGGTCGATGCAATGGTTCAATGGTGGTACGGCCATAATGCGGTAGGTTTCCTATTAACAGCTGGTTTCCTTGGTATGATGTATTACTTCGTACCTAAACAAGCTGAGCGTCCAGTTTACTCTTACCGTCTATCTATTGTTCACTTCTGGGCATTAGTGTCACTGTATATTTGGGCTGGTCCACACCACCTACACTACACTGCGCTTCCAGACTGGACTCAGTCACTAGGTATGGTTATGTCCTTAGTTCTGTTCGCTCCTTCTTGGGGTGGTATGATCAACGGCATCATGACGCTATCTGGTGCATGGCACAAGCTTCGCTATGACCCAATCCTACGTTTCCTAATCGTTTCTCTATCATTCTACGGCATGTCGACATTCGAAGGCCCAATGATGGCAATCAAAACGGTTAACGCACTATCTCACTACACGGACTGGACAATCGGCCACGTTCACTCTGGTGCGTTAGGTTGGGTTGCAATGGTTTCAATCGGTTCTGTATATCACCTAGTTCCTCGCCTATTTGGCCAAGAACGCATGTACTCTGTATCTTTGATCAATGTTCACTTCTGGTTAGCAACGATTGGTACAGTTTTCTACATCGTAGCGATGTGGATCTCTGGTGTAATGCAGGGCCTAATGTGGCGTGCAGTTAACTCTGACGGTACATTGACTTATAGCTTTGTAGAGTCTGTACAAGCATCTTACCCGTTCTATTTTGTTCGTTTCCTAGGTGGTTTTATCTTCCTAACTGGTATGTTCTTAATGGCATACAACACGTACAAAACAGTGACTGCATCTAAAGGTAGCCTAAAAGCTATCCAACAGCCGGCATAAGGAGATTATAGAATGAGTTCAAATTCAAACAATCGCCATGAATTAGTCGAAAAAAATGTTGGCTTGTTGGCAATATTGATTGTAATTGCAATCAGTTTTGGTGCACTAGTAGAAATCACTCCACTGATTTTCCAAAAGCAAACAACTGAGCCTGTAGAAAATTTACGTACTTACTCAGCGCTTGAAATGGAAGGTCGTGATATCTACATTCGTGAAGGTTGTAACGTTTGTCACAGCCAAATGATTCGTCCATTCCGTTCTGAAACAGAACGTTACGGCCACTATTCTGTTGCTGGTGAAAGTGTGTGGGAGCACCCATTCTTATGGGGTTCTAAGCGTACTGGTCCTGACCTAGCACGTGTTGGTGATCGTTACTCAGATGAATGGCATCGTGTTCACTTGATTGACCCTCGTGAATTAGTACCTGAATCAAACATGCCTGGTTTCCCATGGCTTGAAGATAACGTACTAGATGGCAAATTGACTCAGCAGAAACTTGAAATTTTCCGCAATCAGTTTGGTGTTCCATACACTGATGAGCAAATTGCTAATGCGAAGCAAGAAGTTGAAGGTAAAACAGAGATGGATGCAATCATCGCTTATCTTCAGTCTCTTGGTCATGCAATGAAATAAGGCGTAATTATGGATATTATTACTTTTCAAAGTATTTGGACTGTTACCGTCTTCGCTTGTTTCATTGGCATCGTTTGGTGGGCTTTTGGTAAAAACCGTAAATCGCGCTTTGATGAAGATGCGAACTTGGTATTTGCCGATGAAGCTCAGCCAAAAACTAACAATCAAGGAGTGACGAAGTAATGAGTACATTCTGGAGTATTTGGATTACAGTAATCACTATTGGTACGCTAGTAGGTTGTGCACTGTTGCTTCGTTGGTGTTCTAAAGATGAAACGGGTGTTGAGCCTGGTCAGGATATGGGACACGAATACGATGGCATTCGTGAGCTAAACAACCCACTACCTAAATGGTGGACTTACTTATTTATTAGCACACTTGTGTTTGCAGTGGTCTACTTCATTCTTTACCCAGGCTTGGGTAACTTTAAGGGTGTTTTAGGTTGGACAAGTTCAGATCAAACTGTACGTACAGTTGAAGAATCTCGCGCGTCAGTTGCGGCTTCTCAATCAAACAAGCAGCTTGATCAATACGCAAAAGAACTTGATGACGCTGATACGTATTTCGGTGAAGCATTCAAACAGCTTGCATACAACGAAAACGGACTACGTCCAATTCCTGAAATTGCTGCAGATCCTGAAGCTAATAAAGTTGGCCAACGTCTGTTCCTACAAAACTGTTCTCAGTGTCATGGTTCAGATGCACGTGGTCAGAAAGGTTTCCCTAACCTAACTGATGACGCTTGGCTATACGGCGGTGAGCCTCAAGCAATCGTAACAACTGTTATGCATGGTCGTATTGGCCAGATGCCGGCATGGAAAGACGCACTAGGCGAACAAGGTGTCAAAGAAGTAGTAAGTTACACTTTGAGCCTGTCTGGTCGTTCGGTCAATGCTCGTGAAGCTGAAGCTGGTAAAGCTCGATTTGTTGTGTGTGCAGCGTGTCACGGTACGGATGGTAAGGGTAACCCTGCTGTCGGTGCT
>Ga0213838_1001427_pt1 | contig 12332 bp, 11 predicted proteins | sample SWPATP13_FD_160577 | JGI IMG/M metagenome (GOLD analysis project Ga0213838, IMG submission 160577) | Coastal seawater microbial communities from Marineland, Florida, United States - SWPA TP1 #3 | ecosystem: Environmental > Aquatic > Marine > Coastal | place: USA: Florida | collected 2016-08-06
AGCGCTGGTTCTGGTTCGATCCGCCTTTCCACCCCGGCCAGTCGGTCCTGCTGCACCGCCAGCCGGACAACATCTGGCGCATCGACTTCCAGCTCGGCTGGGATGCCGATCCGGTGGCCGAGAAGGCCCCGGAACGGGTGATCCCGCGTATCCGGGCCCTGCTCGGCAAGGACGCCGAGTTCACGCTCGAGTGGGTCAGCATCTATACCTTCTGCTGCCTGCGCATGGACCGCTTCCGCCATGGCCGCGTGCTGTTCGCCGGCGACGCCGCCCACGGCGTCTCGCCCTTCGGCGCGCGCGGCGCCAACAGCGGCGTGCAGGATGCCGACAACCTGGCCTGGAAGCTGCGCCTGGTGGTGAAGGGCGAAGCGCCCGACGCGCTGCTCGACACCTATGCCAGCGAGCGCGAACGCGCCGCCGACGAGAACATCCTGAACTCGACGCGTTCCACCGATTTCATCACACCGAAGAGCGCGGTGAGCAAACTGTTTCGCGACGCCGTGCTGCAACTGGCCAAGGACCAGCCGTTCGCGCGCAAGCTGGTCAACAGCGGGCGCCTGTCGACGCCTTCGACGTATGCGGGCTCGGCGCTGAACACGCCGGACGGCGGGCAGTTCGGCGGCTGCATGCGCCTCGGTGCGCCGGCCGCCGACGCACCGCTCATGCTGGACGGCGCCGCGGCCTGGCTGCTGCGCCAGATGGGCAACGGCTTCACCGGCATCTATTTCGCCGGCAGCGCGCGCGAGGCATTAAATTTTGGCCAGGACGCGGTCCCGGTGCGCACGCTGGTCGTGGCGCCGCAAGGGCAGGGCGGACCCGGCATCTTCGAGGACAGCGAGGCCCTGTTCGCCGCCCGCTACGATGCGCGGCCCGGCAGCTTCTACCTGCTGCGGCCCGACCAGCACCTGTGCGCGCGCTGGCGTGCTGTCGATGCGCCGGCCGTGCGCGACGCGCTCGCACAAGCCTGCGCTGCGCACGCGGTACAACCCCTGGAGCACGCATGAACGCACGCCTGAATGTCGAACCGAACCTGCCTGACCCCGACGCGTTCTACGAACTGCTGATCGACAGCCACCAGGACCTGGACGAGGCGCAAAGCAACATGCTCAACGCCCAATTGGTCCTGCTGCTGTCGAACCACATCGGCGAGCTGGCGGTGCTGCGCGAGGCCCTGGCGATTGCACGCGCTACCGTGCAGGGAGCGTAATCACCAGCTGGTTTCCCGTTCCGCGGTGGCGCTGATCTTGTGGATCGACAGGTCGGCGCCGTTGTACTCCTCTTCCGGATCGAGGCGGATGCCGACGGTCTTCTTCAGCAGGCCGTAGATGGCCCATCCGGCCGCGAGTGCGATCGCGATGCCCAGCAGGGTGCCGAGCAACTGCGCGAAAAAGGAGACGCCACCCAGCCCGCCCAATGCGTTCTGGCCGAAAATGCCGGCCGCGATGCCGCCCCAGGCGCCGCACAGGCCGTGCAAGGGCCAGACACCCAGCACGTCGTCGATCTTCCACTTGTTCTGGGTGAGCGTGAACATCCAGACAAACACGCCCCCGGCAATGGCGCCGGTCAGCAGCGCGCCGAAGGGATGCATCAGGTCCGAACCGGCGCAGATGGCGACCAGGCCGGCGAGCGGTCCGTTATAGGCGAAGCCGGGGTCGTTTCGGCCGGCGACGACGGCGGCCAGCGTGCCGCCCACCATCGCCATCAGCGAATTGAGCGCGACCAGGCCGTTGATCTTGTCGAGGGTCTGCGCGCTCATCACATTGAAGCCGAACCAGCCGACTACCAGCACCCAGGACCCGAGCGCCAGGAAGGGGATGCTCGACGGCGGGTGCGAGGCGATGGCGCCGCTCTTCGAATAACGGCCGCGGCGCGCGCCGAGCAGCATGACTGCCGGCAGGGCGACCCAGCCGCCCATCGCGTGCACCACCACCGAGCCGGCGAAGTCGTGGAATTCGGCGCCCAGGCTCGCCTTGAGCCAGGCCTGGACACCGAGGTTGTGGTTCCACACGATCCCCTCGAAGAAGGGGTAGACGAAACCGACCAGCAAGGCGGTCGCCACCAGCTGCGGGTGGAATTTGGCGCGCTCGGCGATGCCGCCCGAGATGATCGCGGGGATCGCCGCGGCGAAGGTCAGGAGAAAGAAAAACTTGACCAGCTCGAAGCCGTTGCGCTGGCTGAGTGTGGTTGCATCGGAAAAGAAATTCACGCCATAGGCGATGCTGTAACCGATAAAGAAATAGGCGATCGTCGAGACCGCAAAATCCACCAGGATCTTGACGAGGGCGTTGACCTGGTTTTTCTTGCGCACCGTCCCGAGCTCGAGAAACGCGAAGCCGGCATGCATGGCCAGGATCAGGATCGCACCCAGTAGTATGAACAGGGTGTCGGCGCCATGTTTGAGTGCATCCATCCGTGAAAACTTTCTAAAAAGGTGCAAGAGCATGTTTCAATGCAAGTTCCAGGCCACGCAGTACCCCACCTTGGACAAGGGCGCACAAGCGCGGACATGATGCACCTAAACGGTGCGGTCGATGCACCATTTTTGCACGGGCATCTCGACGCGAGGCCTTGGAAGTGCAGCCGGCTGGCTGCGTAAAAAGACACCGAGCGAGATATTGCTGATGCGTTTGGAAGCTTGCGAATACTGTAAGATAGCGGCTCCCCACCTCGCCGCCGCCATGATTACTTCACCCGTTACGACGCAGGACCACGCCTGCGCCGCCCTGAACCTCGTCGACGCGGGCGTGGTTGTGCTCGACGCCGAGCACCGTATCCTGCTCTGGAACCGCTGGATGGTCACGCACTCGGGGAGGTCAAGCGCGCGCGTGCGCGAACAGGATCTGTTCGAGGTGTTCCCGGAACTGCGCGGTTCGCGCGTGGAGGCGGCGCTGCTCGCCGCCCTGAACGAAGGCGCCGCCAGGAACCTGCCCTCGACGCCGGGCAATGCGCCCTTTCCGCTGCGCGAGGCGGGCAGCTTCGACGGCGCCCGCATCGAGCAGGCGATCGCCGTCACGCCCTTCAAGGACGGCAAGGCGAACCTGTGCATGATCGAGATCCGCGACGTCAGCGGCATCGTCGACCGCGAACGCCACTTGCTGGCGCATGCCGAATCGCTGCGCGCGCGTTCCTACGTCGATGGCCTGACCAGCATCCACAACCGGCGCTATTTCGACATGTCGCTCGAGCGCGAACTGCGCCGAGTGCAGCGCCATGGCGGCGAACTGTCGCTGCTGCTGATGGATATCGATTCCTTCAAAGCCTACAACGACCACTTCGGGCACCAGCAGGGCGACGCCTGCCTGATCACGGTGGCGCAGGCGCTGGCCAGCATGATGAAGCGCCCGGCGGATGTGGCGGCGCGCTACGGCGGCGAAGAGTTCGCGGCGATCCTGCCGGATACCTCGGCGGCGCAGGCGTTCTGCCATGCGAATGCGATCCGCGAGCACGTGGCCGCGCTGGCGCTGCCGCATGCACCGGCGGCCGCCAGGGACCGGGTCACGCTGAGTATCGGGGTGGCGACCTTCGGCAAGGGCAGGACGATCGATGCGGCGGCCTTGATCGCGGCGGCGGACAAGGCGCTGTATGCGGCCAAGCGGGGAGGGCGTAATTGCGTGGTGGTGGAAAGCGACATGCCGGACTGATTCGGGTCTGCGCAGGGTGGGCTCTTGAGCCCACCCTACATTCCTGCCAACGGTATGCCATTGGCAGCAACAGCGGTCTTACGGCACGTACTTCCACGCACCCTTTTCGATCTTGACCATCACCTGCGAGCGCTGGTCGAGGCCCTGGTGGTTGGTCGGGCTCATGTTGAAGATGCCATGCGAGGCCGGCAGGTTCTTGATGCCTTCGAGCGAATCGCGCAGGGCGGCGCGGAACTCCCTGGTGCCCGGCTTGGCCTTCGGCAGCGCGGTTTTCGCCGCTTCGGCCAGCAGCAGCGAGGCGTCCCAGGCGTGGCCGCCGAAGGTCGAGACGCTGTCCTTGCCGTGCGCCGCGGTGTACTTGTCCGAATACGTCAGCGCGGTCTTCTTGACCGGGTTCGAGGCCGGCAGCTGGTTCGCCACCAGCATCGGGCCGACCGGGACGAAGGTGCCTTCGCAATCGGCGCCGCAGACGCGCAGGAAGTCGCTGTTGGCCACGCCGTGGGTCTGGTAGATCTTGCCCTTGTAGCCGCGCTCGCGCAGGGCTTTTTGCGGCAGCGCGGCCGGGGTGCCGGAGCCGGCAATCAGGATCGCATCCGGGTTGGCGGCGATGAGTTTCAGCACCTGGCCCGTGACCGAGGTGTCGGTGCGCGCGAAGCGCTCGTTGGCGACCAGCTTGATCTTGCGCGCCGGGGCATATTTATTCACTTCGCCATACCAGCCTTCGCCGTAGGCGTCCGCGAAGCCGATGAAGCCCATCGACTGGACGCCGTTGTTCGACATGTGCGTGGTGATCGCGTTGGCCATCTGGCCGTCGTGCTGGGTGGTCTTGAACACCCAGCGCCGCTTGGCGTCCATCGGTTCGACGATGCGGGCGGCGCCGGCGATGGTGATCATCGGCGTTTCGGTTTCGGCCGCCACTTCCAGCATGGCCAGCGAAGTCGGGGTGATCGAGGAGCCGACCAGCAGGTCGACCTTGTCTTCGGAGACCAGCTTGCGCGCGTTCTTGACGGCCTGGGTCGCGTCGGAGGCGTCGTCGAGGACGATGTACTGGACCTTCTGGCCGCCGATCTCGGTCGGCAGCAGCGCGATCGTGTTCTTTTCGGGGATGCCGAGTGAAGCCGCCGGGCCCGTGGTCGAGATCGAGACGCCGACCTTGATCTGCGCGTGGACGTTCAGCGCGGCCGTCAGGGCGGCAACCAGGACGACGCTTTTACGGACTGTGTTGAGGCGGGGAATACGGGTCATGCTGTCTCCTTCGATGTTTTTAAAAATTCGCCGCGGCGAGGCAGCGCATTGCCTGTGCATAGTATAGGCCGACCAGCGGCAAAAAATGCCAGTTCCTCATCTGTTTTCGCATATCATTTAACCACGGAGGATGGAAAAACATCCACCTGGCCTAATAACGACATACGAAAAGGAGGGCCACACGGGCGGTGTCGATGGGCGGCAAGACGAGGAGACGCGTCAAGCCGGTTGAATCGTCGACATGCCCCGGGCAGCGGTATGGATTTAACGATTTTCGCCATCCTGACCCAGGACGGCATTGCCAGCGGCGCGGTCTACGTGCTGCTGGCGCTGGCACTGGTGCTGGTGTTCTCGATCACCCGCGTGATCTTCATTCCCATCGGCGAATTCCTCGCCTTCGGAGCCCTCACCATGGCGGCCCTCCAGGCAGGCAAGGTCCCGCACAGCGCCAGCTTGCTGCTGATACTGGGCGTCGCCACCTTTGCCCAGCATGCGTGGGCCACCCTGCGCAGCCCGATGGGTCAGGTCAACCGCACGCGCGAAGTGGGACTCGGCCTCGCCAAATTCGTGATCTTTCCTGCCGCCGTCTTCCTGGTCAGCCGCCTGGCCGAGGGGGCGTCCTGGCCAATGCTGGCCCAGCTGCTGCTCACCTTCGCCATCGTCGCCCCGATGGGACCGATGATCTACCGCCTGGCCTTCCAGCCGCTGGCCGAGAGCCCGGTGCTGGTGCTCCTGATCGTCGCCGTCGCCGTCCACCTGGTGCTGCTCGGCATCGGCCTCGTCATCTTCGGCGCCGAGGGTTCGCGCACCACGCCCTTCCTCGACGCCGTCTTCAACGTCGGCTCGCTGACGATTTCCGGCCAGAGCATCGTGGTCATCGTCACCGCGCTGGTGCTGATCGGCGCGCTCTACCTGTATTTCGATCGCACGCTCTCGGGCAAGGCCTTGCGCGCCACCGCCGTGAACCGGAGGGGCGCGCGCCTGGTCGGCATCGGCACCACCCAGGCGGGGCGCCTGGCCTTCCTGCTGGCGTCCACCATCGGCACCCTGTGCGGCGTGCTGATCGCGCCTATCACCACCATTTACTACGACAGCGGCTTCCTGATGGGACTCAAGGGCTTCGTCGGCGCCATCATCGGCGGCCTGGCGAGTTATCCGCTGGCCGCCGGCGGCGCCCTGATGGTCGGCCTGCTGGAAGCCTATTCCTCGTTCTACGCCAGCGCGCTCAAGGAAGTCATCGTCTTCACCCTGATCATCCCGGTGCTGCTGTGGCGCTCGATCGTCCATCCGCAGGTCGAGGAGGGCGAGGCATGATGAAGCGTTTGACTGGCCATCCCTTGCTATGGCTGGGCCTCGCCGCCCTGGTATTCGGCCTGCTGCCTTTGCCCGCCTACTGGATCACGCTCGGCAACTACATCGGACTGTATGCGATTGTCGCGCTCGGCCTGGTGCTGCTCACCGGCGTCGGCGGCCTGACCTCCTTCGGCCAGGCGGCCTTCGTCGGCCTGGGCGCCTACGCCACCGCCTGGCTGTCGACCGCGCACGGCGTCTCGCCCTGGCTGGCGCTGCTGGTGGGCCTGGCGGTCACCGCCGCGTCGGCGCTGTTCATCGGCGCCATCATGCTGCGCCTGTCCGGCCACTACCTGCCGCTCGGGACCATCGCCTGGGGCCTGTCGCTGTACTACCTGTTCGGTTACAGCGAATTCCTCGGCAAGTACGACGGGATCAGCGGCATCCCGCCGCTCTCCGTGTTCGGCGTCAATCTCGGTTCCGGCCAGAGCATGTTCTTCCTGATCTGGCTGATCCTGCTGGTCGCCATCGCGCTCCTGCGCAACCTGCTCAATTCGCGTTCGGGCCGGGCGATCCGCGCACTCAAGGGCGGCGGCCTGATGGCCGAGGCGATGGGCGTGAACACGGCGGCGATGAAGATCCGCATCTTCGTGATCGCCGCCTTGCTGGCCTGCGTCTCGGGCTGGCTGTACGCGCACCTGCAGCGCGCCGTGAACCCGTCGCCATTCGGCCTGAACGCCGGTATCGAATACCTGTTCATGGCCGTGATCGGCGGCGCCGGCTACTTGTGGGGCGCCATCCTCGGCGCCGCCGTGCTGACCATCCTGAAGGACCAGTTGCAGAGCTATTTGCCGGCCCTGGTCGGCTCGACCGGCAATTTCGAGATCATCGTCTTCGGCATCCTGATGGTGGTGCTGCTGCAGCATGCGCGTAACGGCATCTGGCCTTTCATCGCGCGTCACCTGCCGGCGCGGCCGGATGCGGTCGCACCCGATACGGCCCTAGGCTTGCCGCAGCGCGCCAAGCCTGAAGTCGGGCACCCGCTGCTGGTGATCGACAAGGCGCGCAAGCAGTTCGGCGGGCTGGTGGCCGTGAACGACATGGCCTTCACCGTCAACAGCGGCGAGATCGTCGGCCTGATCGGCCCGAACGGCGCCGGCAAGTCGACCATGTTCAACCTGGTGACCGGCGTGCTGCCGGTGACCAGCGGCGAGATCCGCTTCGGCGCGAGCGATGGCACCATGCGCCGCATCGATGCGCTGCCTTCGCGCGCGATCGTCAAGCTGGGCATCGGCCGCACCTTCCAGCACGTGCACCTGCTGCCGGAAATGACGGTGCTCGAAAACGTGGCGATCGGCGCGCACTTGCGCGCGCGCCGTGGCGTCGTCTCCAGCAGCCTGTCGCTCGACCGCGCCGAGGAAACGGCGCTGCTGTTCGAGGCGCGCACGCAGCTCGAACGCGTGGGCCTCGGCGCCATGCTCTACGAGCAGGCCGGCAACCTGGCGCTCGGCCAGCAGCGCATCCTCGAGATCGCGCGCGCACTGTGCGCCGACCCTGCGCTGCTGCTGCTCGACGAACCGGCGGCCGGGCTGCGCTACAAGGAGAAGGAAGCGCTGGCGGCCTTGCTGAAAAAACTGAAAGGCGAGGGCATGAGCATCTTGCTGGTGGAGCACGACATGGACTTCGTCATGAACCTGACCGATCGCCTGATCGTCATGGAATTCGGCACGAAAATCGCCGAAGGCAATCCCGCGCAGGTGCAGCAGGATCCCGCCGTACTGGAAGCCTACCTGGGAGGGATCGACTGATGGCCACTCCGGTTCTTGAAATCCGCGACCTCCACGTCGCCTACGGCAAGGTCGAGGCCTTGCACGGCCTGAACGTGACTGTCGGTGCGGGCCAGATCGTCACCGTCATCGGCCCCAACGGCGCCGGCAAATCGACCATGTTGAATGCCATCGCCGGCGCCCAGGTCGCCAATGCGTCGACCCGCGGCGCGGTGCTGCTGCGCGGCGTCGACGTGGGCGGCTATCCGGTCGAGTCGCGCGTCGCCCAGGGCATGAGCCTGGTGCCGGAAAGCCGCGACCTGTTCACGACCATGAGCGTCGAGGACAACCTGCTGCTGGGCGCCTACACGCGCTACAAGCGCGGCGAAAAGGATTATGCGGCGCAGCTCGACTCCGTGTATGACCTGTTCCCGCGCCTGCGCGAGCGGCGCGCGCAGGCCGCCGGCACCATGTCCGGCGGCGAGCGCCAGATGGTGGCGCTGGGGCGCGCGCTGATGGCCAAGCCCACCCTGCTGATGCTGGACGAGCCGAGCCTGGGCCTGGCGCCCCTGATCGTCAAGGAGATCTTCCGCGTCATCGTGCGCCTGAAGGAAACCGGCGTCGGCATCCTGCTGGTCGAGCAGAACGCCCGGGCGGCGCTGCAGGCGGCCGATTATGGCTATGTGCTGGAAACCGGTGAGGTCGTGATGGAAGGGCCGGCGGCGCAACTGGCCAACGATCCGAAGGTCATCGACACCTATCTGGGACTGAACAAGAAAACGGCGTGAGGAAGAGCATGAGTCATGAGATCACGTGTATCGGCGTTGTCGGCACCGGCGTCATCGGGGCCAGTTGGGCGGCGTATTTCCTGGCGCGCGGCTTCGACGTGTCGGCCACCGACCCGATGCCCGGCGCTGAAGCGAAGCTGCGCGACGCGGTGCGCGCGCACTGGACTATCCTCACGCAGATGGGCCTGGCCGAAGGTGCTTCGCCGGAGCGCCTGCGTTTTTCCGCCGACCTGGCCGAAGCGCTGGCCGGCGTCGATTTCGTGCAGGAGAACGGCCCGGAACGCGAAGATTTGAAACTGGCCCTGTTTCGCGACATGGATGCGCTGCTGCCGGCCAGGGTGATCCTGGCCTCGAGTTCCTCGGGCCTGATGATGAGCCGGGTGCAGGCGGCCTGCTCGCATCCGGAACGCGTCGTGCTCGGGCACCCGTTCAATCCGCCGCACATGATCCCGCTGGTGGAGGTGATTGGCGGTGCGCTGACCTCGCCGGAGACGGTCGAACGCGCGATGGCCTTCTACACCGCGATCGGCAAGCGCCCGATCCACGTGCGCAAGGAAGTGCCGGGCCATATCGCCAATCGCCTGCAGGCAGCCCTCTGGCGCGAAGCCTTCCACCTGGTCGAGCAGGGGGTGGCGACGGTGGCCGACGTCGATACCGCAATCGCCTACGGGCCGGGACTGCGCTGGGCGCTGATGGGGCCTTTCGTGAACTTGCACCTGTCGGGCGGCGAGGGCGGCATCCGCCACATGCTCGATCACCTGGGCGGGCCGATCGAGAGCTGGTGGGATGACCTCGGGACGCCGCGGATCAGCGAGGCGCTCAAGCAGCAGCTGGCAGCCGGCGTGCAAGACGCGCTGGCCGGGCGCGACGGCGCGCAGCTGGCGCCGGCGCGGGATGCCTTGCTGGCGGGCCTGATCGAAGCGAAGGCCCGGACCGACAAGCTGCCGTAATCCGGAATCCGGCCCGGTGTCGGTGCGCCAGGCAGGCCAGGACATCCCGGTCGCGGCGCCGCCGACCGGATGGGCGTCGAACGCGTTCGGGGGCACTGCCATTGCCCGGCAATGCGCAATCAGCGAAAATGACGTGAGCGCAGCCGCGCATCGTCACTCCGTCGAAGGATCGCTCATGTCAACCGTTCCAGCCTGGGTCGTGTATGCCGCAGGCTCCGCATTCTTCGCCGCGCTGACCGCGTTCTTCGGTAAACTCGGTGTTGCCGGCATCCCGTCCAACCTGGCGACCTTGATCCGCACCGCGGTCATCTTCGTGCTGACGGCCCTGGTCGTGGCCGCGCGCTCGGAATGGCAAGCGCCGGGCGCGATACCGCGCGCCAGTTGGCTCGCGCTGGTCCTGTCCGGGATTGCCAGCGGCCTGTCGTGGCTGTGCTATTACCGGGCGCTGCAGCTTGGGCCGGTGAGCATGGTGGCGCCCGTCGACAAACTCAGCGTCGCCATCGCGATATTGCTCGGTGTTTTCGTTCTCGGCGAACAACTGACCTGGCAATTGGCATTAGGCAGTTGCCTTATCGTCGCCGGGACCATCATTATTATCCTGCTGTAAACGCGCACGCCGGACGCCTTCATGCCAGCGTCAAACCAGCCCGCGAAATGACGCCATTTAACAAAACTTTAACGTCGGGCTAACGTTCCCGCCATTGTCGAGCGTAGAAAGTGCGCCCCATGCTTACGTCACCATTAGGGGCTGCAAATGGGCAATGTCGACAAGAATATTAACCAACATAATGCCGGTTGGTCTTTCGAACATATCAGCGAGGATTTCGACAGCCATATCCAGCGATCGATTCCGTTGTACCAGCAGGGACACGAGCTCATCTGCCAGTACAGCGATTTTTTCCTCAAGCCGGACAGCCTCGCCTACGATATCGGCTGTTCCACCGGGCAGTTCCTGGCAAGGCTGGCGCGCCGTCACATGGATAAGACCCGGCTGCGTTTTATCGGCATCGATACGGTGGAGGACATGATCGGCTACGCCCACGCACTGTCGGAGGAGGACCAGCGCCTGTCCTTCGTTGTCGCCAACGCGCTCGACCTGGAATACGAACCCTGCGATATGGTCGTCGCCAACTATACGGTCCAGTTCCTTCCACCACGCGTGCGCCAGACCCTGATCGACGCCATCTATGCGGCCTTGAATTGGGGCGGTGCGTTTTTTATGTTCGAAAAAGTGCGCGCACCGGATAGCCGCTTCCAGGATTACGCCAGCCAGGTGTATGTCGAATTCAAGCTCGAGAATGGATTCAGCGAGGACGAAATCCTGAACAAGGCGCGCAGCATCAAGGGCGTGATGGAGCCATTTTCCACCCAGGGGAATATCGACATGCTGAAACGGGCTGGATTCGTCGATATCGTCACGGTGCAGAAATACGTCTGCTTCGAGGGATTCCTGGCCATTAAATAAGACGCGGCAATCACTTGCGAGGATTCCGGATGAATGCCTGTCCAGGTCAACTATTCTTTCGATATCGAAATGCGGTCGGCCCCGTGGTGTTCCTGGTCGCCCTGCTGATCGGCACGCCCACCTATCCGCTTGGCCGCGACGATTTGAACCTGGCGCTCGACGCATTGGGGGTGTGCGTTGCCTTGCTCGGCCAGGCGCTGAGGATCATCACGATCGGCTACGAGTACATCGAACGCGGCGGCCGCGATCGCAAGGTGTATGCGAGCACCCTGGTGCAAGGCGGCGTCTTCGCGCATTGCCGCAATCCGCTTTACCTCGGGAATATCATGCTGGCCGTCGGTATCGCCCTGGTGGTGCACTCGGCGGCGTTCTACCTGATCGTCCTGCCGGTGGTGGGATACGCCTATGTGGCGATCGTCGCCGCCGAGGAAGTTTTCTTGCAGGGAAAATTCGGCGACGCCTACCGCGACTATTGCCGGCGCGTGCACCGGTGGATTCCCCGCTGGCGCGGCTGGTCGCGGTCGGTCGCGGGCATGCGCTTCAATTGGCGGCGCGTACTGGTCAAGGAATACAACACGAGCTTCGTGCTCGTGTTCGCATTGACGGTCGTGAAATTCTGGGCCGACTACCGGGTGCGTGGTCCCGCCGTACTGCCTTCCGGCACAGCCTTGCTGTTTGCGTTGACCTGCTGGTTGTGCGGCTATGCCTGCGTGCGCGCGCTGAAGAAAACCGGTTACGTCAAGGCTTAGCCCGATAGCGCAAGGCATCGACCACCAGCGAAAACGCCGGCGACGGCTGGCGCCGGCTCGGGTAATACAGATGATAGCCGGGAAACACCGCGCACCAGTCGTCCAGCACACGCACCAGCCGGCCGTCCGCGATATGCGGCGCAACGACTTCTTCCAGCGTGAACGCCAGTCCCAGGCCGGTCAGCGCCGCCTTCAGGATCTGCGGGAAGCCGTTGAAGATCAGCGTACCCTCCACGCGCACGTTCAGCTCGTTCGTGCCCTTCTTGAAATCCCAGGGCAGCAGCCCGCCGTGGGTCGGCAGGCGCACGTTGATGCAGTCGTGCTCGGTCAAGTCCTGCGGCTTTTGCGGCGGCGGGCGGCGCGCAAAATAGTCGGGCGTGCCGACCACCGCCATCCGCACGTCAGGGCCGATGCGCACCGCGATCATGTCCTTGGCGA
>Ga0213838_1001428_pt1 | contig 12332 bp, 13 predicted proteins | sample SWPATP13_FD_160577 | JGI IMG/M metagenome (GOLD analysis project Ga0213838, IMG submission 160577) | Coastal seawater microbial communities from Marineland, Florida, United States - SWPA TP1 #3 | ecosystem: Environmental > Aquatic > Marine > Coastal | place: USA: Florida | collected 2016-08-06
CGATAATTTTGCTACGTTATTGATGCTCAATTATGTGGAAGATGGAGATGACGCCGCCATTAGTGCCGCTGACATGTTCGCATTTGAATCCGATGACAGGCCAGACTATTACGACTTTGGTGAATACATTGACGAGCATAGCTTTGATCTTCAACGCTATTTTTCTACGCTGTGTTTAGTGTATGGCAGTGATCCAGAAAAACACGAAAAACTGCTTAATGAAGTGGAAAATGATTATTTAAAAGACCGAAAAGATTTCTGCATATACAATTTTCAAGCGCTCGATGAAAACTGGCATCGTTATTTCTCGGGGCAAACCAACAACTCAGAATAGTCAATATTCGACGTATCCCTCTCCCCACTCAAAATTATATCGCGCTCTTATTTCGTTTTTAAGTCAGGGCGCGGTTTTTATCCTATTTCTTCGAAAGATTAGACTTTAGTTTAATAGACTTTAAAAACAAATACTTAAACACTACAAATAATTTCAATTAAGTTTTATAAACATTGTTTCGTTCACATTTCACCCAAAAGTTTAAGAGTAAGCTAAAACTATAACTATCAGTATAAAAAATATGATTTTGCTGTGCTCGGCAATTTTATATGAATTGGGATACATAATATGAGTCTAACTATTCGCAAGCGCCTGTATATTCTTTCGATCGTTCCGCTGTTACTCATTGCCATCAGCATGATGACTTTGATTTCCATGGAGCTTAACAAGCTTAATGAAAAACAAATTCAAACCACACGCGAAAGCATGATGGATATGAAGAAAGCCGAACTAAAATCGTACATCGATATTGCTAGAACGGCTTTAAGCCCGGTCATTGCTGCCAATGGCACAAGAGAAGAAGCGATTAAAACCCTCAAAGAAATTAAGTTTGGTAAAAATGGCTACATTTTTGGTTACACTTCAAAAGGTATTCGTGTTCTCCAAGGGCAATCCGATAAAGGGTTAGGAGAAAACTTCTTTAACCTTCAAGACAAGAAAGGCAATTACTTAATCCAAGACCTAATCAAGAATGCCAAACTCGACAAATTCACCACCTATTACTTCCCTAAACCTAACCAAACAGAGCCTCTACCTAAGCTAAGCTACTCTGCGTTCTTTCCACAATGGGACATGATGATAGGTACCGGTTTCTATACGGATGATGTAGAAGCAACAATTACCCTGATGGATGAACAATCTAAAGCCGTGGCCAATAGCAGCCTCACCACCATTGGCTTATTTTGTTTAGCCATTGCTGTGATAGTCAGTTTCTTCGCTGTGTATGTTAATCGCAGTATCATGAAGCCTTTAGAACAATTTGATGATTCCATTCGCAGCTTCGCAAGTGGTGATGCTGACCTCACAGCCCGCATGGAGATCTCGACCGTTCCTGAATTCAACGAACTCACTAAAAACTTCAATACGTTCGTGGCGAGCCTTCAAGACATCATCAGCAAAGTGAGTTTAGTCGGCCAACAAGTCGTGGACGAAACCAACAATATGTCAAACCGAGCCGCTCAAGTTGATGAACTCGCGTCAGGCCAGCAAATGGAAACAGACCAAGTGGCGACGGCAATGACGGAGATGACCTCTACTGCTCATGAGATCTCAAACAATGCAAACCAAGCGGCTGATTCAGCTAAAGACGCGGAAGATAACGTAAACGAGGCGAACTCGATAGTGACTTCAGCAGTAAACTCGGTTCAAGATCTTGCAGCAGAAGTCGCGCAAGCCAGTGAGGTAATCTCTAAACTAGAGGGCGACGTTCAAAATATTTCTTCTTCACTGAATGTTATCCAAGATATCGCAGAGCAAACCAACCTACTTGCATTAAACGCTGCAATCGAAGCGGCGCGTGCTGGTGAGCAAGGAAGAGGCTTTGCTGTGGTAGCAGACGAAGTGCGTAAGCTTGCTAGCCGAACTCAAGAAAGTACCGGCGAAATCAACCAGATGATAGACCAACTTAAGGCAGCCTCTGATAACGCCGTGAAAGCGATGGATTCCAGCCAATCTCGAAGCAGTAATGCCGTAACGGAAGCAAATTCCGCGAAAGAAGCACTTGAGAAAATCAAAGGCTCTATTGATATCATCATGGACATGAACTCGCTGATCGCTACGGCCACACAAGAGCAAAGCCATGTAGGCCAAGAAATTTCGCAACGTATCACTGTCATTTCAGACCAAAGTAATCAGTCAGCAAGTTTGGCTAACGAAAACCGTTCTGGTAGCCAAGACTTGAATGGCAAAGCTCATCAACTCTATGAACTGGTTGGCCGATTTACGGTGTAAATCGCCACAAAGAAAACCCTACTAAAACTAAAAAAGCCAAGAGGAAACTCTTGGCTTTTTATAAGGATAAAGGTCAATCAGTTAATGTTAAATATCGATTTTGCCAAGCAGATTGAATTACTTACCAATAATTTTCATGATGAAATAGTCGTTTGTAAGTAGGTTCAGCATCCCCCCCAAAAAAACTGAGTCCCATATAAAAAGTGTGAATTCGCTAAAAACTGACACTTAGCTAGACGCTGATCAAAATAGAGCTTGTTCATTTATCACACAATCCTTATACGCAGCATCCCAAAATACTCGATTTCAGAACTAAGGATTGAACGCATGCTAGGAAAGCACCAAAGAGGCTATGAAGCCTTCTATCACTCTACCCATGAGAACCAACACCTAGACACTAAAACAGAATTACTTGTCGGGCTCGCCGCTGCCATGGCAATGAATTGCTCGCCTTGTACACGCTATTATTTATTAGAATCTAAAAAAGCAGGAATTACGAAAGGGGAAATATCCGATGTGACGGCAAAAGTCATGGCGGTATCTGCTGGGCAGAAGAAGCTGCAAATGCAAGAAACACTCACTAAGTACCAGATTGACCTTGAGAGTTATACTTAACTCCTCCAAAGCCTCAGCCTCCACCCGAAACAATGAAAAAGGCCATACCCCTTTCGGAATATGGCCTTTTAATCATTCGTGCACGTATTATTTTTGAAGCTGTTCTTTTGCTGCTTCTACTTTCGCAAAGTCCAAGCCCAGCTCGTCAACCGCTTCTTTAATCAAAGCAGGATTTTGCATGATTTGTGCAATCAATGCTTGAAGCTTATCCTGAGGTAAGCCTAATTGGCTGATTGTGGTCATTGCTGCAAGAGGGTTTTGAGTCAACGCTTGAAAGATTTCGTTGATCTGTTCATCGCTAATATTGTTCTCTTTCAACATTGCTAGAATCGGGTTCATGACACTACCTTTAAATCTCTAAATGAAATAGAGCCCCAGTCTAGCACTTAGTTCTAAACTGGCAACTGCAACCTTGGTATTCTCCTGCATCAGCAAAAATCGAGTATCAAGCGTTCTGCTCTACTGCTTTGTGCTCAAACTAGAACCAGGCGTAAAGCCACTCTAAAATACTACGCGTAAATGAATTGCTTACTCGTAGTCTGAAGCGTAAGTTTCTTCGTATGTGTGCGAGTAAAGCTCAAACAAGTTACCAAACGGGTCTTCTAGGTAAACCATTTTCGCTTGCTTGCTATCGTCTTCTGGGTGGTAACGCATGATGTCCATACGAGTTTTACCGCCGAATTTCTCAACTCTTTCAATCACACCTGCAAAGTCATCAGTTTGTAGGCAGAAATGGAAAATGCCTAAGCGAGAAAAGTCGACTTCATGACGTTCTTGGCGTTCTTTCATTTCGAATAATTCAACACCAATACCATCTGTAGTCACTAGGTGAGCAATATTGAAACCTTTGAAACCTTCACCGAACACGGCGATACACATTCTACCGATAGCGCTTTCACGCTCTTCGATGACTTTCGTGTTGTTCATAACAATTTTTAGACCAAGTGCCTGAGTGTAGAACTCGACCGCTTTGTCCATATCGCCAACCATGATCCCGACGTGATTCATTTTCATAACTTACTCCAACAATTCTGATATGTATTTCGATGTCTGTGTCGATGGAGAGAAGTATAAGCAGAGCAATTAATTGCGTTAAATTATCAACTTTTATTTAGGTGATAATTTTTTGTTTAACCGCAACACGTCAAAATTTGTAACTAAATGCATCAGCTTTTTCCTAAACCAGGGAAAGATAAACACACTAAGATCGAATGTTGCTTCCAATAATCCCTGTTATCTATCGGCGAGATAGATTGAAACGCCACTAGCTATAGCTCACTTGTAATAAATATCGCTGGCGTCACTTTTCATCATGCTCATGAATATATAAATAGATTGACCCCACACTTGAGTCGCGTAAATTAAATGCAACCAGGAGCATAACAAAGGGAGAGGCGAAACATGGAAAATTTAGTCAGTAAGCTATCAGACTCAGCGCTTAAGATCGGGCATAGAACTTTAGTGACGGATATTTTTGTTCGAGAGGGGTTCAAAATTTCGAAAACAGATTTTGATGATGTGGTATTTGAAAACAATGGGACTACGGTAAAGGTCGCATTTGATATTAACTCTCAGGCAAAATCTGTGGTCAGGTTGTTCTAGAGCGTTACCACTATTTATATTTGGCTGACTTCATTCTATGCGGTCAGCTAAATGCCTTATCTGCGGCATAGTGAGTTCCCTGACCAACCTTATTTAGCACACCTCTATTACCTGAGCAAAAACTTGCTCGTCATCAATCACGCACATCATCAAACAATCACTAACACAATCAGATTGCAAGACTTCACCTTTTGAACTCCAGATTGAATTATTTCCGCAAGTAGACCAGCCACCAGTCTTCGACACATGATTACTCAACAGCACTGAAAATCGATTATTTGTCGCTATAGAGGCAAGAATATCGGCATCTTTCGGGAAGCCTTTTTCTGAAATCAATGCACTCACTAAATACACCGCCGCGCCGTTTGAACGCAAACGCGCAGCATGCTCAGGGTGAGTAAAATCTGCACAAATCGCCAAGCCAATTTGGCAATCGTTCACTTCAAATGAATAATCTTCAGTTCCCGCAACACAGTGCTCACTTTCCCCTTCATGCAGATATTGCTTTGAATAGAATTCGATCGTGCCATTCGGAAAACAAATCACTGCTCCTATCGTCGGTTTCTGAGAGCTTTGACTTTTCAATGGACAACCTACGACAACGATAATGTCGTGCTTCATTGATGTGTTAAGCAAATCGACAAAATCGTCTGAACATGGCGCCAACGCGAGCTCAGATAATTGTGGCAATACGTAACCTGTTAGAGATAATTCAGGAAATACCACGACATCGGCTTCAGCCTTAGCGGCCCTTTCAATCATATCAATATGACCTTTAAGGTTATAAGCCCTGTCACCGTCAACAATCTGTAATTGTGCTAAACCAATTTTTGTCTTCTTAATCAAAAGCGTGCTCCTTAAGGTTTAACCCGGGCGAATTTTCTGAGGAAGCGTGACCACTTTGTTCCAACTTGTAAGAAACAAACTCTCTCAAAACCTCAGCATTGTTAGCATTCAAAGCGTTACCACACACTTCACCTCGATAACGAACCGCCGGATCTGAATAAACAGGTAACACTCGCTCCTCATAACTCATGATCGTACCTGCATTGGCGCATTTGTACGCTCGGGCATAACTTTTAAGCTTATGGCGATTTGGAATAGAGGTACTGCGCTCCAACTTGGTTTTCAACAAAGCAAATGGAAACGTTTCGATATGCTGCGCCCAAGCTAAGTGGCCAAATTCATGTTCAAGCACGTGGTCACCAGCATCATCGGCCAATACAATGAAGTTATCGACCGTTTCCACATCCGTTAACCCCACCGTGCCCCCTTCAAACAAGCGATGTTGGTTGGGTAAAATCAGTACATAAGTGCTGGTATCGCTTTTAACAGGTAACTCGCTCAGAGCGTTCTCAAATACCTGATGCAAGCTTTCAAAATCTTCTTCGTATGACAGGTCTAATTGCACGTACTCCATCGAAGTCATTGTTCGTTGTAAAGGAATACAGGAGTTGTTCAGAACCAAATTGGAATACTGAATAGCGTCATCAACTTCTTTACTGCCAACCGACTTGCGTAGACTCTCTGCAATAAAAAAACTAACCTGCGATTGATAGCGTTCCGTAAACTCTGAACAAACAGGCAACTCAAGCTCACTGAATTCAAGCGCTCGATAATCAGGGCTATAAATGTAGCAAAGTGCAACGACCACCAAGCTTACTAAAACAAACTTAATACTTTTCAAACGACAGCCTGCTGTTCTCTTTTAACTGAATGAGAAGGCATTCATCTCTCGCAGCATTACCAACATTAAATGAAGAAAATACAATAACGACTTGGCATCACGAGAACAAATAATTCGACCCAATTTACTTCAAAAATACAAAGCTAAGCATTTGTTATAAATGAAAATTAACGCTAGCTAATTGCACGGCAGTATAACTTTAAGGCTCCGTCAATCATATCGCTATTCAAGCTGTCTCTGTCGGGGTTACACTTCATTGCAAGAGCGAATCCATGTAAGTAGTCCACCAAAAGTCCTAACGCATCATCGGCAATACTTTTTTCTAGATCCAAATGGCTCACGACCGTATTAAAGCGAACCGTGAACGTTTCGGTTGGCCCTTGGCTTTTCAACGAAAGCAGTGTTTCCAGTAACCCAGAATACTTATCAAGTAGTTCCAAATAGCTGACACATAAACGCCTCAATTCGCCTTCCCAATCTTCATTCAATGTTGGCTCATAAATATCATTCATCAACGAAAGCGTCATTGCATCAAGTAGTGCGTTCTTGTTTTTGAAGTAGTGATAAATCGCCATCGCATCGACCCCTAGCCTCAACGCGAGTTGTCTAATGCTTGGGACTTTCCCATCTTGCTCCATCAGTAGTTTTGCTTGGGTAATGATGCTTTCACTGTTTAATAAACGCTTAGCCTCTGACGGACGACCGCGCTTTTTATCCTTGACACTCATTTGTCTCTCTCGTTACACTTCGATTTATTCTACACTGTAGAATAATACTATTTTGTTGCGTTTATGCCAAGAAAACCGGAGATCAAAGATGCCAAATATCGTCTATATTGCGACAAGCCTTGATGGCTACATTGCAGATAAAAACAACCACTTAGATTGGCTACATGACATTCCAAACCCAGATGGTGCTGATATGGGATTTCATCAGTTCATGGATAGCATAGACGCACTTGTGATGGGGAGAAATACACTCGATATGGTATTGAGCTTCGATTGTGATTGGCCATACAGTAAGCCTGTGTTTGTATTAAGTAATACAATGAACTCAGTTCCGAACGGCTATGAAGACAAGGTGTTTTTAGTAAGCGGTGAGCTTAGAAGCATCGTTCAAGATTTGAATCAAAAAGGCTACCAGCGCTTATATATCGATGGCGGAAAAACCGTCCAGAGCTTTCTAAAAGAAGATCTCATTGATGACATGATCATCACAACAATACCAACGTTACTGGGAGGAGGCATCCCTCTGTTTGGCGAACTCACACAACCAATAAAGTTTAAGCACGTTAAATGTGAACGGCATTTAGATTTCCTAGTTCAGAATCATTTTACTCGTTTGAGATAAGCCCCCGTAAACGCAAGCAATGGTGAATAAAAAACCCCGCGGCTGCGGGGTTTTTGTTTACTTGATTTTACCTAATAAGTAATCCTTGTCGCTACTCACGACGGCTCCATGCTTTAAGAAGTTTTTCCCTAAGATCATGCTGTACTCAAAACGAGAACGGTCCTGAAGGTTTACTTTCACTTTCTTTTCCAATTCACCAAGTTTTACGTGCATTTCAACCACAGGGCGAATGTTCACTTTCTCCCCTTTCTTGGCTTTGATTCGCATAACATCAATAACTGGCTTCGTAAATTCTTGTTTATCACCCTGATTATTTTGGTAAGTGAAGCTCACCATATCTTGGCCGTCTTTCTTAAACCTTTTGATATTGAGCGCATTCATGGAACTCACATCCGCTCCGGTGTCCAATTTTGCAGGGAATGACATGTTGTCTATTTGAACCATTTCTATATGCCCGACTTTGAACAAAGGTTCGGCCTGCAACAAATGATCTGCGCGAGTATTCACAAACACACCGCCTTTCGCCATCTTTTTACCTAAGATGAAGTAAGGATTGGTCTCGTCACTATCCAGTACATCGATAGCAAACTCTTGCGCTCTAACTTCACCCGAAACAGAAAACTCACCATTCACCACAGGGCGAACACTTTCGCCAACTCGAAGTTTTTTCACTACTTTTTTCTTTAACTTTTGCTGTTCGCCATTGCTATCAACAAGGAAAAATTCCACAGATTGATCTTTACCTTTACCGGTCAATTCAAAGCTTTCTACTTTTAACAGCGGTGTTTTCACAACAAACGAAGGTTGAGCTTCCAATGGGAAACCATCCAAGGTAATCGCTTCAACCGGAGAAATGACGAGCGGCTTCGCCGATTTTTCCACCTCAATGAAGTCCTTCGCACCTTTGCTTAACAAATTCACTGAGCTCGTATCAATCATGAAAAACTCACTCGTTGTGTTGGTTCCCAAGCGAAGCTGAGAGCTGCTTTTCGAGCGATCTCTTAGGTAAACTAAAAAGTAGCGAGTTGTATCTTTATCCAATTGGACTGGCACGTACACCAAAGGTCGCTTTTTGCCACCCACACTCAACATACGAACTAAAGGTAGAGTGATTTCCTTCTGCTTACCGTCTTTGCTAACCATATCAAACGTCACTTCGTCGCGCTTTTTATCCACATCAATATTCTTGGCATGCAAAATACTGTATCGATTTTGAAGCGAAAAGCTGACATTCATTGGTAGCCCAGAAATCGTCACCGACTCCTTGCGTCCGACCACTTTCGCACTTGGCTGCTCTTGCAGGTAATCGTACCCTGCGAACACCCATGCATTATCGGCAAGAAACGTTTTACCAATCAAAACAGGGGCCGAGAAATGGCTTCTGTCGGTCAAGTTGACGTCTGTCTTTAATGCCTGACCTGCAATACTTAGCGGGATTTTCACCGTAGGGCGTAAAATTGGAGTACTGCTAGTTCGGCTTCGAATCATACTCACGCGTTCAAGCGGTTCTTTAATAACAACCATCTCTCCGGTATGCGGGTTTTGTACTTTGAATGAAACGATGGCCTCGAACTCAGCGAACGTACTGTGATCCCAATCTTCGTAATCAACATCCTTGCTTTTTTGCACTTCCTCCACCAGCGCCAACATCAACTTCTCATCTTTCAAGTTGTTGTATTTCGAATTCGAGCTCGAAACATGGATATCTTCAGCATGCATTGACGTGGTTTCTGCACCGGTATCGATTTTTCCAATGAAAGGGACCCCTTCAAGAGCCTCAACACTGTCCAAATAAACATTTTCTGTTCGGCCAAATACGGCTTTGCCATCCAGTTGATACGCAGGGCTCTGTGTGGTGAAAGGAGTATCTGCTGCTAATGAGTATGGCGAAAAGAGCGAAGTGCCTAAAATGGCCAAAGCCAAGGATATTTTTTTCATTCTGTATTCCGTTAAGATCAATTCATTAGTAATACTGTAGTTCAGCTTAAGAGTTCCAACATTACTCCTTGTTTTTACATAACTTTGACTGAGTTGGGTTTTCAATGACAAAGCGAGGAGTTTGAGACGCAATCCCACACTTTTTCTACAGCCTGTGACGCTTCACCGATCCCGCTGTCCGTTCTTGCATTTCAGATTCATATTGAATGGTTTGTTTCGCTCACCAGCAATCTTCATGCGGGAGTTTTACAGTGTAAAAAGTTCACTATGACAATAAAAATCAACGAGACTCATGCAAGTATTCCTTTTCTGTACGGGCTGACTAGAATCGATTCAAACGCATTGGTACAAATCGAATACCTTTAAACTCAGATTCTTCCCCTGTCACTTCAAAGCCATGTAGTTGATAAAAGTCCACCGCATTAACCGACGAACGCAAATCAATATGAGTGGAAGAAGTAGAATCAAGTAAGGCTTTGAGCAGTCGTTTACCCGCCCCTTTCCCTTGCAGCGCTTTAGAGACAAATAAATGAGTGAGATAATTGCCTTCCCTTAATGCTCCAAAGCCAACGATGCCATCGGCCGCCTCTAACTTCAGCGCCATAAATCGCTCTTCATCGAAAGTTGTGTGAATATCAGTGAGCACCCGTTCTCGGTATTCCACCTTCCCCTGTTCATCAAATTCTGGAATCACATCAATTTCAGAGACCTGTTTGACTAACGCTTCTATCGCGCGAATATCTTTCGATTCAACTTTCGTAATTTTCATCACACCTTCCCTTTATCTAACGACTTCCAGCCTTGACGCGAAAATCTAGCCAACCCACGCGCTTGTCTTTCCACCTTAACTCAACTTGTTGCTCAGGCTTCCATATAAAAAGCAAAGTTAGTACATCTGTAAAAAATGAGATAGAGTGCATATGAGTAAGCGCTGTTTTATCAAACCACCTTGAACGCAATATCCGAGTGATATCGCGTTTTAGAAGAGAGAAAGAAAATACGCCCTCAATTTTTTACAAGGATCGTAAAGGTACACAAATAGCCGATGTTTCAGGACGAGTTTTGCCATATCCACAGCACCCACGCATTTGAAGGGCTTGACGTCATCGATGCTCAGTTCACTAACACCGTGTTCGGAAAACACGCGCACAGTGAATATGTCATATCAATTGTAGACAGGGGCATTAAGCAGTTTTATCACAAAGGTAAAACCCACAATGCTGGTGCCGGCGATATTTCAATCATCAGCCCTGATGAGATACACACTGGAAATAAGGGCGACGCCAACGGTTGGAAGTACCGAGCTATTTATCCGACCGAACAACAAATTAAAGACATTTACTATGAGGTTTACGGCCAAAACGGTTTGCCAACCTTTAAAGACAGCGTGATTCAAAACCCGCGCTTAGAGCAACAAATGCAACTGTTGCTTTCAAAAATTCAAAGTACGGATGCCCTATTGGAATCCGAAGTCCACCTTGAACTTCTTCTAGTGAAAATGATGCTGCAATATGGTTCAGTCAAACGTGCGCCGACACAGAATGGCCAAGCCTTATCTAACGTTTTATTGGCCAGAGACTTCCTAGCCGACAACTACCGTGAACGAGTGCCACTGGATAAGCTCGCCACATTGGCAGGAGTCAGCAAGTATCACCTCATCAATGAGTTCAAACGCCACTTTGGTTTAACCCCTCATCAATATCAAATCCAACAACGGCTTAGCCATTCAAAAACATTACTCAAATCTGGGGCAAAACCCGTCGAAATCGCGATGCATTGTGGTTTCCATGACCAAAGCCATTTCCACAAAGCGTTCGTCAGCTCCATGGGCGTTACCCCAACCATCTACCAACAACAATTTTTTACAAGATAGTTAAACCTAACTCCTTTTTAATGGATTCCTGCAATAAATAATCCATTAGTAACTGGAGTAATAGAAGATGGGATTACAGGAAGTAGAATTTTCCACTGAGCGCTCACGCTCTTACAAACTCGCTTTAAACCAATTTCCTAATTGTTGGTTAGAAGACAAAATCATGATGTACGATTTTCTTGCGCCCAAGGCAGGTGAGTCTATTTTGGAAATAGGGGCAGGCAGTGGCTTTTTCTCATTTGATATAGCACAAGCGATCGGTCCTGAGGGCATGCTGCATGTTGTAGACCCATCACCCGATCAGCTTCAGCCTATTTACGATAAAGCCACTCCGAACATTTGTGTCGTCCAAAAGCCGGCAGAAGACATCAATCTACCATGGGACACGCAGTTAGATGCAATCTGGTCGCGGGGAGCCTTTCATCACGTAAAAAGTAAAGAAGCGGTGTTAAAAAATCTCGGGCTACTGTCTAAACAAGGCACTAGGCTAGTGATCTGCGACATTTTCAGTGGTACTAAGTTGTCGGATTATTTCGATGAGCACGTCGCGGTGTCATGTACGACAGGGCATGAGGTCAGCTTCTTAAGCCAAGCCTATGCCAAAAGCTTATGTAAAATCACTGGTTGGAGTGAACCTGAATTTCACGAAATCGCTCTACAGTGGCACTTCGAAGAAAAGAAAGACATTGGGGTTTTTCTCTCTTTATTGCACTCCAACAAGCCTGAGTATTCACACCAAGATAGTTTGCTTGATGCAGAAAGGCTGCTAGGGATCAAACGAACGCCAACAGGGTGGGCGCTTAACTGGCCTATGACGGTGATGGTAGCGAGCAAGTTATAATATGGAAACTCAAATCGCGTTCATCACGATATGTATCGCTTCTGCAGCATCTCCCGGGCCAGGGATGCTGGCGGTATTAAGCAATAGCATCAATCAGCATTTGCGTGGCACGCTTCCGGTTATTTTAGGGATCTCGACAGGG
>Ga0213838_1001429_pt1 | contig 12324 bp, 6 predicted proteins | sample SWPATP13_FD_160577 | JGI IMG/M metagenome (GOLD analysis project Ga0213838, IMG submission 160577) | Coastal seawater microbial communities from Marineland, Florida, United States - SWPA TP1 #3 | ecosystem: Environmental > Aquatic > Marine > Coastal | place: USA: Florida | collected 2016-08-06
TAGCGGCCGGCCTCGGCAATAAGAAGCGGATCGGCGTCGGGAATCGTCTTGAGGTGGATGTAGCCCTTGAAATGGTGGACTTCGCGCAGCGTGCGTGCGACGGCCACGAGCTGCTCCATCGTGTAGTCGCTCGACTGGATGATGCCGGAACTGAGGAACAGGCCGTCGATGTAGTTGCGCAGGTAAAAATCGTGGGTCAGTTTCACCACTTCGGCGACCGAGAAGCGCGCCCGCGGGACATTCGAGGTGCGGCGGTTGACGCAGTATTGGCAGTCGTAGACGCAGAAATTGGTGAGCAGGATTTTCAGCAGCGAGACGCAGCGGCCGTCCGGCGTATAGCTGTGGCAGATGCCCATGCCCGTGGTCGCGCCGATGCCGCCGTCGCCACCATCGGAGGCGCGCTTCGGCGCCCCGCTGCTGGCGCAGGAGGCATCGTATTTGGCGGCGTCCGCCAGGATTTCGAGCTTGTCGGAGAGTTTCATCGGAGTGGAGAAACTGTATGGGTGTACAGTATATCTCCACCTCGGCGCGTGCAGGGCGCGCGTGATGCGAGCGCCGGGACAAAGCCGGTTCGCTGTTGCGGGTTTACCTGACCGGCTTGCCGTCCTGGTCGAGCACGACGACCTCGCCCCAGCCGAGCGAACGGATCCCCGCTTCCACCTTGCGCAGGTCGCCGATCACCATCCAGACCACGTTGTCCGGCTGGACGAACTTGCCGGCCGCCTGGCCCAGCTGCGGCGCCGTGAGGGCCTTCAGGTTGGCGGAGTAGCCGCTCCAGTAGTTCTCCGGCAGGTTCAGGTTCACACTGGCCACCGCCGCGGCTTCGAGGGCGTTGAGGGTTTCGAAGCGGCCGGCCAGGCGCGAGGTCATGTTGCGCATGATGCTCTCGTATTCCGTCCCCACCAGCGGACGCTCGCCCGCCACGCCCTTCACCTCGTTGGCCACTTCGCGCATCGCCTCCACGGTTTTATCGGTCTGCACCGGCGCCATCGCGATAAAACTGCGCTGGCCGCGCACGTCGGTCAGGCGCGCGTTCGTCCCGTAGCTCCAGTGTTTATCCAGGCGCAGGTTGCGGTTCAGGCGCGAGGTGGCGATGCCGCCGAAGTTCTGCATCACCGGCTCGATCGCGAGGTCTTCCGGCTGGCCATACGGCAGCGACAAATGGGCCGCGACGATGGTCGATTGCGGCGCGTCCGGCTTGTCGATCAGGTACACCTTCTTGCCGGCGCTGGCGCCCGCCTTTGCCGCCGCTTTGGCCGGCGCACTGCCCGCCGCCCAGCGCCCGAACGCGCTTTCCAGCGCCGGCATCAGCTTGTCCATGGTGGTGTCGCCGGCGACGACCAGGGTCGCGCTGCCCGGACGGAACCAGCTGGCGTGCCAGGCGGCGAGGTCGTCGCGCGTGATGCCTTCGACGCTGCCGGCGGTGCCGCTGGCCGGCTTGCCGTAGGCGTGCTCCTGGCCATACAGCAGGCCGGGCACCAGGCGCATGGCGAGGCTGTTCGGCTGCGCCTTCTCTTGCCCGATCTGGGCGATGCGGCGCGACTTCTGCAGCGCGAACTGGTCTTGCGGGAAGCTTGGCGCCAGCGCGGCCTCGGCCATGATGGCGAGCGACGGCGCCAGGTTCGCGGAGGTCGCTTGCAGGCGCACCAGCGACTGGTCGGCGCTGGTGCCGGTGGCCAGGCGCGCGCCCAGGTTTTCCAGCGCGTCCGAGAGCGCGAAGGCGTCGCGCGTTTTCGTGCCCTTGTCGAGCAGGTCGAGGGCGAGCGAGGCGGCGCCGGACTTGGCGCTGGAATCCGACGCCGCGCCGGCGTCGACCGCCAGCGTCGCGTTCACGATCGGCGCGGTGTGGCGCTCGAGCAGGATCACTTTCAGGCCGTTTTTGAGCTGGGCGCGCTGCATGGCCGGGAATTTGACGTCGGGCGTCTCGCCCAGGCCAGGCAAGACCTTGCGGTCGATGGTCGATTTCACGGCCGCCAGCTTGGCGAACGGACGCACCGTCATCGTGTAGTGATGGGCGCGCAGCCACTTGTTGGCAACCGCCTTCACCTGCTGCGGGGTGGCCGTGACGAAGCCCTCGAGGCGGCCCAGGTAAGCGTCCGGCGAGCCGCCGTAGGTCATGCTCTGGGCCAGCACGTCGGAGCGCCCGCCGAAGCCGCCCAGGCGCTCGATGCTGCGCGAGAAGCCGGCCAGCTCGCTGGTGCGCACGCGCGCCAGTTCCTGCGCGTTCGGTCCCTTGTCGAGCAGCTCGGCCAGCACGGCGTCGATCTCGCGCTCGACGGCGGGCGCGTCGGTGCCCGGTTTCAGCGTCACGACGATGTCGAAGGTGCTGCCCAGTTCCTTCTCGTCGACGCCCACCGCGACCGCGGTCGCCAGGCCCTTCTCGTACACCAGGCGCTTGGTCAGGCGCGCGCTCTTCGAGCCGGCCAGCACCTGGGCCAGCACGTTCAGCGGCTGCACGTCGGCATCGCGCCATGCCGGCGCGTGCCAGGCGCGGTAGAGGCGCACCTGCGGCACATGGTCTTCCATCTCGTCGCGCACGTCGCGGTCGAGCTGCGGAATCCAGGCGGCGGCGCGCGGCAGCGGTGGGCCAGGGGGAATCGCACCGAAGTACTTGTTCGCCAGCTCCAGCGCCTTCTCGGGCGTGATGTCGCCGGCCAGCGCGATCACCGCGTTGTTCGGGCCGTAATAGGTGCGGTACCACTCCTTGATGTCGTCCAGCGAAGCGGCGCCGAGGTCGTCCATGCTGCCGATCGTGGACCAGGAATACGGGTGCGAGTAGGGGTACATCTTGGCCACCGACTCGTACTCGACGCGGCCATATGGCTGGTTGTCGCCCTGCCGCTTCTCGTTCTGCACCACGCCGCGCTCGCGTTCCAGCATCTCTTTCGAGATGTAGTTGCCGAGGAAGCCCATGCGGTCCGATTCGAGGAACAGGGTGCGTTCCAGCGCCGACACCGGCACGTCTTCGAAGAAGTTGGTGCGGTCGGTGTTGGTGGTGCCGTTGCGGTTGTTCGCGCCCAGGTCATCCATCGCCTCGCGGAAGCCGCGCGGGTAGTTTTCGGAGCCGTTGAAGAAGAAGTGCTCGAACAGGTGCGCGAAACCGGTCTTGCCGCGCTTCTCGTTGCGCGAGCCGACGTGATACCAGGTGTTCACGCCGACAATCGGCACGCTGTGGTCTTCGTGCACCAGCAGGGTCAGGCCGTTCGGCAGCACGAATTTCTTGTAATCGATCGTGTAGGCCTTGCGGTCGAAGGCTGGCTTGACGGCGCTTGCGGGCGCGGCGTGCAGCGGCAGCGCGGCGGTCGATGCGAAGGCGAGCGCCAGCGCGGCGAGAAGCGGTTTGTTCATGGGTCTCCGTGGGGGCGGTGTCGTTGTTGTGGGCGGTATTCTAACCGTGGGCAGACGGCGCAGGAACGCAAATCGGATATGCATGCCGGCGTCCGGCCGGCAGGTGAGCGGCCCTTACACCGCCGCGTGCACCATCTCCAGCTGCTGCGCATCCATGCGCGCCGCCACCCGCTTCAAATACGCGTCCGCGCCCGCCACGCCGCCGCCGGCGGCGCGCGCCAGCCAGCCATGCGCTTCCAGCAAATCGCGCTGCGCGCCCTGCCCCGCCGCATACATCACGCCCAGGTTGAACTGGGCCCGCGCGTGTCCCTGGCGCGCCGCGCACAGGTACCAGAAATGGGCCGCTTCGTAGTCGCGTTCGACGCCGTGGGCGCTGTCGTAGCGCAGCGCCAGCGCGAACTGGGCCAGCGCGTGGCCCTGGTCGGCGGCCTTGGCGTACCAGTGCGCCGCTTCGCGCGGGTCGCCCGCCTCGATCCGGTCGAGCAGCACGCCCACCATGTGCTGGGCCGGCGCGTATTCCTGGTCGGCCGCGCGCCGGTACCAGTCGAGGGCGCGCGCCGCATCCTGCGCCACGCCGACGCCCGCCTCGTAACGCAGGCCGAGGTCGAACTGGGCGCGCAAATGGCCCTGTTCGGCCGCCTGCCGATACCAGTGCACCGCCTGCGCCGGATCGTGTTCGACGCCGTTGCCGTTGTCGTAGAGTTGACCAAGGTGGTATTGCGCGGCCGGCAGTCCCTGCGCCGCGGCCTGGCGATACCAGTGCGCGGCCAGCACCGGGTCGCGCTCCACGCCCTGGCCGTGTTCGCAGCGCAGGCCGAGGTTGTCCTGGGCGGCGGCATGACCCTGGCTTGCCGCGCGCCGGTACAACGCCAATGCCGCCGCTTCGTCGCGCGCCACGCCATGGCCGCTGTCGTAAATGAGTGCGAGATTGAACTGCGAACTGGCGTGGCCCTGTTCGGCCGCGCGCGCGTACCAGTGCACGGCTTGCACGCTGTCCTGCTCGACGTCCTGGCCCTTGTCGAAGCGCAGCGCCAGGTTGAACTGGGCCGGCGCATGGCCCTGCTCGGCGGCGCGGCGCAGCCAGTCGCGGGCCAGCTGGGGATCGCGCTCCACGCCCTGGCCGCTGTCGTAACGCAGCGCCAGCGCGAACTGCGAGCGCGCATACCCCTGCTCGGCCGCACGGCGGTACCAGGTCAAGGCCGCATCGGCGTCCTGGGCCACGCCCTTGCCGCCGTCGAACATCATGCCGAGGTTGTGCTGGGCGCCGGGGTCGCCCTGGTTCGCCGCCTGGCTGAACCAGTGCAGCGCTTCGCCGGTGTCGGCCGGGGCGCCCTGCCCTTTCGCGTACAGCCAGCCGAGGTTGTACTGCGCCGGCGCATAGCCCTGTTGCGCCGCGCAGCGGTACCAGTACAAGGCTTGCGCGTGGTCCTGCTCCACGCCCTGGCCCTTCTGGAACATGACGCCGAGATTGTATTGGGCCTGTTCCAGGCCGGCGGCGGCGGCCTTGCGGTACCACGCGACGGCGAGCGCGTAGTCGCGCGCGACGGCCTGGCCGTTCACGTACATGAAGCCGAGCTGGTGCTGGGCGGCTGCGACGCCGCGCTCGGCCAGCGCCTTGACGCGCAAAAACTCGGCTGTATGGCGTTCAGCTGCGTCAGGCACGGCAGCGCGCTCCATCGTGCGGCATCAAGCGCGCAGCGCGCGCGGGGTGGGGAACACCAGCGGTTGTCCGCTGCCCGGCAGCGTGCCGGCCAGCGGCGCCTGGCCGCGCAGCACGGTGATGAAGCTCGAGAGCGAAATCGGGCGGTGGAACAGATAGCCCTGCATCGTCTCGCAGCCGTTCGAACGCAGGTAGTCCGCCTGGGTCTCGGTCTCGACGCCTTCGGCCACCAGGTGCAGGTTCAGGCCGCGCGCGATCGAGATGATCGCCAGGATCACCGGATAGTGTCCGTCGCCGTCGTGGATCTCCTTCACGAACGACTGGTCGATCTTCATCGTGTGGATCGGGAAGCGGTGCAGGTAAGACAGCGACGAATAGCCGGTGCCGAAGTCGTCGATCGCCACCGACACGCCCAGCTGGCAAAGTTTGTTCAGCTGCTCGATCGCGTACTGCGGATTGCGGATGCAGATGTTCTCGGTGATCTCGACCTCGATCTGGCTCGGCGAAATCCCGTAGCGCACCAGCGCGCCGCGCATCTTCTCGAAGAAGTCGCCGCGGTCGAGGTATTGCGGCGACAGGTTCAGCGACAGCCGGATCGCCTGGCCGCTGGCCAGGTTCCACTGCAGCATGTCGCGGCACAGGGCGCCGATCATCCAGTCGGAAATCGGCAGCATCAGGCCGTTCTCTTCGGCGAACGGTAAAAATTCGCCGGCCGACAGCAGGCCGCGCGTCGGGTGGTTCCAGCGCATCAGCGCCTCGGCGCCGACGATGCGTCCGCTGCCCGAATCGATCTGCGGCTGGTAGTACATTTCGAGCTCGTTGTGCTCCAGCGCGCGGCGCAGCGACTGCTCCAGCGCGATCTTCTGGTGCGACACGTCGAGCATCGAGTCGTGATAAAAACTGTGGCCGTTCTTGCCCAGGGCCTTGACCTGGTACATCGCGATGTCGGCGTGGCGCAGCAGCTCGTCGATCGATTCGCCGTCGCCCGGATAGATGGCGATGCCGATCGAGGCCGAGATGTGCACTTCGTGGCCGTCGAGGTCGAACGGACGGTGCAGGCTCTCCAGGAACTTGTCGGCGATCAGGCGCGCATCGTCGCGGTCGCGCAGTTCCGGCAGCACGATGGTGAACTCGTCGCCGCCCTGGCGCGCCAGCGTGTCGCCCTTGCGCAGGCAATCCTTCAAGCGCACCGCCACCTGTTGCAGCAGCTCGTCGCCCTTGACGTGGCCGAGCGTATCGTTGACCAGCTTGAAGCGGTCGAGGTCGATGAACATCACGGCCAGTTCGGTCAGCTTGCGCTTGGCCTGGATCACGGCCAGGCCCAGGCGGTCCTTGAACAGGATCCGGTTCGGCAGGTCGGTCAGGATGTCGTGGTAGGCCTGGTAGGAGATGACCTCTTCGGCGCGCTTCCTGTCGGTGATGTCGCGCGCGACGCCGTAGGTGCCGAAGAATTCGAGCTTTTGCACTTCGCTGTCGGGCACGTGCATGCCGATCGAGTTCAGCGAGATCGTCATCAAGGTGTTGTTGAAGGTGCGGTCGCCGCTGCTGTTCTTGGCGCCGCGGCACTTCAGGCGCAGTTCGACATTGCGCGAGGCGCGTTCGTCGACGCGGCGCTCGTTGAAGACATAGCGCGCACGCTCGAGGTCTTCGTCGTGCACCAGGATCGAGTAGTGCTTGCCGATCAGTTCATCGCGCGAGAAGCCGAGCAATTGGTACGCGCGGTCGTTGACGAAGGTGAAGCGCCCTTCGTGGTTCAGCGTATAGATGATGTCCGGCGAACTGTCGACCAGGTAGCGGTACATCTTCTCGGAGTTTTCCAGCTGCTGCGCCATGACGCTGTTGGCGCTGGCCAGGCGGCGCTGTTCGAGTGCGTTGCCGACCGTTTTCATCAGCTCTTCGCGCCCGTAGGGCTTGCGCAGGTAATCGTAGGCGCCGCGTTTCAGGGCGCCGATGGCCGCGTCGATGCCGACTTCGCCGCTCATCACGATCACGTTGGCGTCGATGGCGCGCTCGTTCATGAAGTCCATGATCTCGTGGCCGCCGATGTCGGGCAAGCGCAAGTCGAGCAGCACCAGGTCGAAGCGGCTGCGCGACAGGTGGGCGATCGCCTCGCTGCCGGAACTGGCCGTGGTGAGATCGAAGCCGCGGTCGCGCAGCAGTTCGTAGAGCGACGCGAGCAGGCGCGGTTCGTCGTCGACGAGCAGCAGGCGGGGTTGATTCGTGGTGTCTTCCTGCATGGCGGAGAAGGCCGGATCCCCACCGTTACGATACGCGTTCATCATGACCTTAGACAGAACCTAGAGCGCGCGCCGTCAAGGCAGGCGTTGCGCTGGCGCCGGACCAGGCCGGCAACAGGATTTCAAAAGCGGTGCCACCCCTGCCGCTGCGGCAGGCGATCTGGCCGTTCAGTTTTTTCACCAGCCCGTGCACGATCGACAGGCCCAGGCCGCGGTGTGCGCCATCCTTGGTGCTGCGCACCGCCGAGAACAGGTTCGCCATCACGTCCGGCGCCAGGCCGGGCCCATTGTCGGTCACGGCCAGTTCGACGTACAGGGTGCGCTCGCGGTGCACATGGCCGCGGTTGACGATTTCGATGCGCCCGCCGCTGCCGCCGGCCAGCGCTTCGACCGCGTTCTTGACCAGGTTGACCAGGATTTGCTTGAGCAGGTCGGCGTCGCCTTCGACCAGGCGCGCGTCCTCCGCCAGGGCGCTGCTGATCTGGATCCCGCCCGGCACGAACTGGCCGGCGCGGAACAGGCGCACGACGTCGTCGACGACCTTGCTCACGTCGAGCGGACGCGGACCGCTTTCCTGGGGCTTCAGCTCGGCCAGGCTGCCGATCAGCTGGCCGACGCGGTCGATCTCTTCGTTCAGCACCGACATCTCGGTGGCGACCGGCTCCTGGCGCGCCAGTTTGCTGTCGAGGACACTCAGGTAGTTCTTGATGATCGAGAGCGGGTTGTTCACCTCGTGCACCACGCGGCGCGAGGCTTCGCGGTATTCCTCGGCCACGCTGGCCAGCTGGCGCCGCGCGTTGCCGCGTTCAAACAGCGCCGTCTCCAGCGCGGTCGCGGCCTGGGCGCCGAAGGATTGCATGAAGCGTTCGCGCTTCTGGCAGCCGGCCACCTGCCAGGCGGCCACGCCGCCCACCATCACGCCCAGGCAGCGGTTGCCGGACACCAGCGGCAGGCAGACCAGGCTCTCGGTGCCGAGCATGCGCAGCAGCTGTTCCTCGGCCAGGCCGAGGGGCTGGCCGTCGCGCCCGATATAGGCAGTGCGGCGCTGCAGGGCCGCGCCCGCGATCGGGCCGCCTTTATTCAGGGGGATGGCGAATTCGGCGATGCGCTGGGTGGCGCCGCTGGGCGCGCCGATCAGCATTTGCCCGGTCGGGTTCTCGAGCAGGATCACGGTGTTATCGAAGTCGAACAGGATGCGCGCCGAGCGCGTCATCGATTCGAGCAGGTTCGCTTCGCCTTGCTGGCGGGCGAAGGTCTGCCCGACTTCCGACACCAGCACCAGGTTGCGCACCTCTTCCGACAGGCGCTGCTGGACCGGGTCGACCAGCGGCGCGGCATACGCCGGCGGGGCCGGGATGTCGTCGGCGCCGGACAGGTCGATGCCGAGGTGGATTGCGGACTTGTCGACCTGGCGCGCGGCCGCCGTCAGCATGCCCGGCAGTTCGCCGGCATCCAGGCCGCACAGGGCGGCGCCGTCGGCCAGGGCCGCCTCGTCGTCCGGGTGGTGCGACATCAGGTGCGCCAGGCGCACGATGCGAATCAGGGGATGGGCCGATTCGAGGCGCTCGCTCGACTCGTGGTGGTACAGCACGGCGTCGGCCAGGAAGGAATCGAGCTGCCAGCGCTCCATCAGCCAGGCGCCCGCTTCGGCGTGCGTGATCTGCAGCGTGCGCTGCTCGACGGCGCACAGGTCCTCGTCGTCGATCGCCGTAAAATTGAAGGCGTATTCCTTTGGCGCGGTGGCCAGTAAAGCCAGGCGCCCGACATTGTGCAGCAGGCCGGCCAGGTAGGCTTCTTCCAGCTGCGGGTAGTCGATGCGGCGCGCGATGTCGCGCGCCAGGACGGCCGCGCCGAGCGAACGCTTCCAGAAGGCGCGCAGGTCGGTGCTGCCCGAATGCGGAAAACTGTTAAAGGTCTGGAATACCGAATCGCTGATGACCAGCGTCTTGATCATGTCGGTGCCGAGGGCGACCAGCGCCTGCTCGAGGTTCACGCCGCGACCATTGCGGTAGTAGGCCGAACTGCTGGCCACGGCCAGCAGCTTGCCGGTCATGCCCGCGTCGTTGGCGATCAGGGCGGCCAGTTCCGGCATGCCGAGGTCGTCGGCCTGCAGATGCTCGATCAGCTTGACGAGTATCTGCGGCATCGCCGGCAGCCGGGCAATCAGCAGGCGATTGCGGATATCCTGATCTGGTTGTTGCATTGTCTCAAGCGACGCCACGGTACGGAGTTTTCGGGGTGGCATTCCCGGATAGGGACTACCACAGCAGACATTCACGCGATCTCTGGATAAGAAGGCAATACTTGGTGTTGATCCAGATCAAAAAGCAGTCTTAGCATATATACATTTCTGTTTGGGAACAATACTTTCTGTTAAAAGTATGCATCATCGACGGGACAATGATGTATTCCCGGGACGGTTTGTTGCCATTTCGAAAATAAGCAGAATCACCTACTGTGCATCCGCACAGTGTTATCCCGCCCTGCGCGCCAGCACGCGCCGGTAGTGGCGCGACGTCAGCCAGCATCCCAGCGCGAGCAATGTGAACCCGGCCTGCCCGAGCGCCAGCGCCAACACCGAGTGCGACAGCGCCGGGGCGATGACGCCGGCGACGACCGCGCCCATCAGCGTGACGATGAAGGACTGGCAGGACGCGGCGGTGCCGCGGATGTGCGGGAACAGGTCGAGCGCAAGCAGCGTGGCGCCCGGCGAAATCAGCGCGCTGCCGAAGGTGAAGAAGAACATCGGCAGCACGGTCCAGGGCAGCGCCGGCGGCAGGAACAGGTGGTAGCCGACATTGAAGGCGACGGCGCTGAGCATGAAGGCGAAGCCGATCCCGATCTGGCGCGCGAAGCTGTATTTGCCGGCCAGGCGGTTGGCCGCCATCGACCCGAGGAAAATCCCGCCCACGGTCGGCACGAACAGCCAGGCGAAGTCGGACGGGCCGAGTTTCAGGTGCACCGGCAGCAGCACCGGCGACGCCGTAATGTAGAGGAACAGGCCGGCGAAGTTCAGCGCCGTCACGCCCGCCTTCATCTGGAACAGGAAGGAGCTGAAGATCGCGCTATAGCTCTGCGCCAGGAAGCGCGGATTGAAGGGCTGGCGCTGGGCCGGGGCCACGGTTTCCGGCAGGTGCTTCCAGCACACCCAGCCCAGCAGCACCGTGTAGGCGCTGAGCGCGAGAAAAATCGCGCGCCAGTCGAACCAGGTGACGATCCAGCCGCCCAGCACCGGCGCCAGGGCCGGCGCGATCGAGAAGATCATCGTCACCATCGACAGCAGGCGCGCCGCCGGCGCACCCGAATACAGGTCGCGGATGATGGCGCGCCCGACCACCACCCCCGCCCCCGCCGACACCCCCTGCAGGATGCGGAACACCCACAAATAATGGACGGTGGAGGCGGCCGCGCAGCCGAAGGTGCCGATCGCGAACACGACCAGGGCGACGAGAATGACGTTGCGCCGCCCGAAGGCGTCCGACAGCGCGCCATGCCAGAGCACCATGCCGGCGAAGGCCAGCATGTAGGCCGTCAGCGTCTGCTGCACCTCGATGGGCGAGGCGTGCAGGTTCGCCATGATCTGCGGGAAGGCCGGCAGATAGGCGTCGATCGAGAACGGGCCGAGCATCGAGAGCCCGGCCAGCAGGGTTGCCAGGCCACCGGCCGACAGCATGACGACCTTGTGCGGCGCCGGCAGCGGCACCGGCGTGACAGGGTCTTTGGGGAGCTGGTCGGGTTCGGTCGGTGGCAGCATCGTTTATTCCTGCGCCGGCTGCTTTGGCTTGGCTTCCTCGCGGCGGTTGTAGCCGGCCACCATATCGAAGCGGAACAGGCGGCATTCCAGGGCGCCGTTGAAGAACGGGGTCTTGCGCGCTTCCTTCAAGCGCAGCAGCTTGGGCAGCGACAGGTCGGCCGTGAACAGGAACACGGTCCAGCCGGCGAAGCGCTGCTTGAGCGTGGTGCCGAGCGCCGAATAGAAGGAGACGGCCATTTCGTCCGGCGCCATGGTCGAGTCGCCGCGCACGCCGATCCGCTCGCCGTACGGCGGGTTGGTCAGCAGGATGCCGGGCCCCTCGACCGGCGGATTCACGTGCTGGGCCTCGATCTGTTTGAGCGGTACGTCGAACAGGATGCCGGCGATTTTCAGGTTGTGGCGGGTCATCTCGACCATGTCGCCGGAGATGTCGGAGCCGAAAATCGTGGGCTCCGTCGGCAGCGGCGTGGCCTTGATCGCGGCCTTCATTTCCTGCCAGGCTGCGCGGTCGAAGTCGGCAAATTTTTCGAAGGCGAAGCGGCGGCGCGCGCCGGCCGGGATGCCCTGCACCATTTGCGCCGCCTCGATCAGGATCGTGCCCGAGCCGCACATCGGGTCGAACAGCGGCGTGCCCGGCTTCCAGCCCGACACGCGCAGCATGCCGGCGGCCAGGTTTTCGCGCAGCGGCGCGTCGCCCGTCTCTTCGCGCCAGCCGCGCTTGAACAGGGCCTCGCCCGAGGTGTCGAGGTAGATGATGAAGTTGCGCGCGTCGAGGAAGCCGACGATGCGCATGTCCGGCTCGCGCGTGTCGACCGAGGGACGCTTGTCGAACTGGTCGCGGAAGCGGTCGCAGATCGCGTCCTTGATTTTCAGGGTCGTGAATTCGAGGCTTTTCAGCGGCGATTTCACGGCCGTGACGTCGACCCGGATCGTGTGGTCGACGCCGAACCAGTCTTCCCAGGGCTGCTCGAGCACGAGGTCGTAGATGTCGTTCTCGTTGTTGTAGCTGCGCTGCGCCATGCGCATCAGCACCCGCGAGGCGATGCGCGAATGCAGGTTGACCAGGTAGGCGTCCGTCATGGCGCCGGAGCAGTGGACGCCGCCGGGCACCTGGTTGTGGACCTTCAGCGTGGTGCTGTGATCCTGGGCGATTTCAGTGAGTTCTTCGGCAAGCGCCGCTTCCATGCCGCGTGGGCAAGGGCAAAAATAGGAGGTCATGGGGGTACCCTTTGTCCGTGAGTGAAAAAATAATGTGGCCGGAAGCGCCTCCGCACCCGGCCGGGAATTCAGTGTGTTACCGGTGCTTAAAACGGCTTGACCACCAC
>Ga0213838_1001431_pt1 | contig 12322 bp, 12 predicted proteins | sample SWPATP13_FD_160577 | JGI IMG/M metagenome (GOLD analysis project Ga0213838, IMG submission 160577) | Coastal seawater microbial communities from Marineland, Florida, United States - SWPA TP1 #3 | ecosystem: Environmental > Aquatic > Marine > Coastal | place: USA: Florida | collected 2016-08-06
ATTGAATCGCGTATTCATCTTTTGCAACAACAGGTAGAGCAGTTTAAGGCAATCTTATAATGACCACATCTCAACGTCCTATTGTGTTATGCGTTGATGATGAAGTCCGTTCGCTTGAAACCCTTGAGCGAACTCTGGATGAAGAGTTTGACGTATTAACTGCCAATAGCGCCGACCTGGCGCTGGAATTACTGGAAAGCCATGACGTGCAGGTTATTCTGTGCGATCAACGTATGCCGGATCGTACCGGTGTAGAGTTGCTAACCGAAGTGCGGGATCGCTGGCCTCAGGTCGCCCGGCTTATTTTGTCTGGCTATACCGACTCAGAAGACATTATCAAAGGCCTTAATGAAGCGGGTATTTTGCAGTACATCACCAAACCCTGGCACCCGGAAAGTCTGCTAATGATTATCCGCAGTGCGTGCCGGATGTGTGCTCTACAAAGTGAGAATGCGCTGTTGAATATGGAGATGCGTCTCACCGAAGAGCAGGCCGAGCAGCAGGTTAATGAGAAAAAAGCCCATCTGCGCAATAGCTTTCAGCTTGAAGAGATCAAACGCCATGCGCAAAGCCCGCTGAATAAAGTCTGTGATCAGGTTAGCAAAATTGCGCCTTATGATGTCTCGGTGCTTATCACCGGCCCATCTGGTGCGGGTAAGGAACTCTTTGCCCGGGCGCTGCATTACAACAGCTTGCGTTCAGACCGGCCGTTTGTGGTAGAAAACTGCGGTGCCATGCCCGATGAACTGCTGGCATCTGAATTGTTTGGCCATAAAAAAGGTTCGTTTACCGGCGCGATTACCGACCATGTAGGCCTGTTTGAACAGGCTGATGGCGGCACTATTTTTCTGGATGAGATTGGTGAGATAAGCCCGGCATTTCAGGTTAAATTGTTGCGGGTTCTGCAAGAGCGTGAAATTCGCCGCCTCGGCGAGCAACAGCGCCGCAAGGTCAATGTGCGGGTAGTGGCTTCAACCAACCGAGACCTCGAAGAAGAAGTGCGCGCCGGCCGGTTCCGGCAAGATCTTTATTTTCGTTTAGCCGAAGTCACCCTGGAGCTGCCGGCATTGTCTCGCCGTACAATAGATATTCCGGTGCTGGCGAACAGCTTTCTACAAACCGCCATGCATCAGTTCGATAAGCCGGTAAAAGGTTTTAGTGAAGAAGCCATCGCCTGTATGAAACGCTACAGCTGGCCGGGTAACGTGCGTGAATTACAAAATGAAGTACGCCGCATGCTGGTAATGTGTGAAGGCGAATGGCTGACCGCAGACCTGCTCAATCCGCGGGTCTTAAGAGCCGCGCCTGGCGGTGAGGATGAAGACATTGATGTGTTTGCTGGCCTTGAGGGCACGCTCAAAGAAAAGGTCGAACTGCTGGAAAAACGCATTCTGCGCGAAACACTGATCCGCCATCGCTGGAATAAAAGCAGTGCGTCGTTAGAACTGGGTTTATCGCGGGTAGGATTGCGCTCCAAACTGGAACGCTACGAGCTTGAGAAATCCGGCGACTCAGAAACCAGTAAACAGCATTAAGGGGAATATTAGTATGTGTTTAGGGATCCCCGGCCAGATTGTCGCTATCAGCGATGAGGCCATGCAAACCGGCATTGTTCAGGTTTCCGGTGTTAAGCGCGAAGCCAATTTAAGTTGTGTGGTGCCTGTTGATGGAAACCTGCAATCTTTAGTTGGTAGCTGGGCGCTGGTGCACGTAGGCTTTGCCATGAGTATTATCGATGAGGAAGAAGCCCGGCGAACACTGGAGATTCTGGCTGAGATTGGTGAGTTACAGGAAGAGCTCGACGCCATGCAGCAGGGTGCACAGGGATAACCGTCATGAACAAGTCTACTGATAACCAGTCTGTTCTGTCGGCACTGTACCCTTTTACTGGCCAGGCAGCGGCCGTAAAACCCAGCGATGAAGACGAGCTGGCACGCGCTCTGATAGATTCTGTTCAGGCTAAAGCGCGTGACAGTATCACCGTAAAACAGGCTTTTTTTGACTGCCACAGCGAGACCTTGCTTTCGGCTGCAAAGCTTATTGCGACGACTTATACACAGCAGCGTAAACTACTCACCGCAGGCAATGGTGGCTCTTCCTGTGATGCTGCCCACCTTGCCGTAGAGTTTATGCACCCGGTTACCACCGGCCGTAAAGCACTGCCCGCTATCAACTTATCTCAGGATACTGCGATGATGACGGCAGTGAGCAACGATGTGGGTACCGACCATGTCATCACCCGACAGTTATCCGCGCTGGCCAGTTGTGGTGACACGCTGGTGGTGTTTTCCACCAGTGGCAACTCAGCCAACTTAATTGAAGCCTGCAAAAAAGCCCGGGCCATGGAGCTGAGCGTGATTGCCTTTACCGGCCGAACCGGTGGCGAGCTGCAACGACAACAGCTCACCGATGTTTGTATTACCGTACCCAGTGACAGTATTCACCGTATTCAGGAGTGCCACCTGGCCTGTTATCACATTTTATGGGATCTGGTACACAGCCTGCTGGCTGACAGCCGGTTGTCTCAGGAGAAGAAATAATGAAGTTTGTCGATGAGTTTCGCGATCCCCAAATGGCCCGGCGAGTGCTTGAGCGCATTCATGCTGTGGTAGAGGAAATCCCTGCTACCGCGCAACGACCGTTACAAATAATGGAAGTATGCGGGGGCCATACGCACTCCATTTTTCGCTACGGACTGGAAGAATTGTTACCCGACAAGATTGAAATGGTGCATGGCCCTGGCTGCCCGGTTTGTGTGCTGCCGATGGGAAGAGTAGACGACTGCGTTGCCATTGCTGAACAACCCGATGTGATATTTACCACCTTTGGTGATGCCATGCGTGTGCCAGGCTCGAAAAAAAGCCTGCAACAGGCCAATTCTGATGGCTGTGATGTACGCATGGTGTATTCCCCTATGGATGCACTGGATATTGCCCGTAAAAATCCGCATAAAAACGTGGTGTTTTTCGGGTTGGGTTTCGAAACCACTATGCCGAGTACGGCATTAACGCTACTACAGGCGGATAGGGAAGGCATCACAAATTTCTCGCTGTTCTGCAACCACATTACCATCATTCCTACCATCAAGGCGATTCTGGACTCACCAGATATGGTTATCGATGGCTTTTTGGGGCCCGGTCATGTGTCGATGGTGATTGGTAAAGCACCTTATGAGTTTATTGCCAGTCATTATAAACGCCCGCTGGTGATTGCCGGTTTTGAGCCGCTGGATATTCTGCAGTCTATGCTGATGGTGGTAGAGCAAATCCGTGATGGCAAGGCGCTGGTGGAAAACCAGTACAAACGAATTGTTCCCGAGCAGGGTAACAACAACGCCCTTAAAGCCGTTGGTGAAGTGTTCGAGCTGCGCGAATTTTTTGAGTGGCGGGGCCTGGGCTCAATCGACCATTCAGGGGTGCGCATTCGTGAAAAATACGCCCGCTTTGATGCTGAACGCTTATTTGCCGTAGAGCCTGCCCATGTGGCCGATCCTAAAGCCTGTCAGTGCGGCGAAGTGCTCAAGGGTGTTCTCAAGCCCTGGGAGTGCAAATTATTTGGCGAGCAGTGCAACCCCGAAACGCCTATTGGCGCGTTGATGGTATCGACTGAGGGCGCTTGTTCCGCCTACTACAGCTACGGCAAAATCGACGTTAAACAAGCCGTGTAACCAACCGAGTAAGCAGTATGAATAAACCTAAACGGACCCTGCGGGCCAAAACCATCACCATGGCTCATGGCGCAGGCGGTAAAGCCATGCGCGATCTGATTGAAGATGTCTTTGTGGGGACCTTCGTTAATTCCGACCTGGAGCAACTGGAAGATCAGGCTCGCTTTAAGTTGGCTGATTTGATGCAAAGTGGCGCACAATTGGCGTTTACCACTGATTCATACGTGGTAGACCCGGTAGAATTTCCGGGCGGTGATATAGGGTCGCTGGCGGTGAATGGTACGGTCAATGATATTGCCGTGTCTGGCGCGATCCCAAAGTATTTGTCCTGCGGTATGATTTTAGAAGAAGGGCTCGATGTTGAGTTACTGCGGCGTGTGGTTGCGTCAATGAAAGCTGCCGCTGATAAGGCCGGAGTGACTATCGTTACCGGCGACACCAAAGTGGTACCGAAAGGTAAAGGCGATAAAATTTTTATTAATACCAGTGGTATTGGAGTGATCCCTGAAGGTGTTGATATTTCAGCGTCTAACTGCCGGGCAGGCGACAAAATTATTGTAAATGGCCTGATAGGCGATCATGGCGCGGCAATACTTAATGCCCGTGGCGATCTGGCGCTCGATGTGACACTGGAAACCGACTGCCAGGGGTTAAATGATTTGGTGCAAACCATGTTGAAAGTGTGTCCGGACGTTCATGCTATTCGTGATGCCTCCCGGGGCGGTGTTGCCACGGTGTTATGTGAATTCGCCGAGTCGTCTGAAGTCAGCATTCGTTTGCAGGAAGAGCAGATCCCGGTAAGAGATACTGTGCGCGGTGTCTGTGAGATCCTCGGTCTTGATGCGCTGTACTTTGCCAATGAAGGCAAGCTCGTCGCGGCAGTCCCGGCCGATAAAGCTGAGGCGGTGCTTGAGGCGATGCGTAATCACCCGGCCGGTAAAGATTCAGCCATTATTGGCGAAGTCATTGAATCGAACTATAACCGCGTGCTGGTGAAGACCCATTTTGGCGGCGAGCGTATTCTGGATATGTTGGTAGGTGAGCAATTGCCGCGGATTTGCTAATCGACAGGTTACCTGTTCAGTTATTGGTTCTTAGCAAATGTGACCGCTTCGTCTGAGTTAGCCTTGCCCGATACGTTGTCAAAAGCAGCCTGAGGCTCGCCGCTGGCCAGCAGGAGTCACAAAACACCTAAAAAAGCTGCTTATGAAGCGGCTTTCAACCTGGATGTTAGCTCTTGTATAAACTGTTCTCTGTTTTTGGGCGAAACAAGCTTAAACCCGTTTTTCATTGTGATTTCAACCCGTTGAAGTGATAAAGCAGGGGCACTTAGCGGATTATTGCTTTTCTTAACTCCGGTTATTTGAGAATACAGTGCTTCCTGTTTGAGGATCCCACTTTGAATCAGAACGCGATCTTCCGTTAACGTGTATTTACATGGCACTGCCAGTAACAGAAACAATCCGGCGGTAAAAAATGCTGTTCCAAAACAAACGTAGCTACCTGTTTTTGTTTGGTTATACATGGACGTGCCAAGTATCACAGTTAAAATAATAGAACCCACTATAATGGCTATAAGCCACCAATCGACTTTTGAAAAATAAACACTCATCTTAGTTTATTCCTTAACTGCCAAACTGAACTTAATCAGGCACGTGATGACTAGCGAATTTACCTGCGCTCCCTGCGTCATCAAGAAATAATAACACCTTATATCACGAAAGGGTTATGGTCTGCATAGCTCGAAATCTGCTTGGTTGCAGGTTCGACCGGACGCTTATTGCTACAGTGTAAGACGGTGTGAGTTGACGAATATACTAAACAAAAAAGAGCCGGACATTTGTCCGGCTCCTGCCCATGGTATTCAATAATTGGTGTGGGTCACCTAAATTGAAAACAACGATACTCCCATCATTGCAATTACCAGCCCAATGACTCTGTTTGCAGAAGGGATGCTGCGCGAGACCAGTTTCGACACAGCAAAGCCCGCCGCTACCAGTGTGGCGCTGGTAACGAGGAAACCTGAAGCAAACAGATAAGGGACGGAGCCGGCGGTCTCGAGACCATGGGCAAAACCGTGAAACATTGCAAAACAGGCGGCCAGGCTAACCGCCAGACCCTGAGTTACGTTCTTACGAGTGGCAATAAGTAAGCCGGTGATTACAGATGTCAGGACGATGCCCGTTTCCATAAACGAAAAGCTGAAACCTGCTAAGCCTAATGAAAAACCACCAATCAATAATGCAAAAAATGCGGCAAGCATGGCCTTGCATTGTTTACCTGCAAAACCTGACGCCCAGTAGCCCATCGCTACCATGGCAATAAGGTGATCAATACCCATCAGGGGGTGCGACAAACCAGCCAAAAAAGCATTCTGAACCGTCTCGTGACCGGTATGCGCAAAGGCCGGTGCGGTGGTAACAAGTGTGAGTAGAAGGCCGCTGGATATTTTTTGTGTACGTGTCATGTTTTTACCTTACTGCGAAATCGAACAGTTATTAATGTGTTGTTGCCTGTATAGATGTTTAACAACAACTTTATTGTAATGGCTACTGCTTTAGCATTTCCTGAAATTGCAAAACGGGTGCCAAACTAAAATTTACCGATTAAATTGTCGTAAGCCTATGAAATTAAATTGTTTTGTTGTTTTTGTGTCGAACAGGCGAAAGCAGGGTGACTGGTAACTTGCTTGCCAGTTAGCAGGCAATTGGCAACTTCCTGTGCGCAGCGTAAAGGACTGTTATTACTTATCTATTACCTGTGCAGCTCTCTAATGGATAAAATGAATATCACCAAGTTCTGTCTGAAGATAGCGTTTAAACTCCGCTGCTTTGCTGGCGGGAAAAACAAAGCCAGGCGGATTTCCCGGTGTTGTTGGATTATAGGGGAGGGAAAAATAGCAATGTTCCCTCGTGGTTTCTAATGCCACCCGTGTCACTTTGTGGAGCGGAATTGAGGTTGAGCCAAACTGAATATGACCGTTGTTAAACCTTACATACTTTACCGGGTCCTTTACCGTGGTGTCTGGCATGGATTTACACCACTTCACTATCCAAACCAGGTTAAAAACACCAAGCATCAGCAACAGATTGACTTCTTGCCTCACTATCCAGAGTATTAAGCCCACACTTAAAGCGGCCAGGGCAGCGTGCATTAATGTTTCTATGTTGATGGGATTGGATGAGGTCATTGATAAAGTCCGTTTTCATACATGGCTGCGGGTTAATAGTGGCCTGCTCTGGCGCTACTGCAACACTTAGCTATACTTATACCGAATTGCAGACAGACTATGCAATCTTTTAATCCCACATTATAAAGCTCCATGACTGTTTCTTTGAGTACTCAGATTGTCGATGTTTGGAACTTAGCCAAAAGGATAAGACGATTTCCCTTTCTTCTTGTACGAAATATCTTACAAAGCTGTGAGATATGGTGGATGCTTGTCTGTGCTAAAAACGTCGCTTCATTTCTAACATCATGAAAAACATGAATTAAATTTATTTTTGTCAGCTTTGGCCGGCAACGTTGACGCAAAAATATCCGACAGTGGATTAGCGTTCTTCAGCGATAAGCGTACTATGAAGGTGTCACAAGGAAACACGACGAGTCAGGAAGACACACGGACGAACTTGGGATTGCTCAGGATGAGTAAGACAGGGTAAGGAACTCTGTTTAAGGATAAAGGACCGGTCGGGAAGGCCGAAAAGGACAACTCCGGGATGGAGAATGCTGTAGCAGGATGTACAGCTTATACTGGAAAAATGGAAAGGGACCTGTTCAGGGAGAACAGCTCACGCAGGATGATGTGAGAAAAGAAGGAAAGGGGCGTATACGGATTTTAATCGGGAAGATTTTAGTCGCAAGGGATCGCTGAGAAGGAAACTCAAAATTCAGAGAAAACGATGACTTCGGTCATCGTTTTTTTATGCCTGCCGAAAAACGCCCTGTATTTACAACAGACCGTCGTCCCTCATAAATTAGATAAAATCCGGTGTCTAACCCTGCCTGGTTATACTATCATCCCAGTTAAAGCCAACCGATATGAATCCTGACCATGGCAGACCGAGCAAAGACCGCTGAAGTATATCGCTACCAGACCGTCAGTGCACAGAAACTGGAAGAAGAGAGTGCGCTGCCAGCCGAATGTGCACTGGCTATTAGCTATAACGATATTAGTTATGCGGTAATGATGGTTAGCCCCGATGATGTGAAGGATTTTGTGGTTGGATTTAGCCTGACTCAGGGCATTATTGATTCGCCGGGCCAGTTGCGTAGCATCAGTGTGACCTTTGAAGAAGAGCAGGGGGTGGCTGATGTACAGCTTAGTCCTCGTGCCCAGTGGCACCTGACGTCTTATCAACGCCGCCTGGCTGGCAGTTCGGGCTGCGGTATCTGCGGTACAGATGCGCTGAAATCGGCCTTACCTGAACTTGCTAAATTACCGGATGCACTTTTGCCTGAAGTGTACGCCTTCACCAACCTTCGTCATCGTATCCGTGAGTATCAGCAGGCTCTGTATTCTGGTGGTGCGCAGCATGCCGCATTCTTTGTGACTAACGATGGTCGCATCACATTGTGCCGAGAAGATATTGGTCGTCACAACGCCATGGACAAACTGATTGGTGCGCTGGCCTTATCCGACACAGCCTTAAGTAATGGTTTTATGGTGCTGACCAGTCGTTGTGGGCTGGAGTTAGTGCAAAAGGCTATTCGGGTTGGTCTGCCAACCCTGGTCACCTTGTCTGCGCCTACCACCATGGCTGTGGAGTGGGCTAAACGGTATCAGCTTAACTTAATTCACTTACCCCACCACAGCGCTCCCAGGGTGTACCACAGTTCAGTGGCCGGTAATGCAGGCTAGTTGTGAGATACCGGAATGCGGTTATCAGGCTGTGCTTTCATCAGTTTAATCGCAATGTATTTGGAAGTGGGCGTGAATGAATCATCGCCATAGCTTTCCAGCGGCACCAGACCGTTGGCTTCCGGAAAATAAGCGGCAGCCTGCCCCTGGGGAATATCGTAAGCCACCAGAGTGAAACCTTCCACGCGCCGTTCTCTGCCATCATGCCAAAGGGAAATCATATCGACTTTATCGCCTTCGCTAAAGCCCAGCCGGTTAATGTCTTCCGGATTTACGAACACCACATAGCGCTGGCCAAATACGCCTCGATAGCGGTCATCAAGGCCATAAACCGTGGTGTTGTACTGATCGTGTGAGCGCAATGTTTGCAGTATAAGATCTGGCGTTTCCCCGGCGGGTAATTGCGCAGAGAGTAATTGGTCCGGTAATGGATTAGCGGCAAACCCGGCTTTCTGGTCGGCCGTGCGCCATGTCCTCTCAGCCGCCGGGTTAGGTAAATGAAATCCGCCTGGTTGGGATAGCTTCTCGTTAAAGCCGGAAAAGCCGGGGATGGTATCGGCAATCAACTCGCGGATGCGGCTGTAATCGTTGATTAGTGCGTCCCAGTCTACCGGATGATCGCCTAATGTGGCTTTTGCCATTCCGGCTACAATCGCAGGCTCTGAGCGCAATAGCGCTGAGCCCGGAGGTAGTTGCCCATAGGAAATGTGTACCATCGAAAAAGTATCTTCTACCGTCACGCCTTGAGGCTGACCGTTCTGAATATCTGCTTCAGTGCGGCCCAGACAAGGCAGAATAAGCGCGGCTTTACCGGTAACCAAATGCGAGCGGTTGAGTTTGGTGCTAACGTGAACCGTAAGGTCGCACCGCTTAAGCGCTGCATGAGTACGCGGTGTGTCCGGGGTGGCCTGAGCAAAGTTGCCGCCCATGCCAATGAAGACTTTAGCGCGCCCTTGCTCCATGGCCTGAATAGCCTGCACCACGTTGTGACCGGGCTCACGGGGTACTGAAAAGTTATAGCGTTCCTCCAGTGCATCGAGCAGCCATTGCGGTGGCTTTTCATCGATACCCATGGTTCTGTCGCCCTGCACGTTGCTGTGGCCTCGCACCGGTGATAATCCGGCACCCGGCTTACCCACATTGCCGCGCAGGAGTTGTACGTTAATAATCTCCTGAATAATAGCAACCGAGTGCTTATGCTGGGTGATCCCCATGGCCCAGCACATAATCACCCGTTCAGCCCGGCAATACATGCTGGCCGCCAGATAGATATCGTCTTTGCTGAGCCCCGACTGTTCAACGACGTCTTGCCAGGAAGTGGCATCAACCAGCGCCAGATAGTCATCAAGGCCGTTGGTATGACGGGCAATAAAATCGTGATCAAATATCGCCGGGCGGTTATTGGCCCGGGCTTCTCTTTCCCATTCCAGCAGGCATTTGGCAATACCGCGCATTACCGCCATATCACCGCCTAGCGCCGGGCGGAAATAAGCGGTGTTAGTGGGGGCATCACCATTGGTTAACATTTCCAGCGGATGTTGCGGATGCTGAAAACGTTCCAGACCACGCTCTTTCAGCGGATTAAAGCAAACCACCTGAGCGCCTCGCTCAACGGCTTCCCGTAACGGTTCGAGCATACGTGGATGATTGGTGCCCGGGTTCTGGCCAAGTACAAAAATCGCATCGGCTTTGGCGAAGTCGTCGAATACCACGGTGCCTTTGCCTACGCCCACCGACTGTTTCATGGCGTGGCCACTGGCTTCATGACACATGTTGGAGCAGTCAGGAAAATTATTGGTACCAAAAGCGCGTACAAATAACTGATACAGGTAGGCCGCCTCATTACTGGTGCGCCCGGAGGTGTAAAACTCGGCCTCGTTAGGACTGGCCAGCTTTTTGAGATGTTGCGCTATCAAAGCAAATGCATCATCCCAGCTAATCTCTGTATATTTATCAGTTGCCGGATTGTACTGCATGGGGTGGGATAAACGGCCCTGGTCTTCCAGCCAGTAATCGCTGTGCTCTAAAAGTTTAGACACGGTGTAACGGTCGAAAAATGCCGGGCCTACCTGGCGGCCTGAGGATTCCCAGTTAACCGCTTTAGCGCCGTTTTCGCAAAATTTAACCAGGCCATTTTCCGGAGATTCGCCCCAGGCGCAGCCCGGGCAATCAAAACCATGGTCCTGGTTGGTTTTGAGCATAGCGCGCAGGTTTTTCAGCGGCTTTTCGCTGGCGATCCAGCTTTTGGTGACACTTTTTAATGCACCCCAGCCACCGGCAGGGGCGGTATATTTCTGAACAGACTTATCAGCCATTGCACTTCCTGATCCTGCCGGGTTCCAGGCCCGGCAGTTTTATTGTGTTTTATAGGGCACAGTAAAGCAGAAATTAACAATGGTAAGCAAACGTATATCCGTCAGTCCTGTATCTTTTTACGACCAGTGTCTTGCTATACCTTAAATCAGGCTACCTGTTAAGAAGCTTGCAGCGACTGCTGGCCAGCGTCAATTTAGCTTCATCCAGTGGATAATGATTTTGTTAACGCCGATGGCGTACTCAAGATGCAACTGACCATTGTCCTCCAGATTCATTATCAGGGGAGAGCGCACTTCGCTGGGGATACTTGGGTCGTTAGTTTGTTTAATGGTGAAATAATACCCTTCATCGGCATGGGAAATTGTTCCTGCATAGAAATACTGTGACATATTGCCCCACATGTCTGTAGCAACAAATTCCATTCGCCAGGACACGCCGTTAGACGACTTAGCGCTAAAGGTGGCATTGGCTTCCACTGCCATGGAAATATCGACGCCATTTTGCGTATAGCCCACTAAATACCAGTCACCTTCGGGATAATACACCGAAGTTTGCACGGGGATGATGGGTTCTGGCCCGGGACCTGGACCAGGCCCGTCGATTGGGTCGGGCGGAATATAAGGATTAGAATCCGGGGTATTAGGTAAAAATTTGGGCAATAAGATAAGCCCGATACCAATGACAACCAGAATAATGGAAGGGTTACTGACATTAATTTTGATGCCAAAACCTTCCACATTGCTGTTGCGTGAGCCATCGCCCTGTTTACCAGAAATAAACAGGTAGAGACCTACCAAAACCAGTGCTACACCTACCGCAACAATAAAAGTATCAAACGTGTCCATTGAATTCAGTCCCGAGTCCTTCGGTAAAAAGCCAGATTGTGTCAGACCATTCAGGTCAATGAATTAAAATATAGCTCACTGGTTAATAAATGACCATCCTGTATGGGTGAATAATCGGCTTATAATGCGGTTTAGTGCAGCCCCTCTTTAGGTAGTAGCAGCAGAGCTTATGTTCATAGCGCCGGTAGCTTCAATGGCTTGCAGGACTAGTCGTTGCTCGTAAATGGGAAAAGACAGAATGACTTCGTCTACGCCGGTTGCTGCAACAAACTGGTTCAGCTGGGCCTCGGCACTTTCTTTATCGCCAACCAGCGCGTAACGCAGCGTACTATTAATGCCGCGGATTTCCATATCGTTAAGCTCAAGGCGGATATCTTCCACTGGAGGCGGCATGGGTTTGTTGGCGTTACGACGCAGATTGGCAAACTGTTGCTGAACCGAGGTAAAGAGCTGGCGGGCATGATCATCATTATCACCAATAACCGCCATTACTCCTGCCGACACATAAGGCTTGGCCAGTTGCGCAGAGGGTTTAAAGTTCGCCCGATAAATGCTGATTGCATCAGTGAGCATATCGGGAGCAAAATGTGATGCAAAGGAAAAGGGCAGACCCATATGGGCTGCCAGTTGAGC
>Ga0213838_1001432_pt1 | contig 12317 bp, 11 predicted proteins | sample SWPATP13_FD_160577 | JGI IMG/M metagenome (GOLD analysis project Ga0213838, IMG submission 160577) | Coastal seawater microbial communities from Marineland, Florida, United States - SWPA TP1 #3 | ecosystem: Environmental > Aquatic > Marine > Coastal | place: USA: Florida | collected 2016-08-06
GAAAATAAATCTACTTGCTGCGGAGCGGTAGTTCAGTTGGTTAGAATACCGGCCTGTCACGCCGGGGGTCGCGAGTTCGAGTCTCGTCCGTTCCGCCATTTAGACTTCCTCAGTCTGAATTGAATTTTAAAATCCTTATCATCGAATTTACTTTCTACATTATTGTATTCTTTAAGCTATAGTGCTGTTCTATCGTGAATTTTCAGTCGTTCAGTTGGTTAGGCTTTTTGTAAGAGCAGCGGCCTGTCACGGCAGGGGTCGCATAGAGGAGGATTAACGGTTCTCGTCCGTTTCGCCATTTATACCAATTTCATTAAGTATTAAATCACTTTAATCCAATCTCTTGAACACATCTTTCTGACTCTATCTGGAATAGAGATAAATGTGTTCCAAGCTTTTGATACTTGTTCCACTATATCCTCGTATCCCTTAAAGACTCTGTTTGATAAACAATGTTGGCGCATCCAACTCCAGACTTGTTCTATTGGGTTCAGCTCAGGTGAGTATGGTGGTAATTTTAGTAAAGTGACATTGTTAAATGGCTGGACTGTATCGAATGTGTGCCAGCCAGCACCATCCATAATGACGACTGCATGCCGCCCATATTCAGTTGCCTTAGATATTTGCTCCATATGCAATGTCATTGCTTCTTTGTTAACACACGGTGTGATCAAGGCTTCGGTTTTGCCATTGCTAGGACAGACGGCACCAAATAAATATCCATACTCATATTGTTGCTGTTTTACGACCCTTGGTCTAGAGCCTCGTTCCGCCCAGATGCGTGTTGTGTGATTCTGTTGACCAAACCTAGCCTCGTCCTGAAACCAGATATCCATATCTTCTGGCATCACATTAAACGGAGTGTTTAGGATCGTTGACAGGCGAAACTTTTTTAAAAGCCTCTTGGCTTTCCTGTGATTGCTTGGGGTGTTTTGAACGAGCTGTTATCCAGCTTAGATTAAGACTATGTAGTAACCGATAAACGTTGCCTATTTGGTAATTCACTTTAAAGCTATTGCTAATATAGGTTTGAATATCAGTCGCAGTCAGTCGGCCTCCTTCAGTGGACTCTGCATGATTTAGCACAAAAGCTTTAACCTCCAACCGTTGTGCTTCGGTCAAATTAGCAGGGCGACCTGAAATAGGTTTATTGTCTAATCCAGCTAAACCGCCGTCCAAATAATTCGATACCCATTTATTAACGCTACTTCTAGCGGTATTTAAGCGTCGGGCTATATTGGCCCTATTTTCTCCTTCGAAGAACAACGATACCGCTAATAGGCGCATTCGCTTTCTAGCGTTGGGTTCTTTTCTTGATAGGGCTAAAAGCTGTTTTGATGTTTCTAAATTCAAGGCTGTTTATAAGAGTTGTGAAAACAGCCTCTATTAGATCAGAAATTTAATTAAAAAGGTATAATAAGAAAATGAAAAATACTTAAATTGAGAAGGGGAAAGCGATGGCTTTCCCCTTTTTGATCACGGGTATACCTTCCGTTCCACGATAAAGCCGATAGCACCGAGGCAAATCAATAATACGCCAAAGAATTGCAACATACCGTTAGCTACGTTTGGAACGTATTTGGTTTTATCAAGACGAAAGAGTCTTCGACCATCCGGCAAGTTTTGCACATAATCTTCGCCCATGTAGCTTGAATGATTTTGATATTCGTTTGTATTTCTGGGAGCCAAAGAGAATCTTAATTTTCGTAGCTTTTGTTCGTGTCCAGGCTCGCTGCGATCAACCAGATCGGCTATGTTGCGGTTAAAAATATCGATGGGCTCATTCTTAAGTACTAAACCATTGGATTCATATATATAAATTTGATCACTAAATAATGTGGCTCGCCATCCGGAATAAAAAGAGGCCACACCTAACGCGATGAATAATGTACATAGATACAGAAAGTTTCTCTGGGATACCTGAGTTTGTTTTTTCTGTTGTTCAAAGTGTTGTTTGAGAATAGGGAGTTGGTTATATGAGTTTGGACTTGCTAAATACTCTTCTTTTGATACGAACTCGGCGAGTGGTATATCCATGGCCAACAGAATGGCTTCAAAAATTTCGTCCGATGGCAATGATTTGTCGTTTTCTATTTTCGATAAATAGGATTGCTCTATATTTGCTTTTTCACTGAGCTCGGGTTGGCTCAGGTTTTTGCTCACGCGATATTCTTTTAATAATTTACCAATTGTCATGATTTACATCCTTTCTTAAAAATTCCTCTTTATATTTTTTTATTCCAGCGTGAATAAGAAGATGAATATTGGAGAATATCGGGAATATATAGGCTTAAACAAGCAGTTTTGAGCCTGAAAATCTTATTCTGCAAATTTATTGCTCAGAAAAAGAACTGTTCAGCTTCGGTTAAGGGTGAGCTGATTTAATGGGGTTACTTTGAAAACCATTATGGAAGATTTGATCATGAAACGTATCATCTTACCCTTTTTGGCCGTTGTCTCATTGACGGCCTGCACATCGGCAACGCAGCCACAATATAATGAACCACTTATTCAGCCGCCGATAATTGATGAACTTTCACGGGAAAAACATTCTGGACTAAAGCGCGTAGTAGCAATCGGTCGTTTTAGCGATGAGACCAAACGAGGACAGAGTATCTTTGTCGATAATAACAACAACAGACTGGGGAAACAGGCAAGTGATATTCTGTCCTCACGCCTCACTGCCAGCAATAAATTCATATTGCTTGAGCGCAGTGACATTGCCTTGTTAGAAGCGGAGAAACACGCACAAACAGAAAAAGTCGGTGCTGACTACATGATTGTCGGATCGGTATCTGAGTTTGGGCGAGAAACGGAAAGTGAAGTGGGGATTTTCTCTCGCAACAAAATTCAAAAAGCCAGCGCAACGGTAAACATACGGTTAATTGATGTGAAAACGTCTCAAGTAATTTATTCAGAAGAGGCTTCGGGAAGCGCAACGGCAGAAGCGAATCAGGTATTTGGTGTAGGGCAAACGGCGGCCTATAACAGCGCTTTAGACGATAGAGCGATTTCTGCTGCGATTTCGAAGTTGGTTGGCAACGTTATGAATAACTTGATGGACATGCCATGGCAGTCCTATTTGCTGAGTCATGAAAATGGTACTTTTGTGATCTCTGGTGGTCAGTCACAAGGATTGGAAGCGGGTTTGAAACTAAACGTTTATAAGCCGGGTAAAAAGGTGAAAAACCCTCAAACCGGAATGCTGATTGAACTACCGGGTGAGGTTGTTGGACAGTTGCAGGTAACACAAACCATTGGTTCAGGAGAATCTGAAATCAGCACCGCGAAATTGGTATCTGGCGACATCGTACTTAAAAAGTTAAACGATTATCGCATTCGAGAAATTTAAGGAAAAGACCATGTTAAAACAGCTATTCGCAATAATTATGGTGAGTCTACTAACAGCATGTAGCAGCACATCTTACACCACTCAGGAATCAGAAGAAGCTTATCTGCAACTACAGGGTAATTTTACTAATAGTGTGTTGGAGGTGGATAAGTTTCAAACTGTGGTAAATGAAGATATCAAAAAGTACGAGCTTAATGGCAAATTAGTGGCGGATTTCCCGGTTTCAATCGGTGCGCATCATGTCGTGGTATATAAGGCGGGTAAGGCAGTACTGAGTAAAAAGGTATTTGTGACAAATGGACAAACGGTTGAAGTAGTGGTGCCATGAAGCTCTTTTTAATCCTATTAACGAGCTGGTTAATGTTGACTGGCTGTGTGGCCAGTCAGTCGCTGTACTATTGGGGAGATTATTCCGATACTTCGTATCAATATCAAAAGACACCAACGGCGGAAACAATGGCCGCTCATATCGCAACACTTGAGAAGATCATTGAGCGTTCTCTCGATGAGGGGCGCAGAGTGGCGCCAGGCTTGGCGTATGAGCTGGCAATGTTAGAAATAGAGCGAGGCAGTCCTTCACGTGGACGTCAATTATTATTGTTAGAGTTAACCAACTATCCTGAATCGAGTGTCATGGTTAATCGAGCTTTAAGTCAATTGGAGGAATAGATGCGCCTATTGATTGTTTTATTCTGTTTTGTCGCATTAAGTGGGTGCCAATCGACTGGATTAACGAAGAGCCAGGCGTACCCCAATATGTATAAAGAGAAGCCGCCATCTATTTTGGTCATTCCCGCTATCAATTTATCAACAGCGGCAGACGCTCCGCAGCTGTTTTCCTCCACCGTAACTCAACCCCTTGCGGAGGCCGGTTATTACGTATTTTCAGTGCCAAATAGCCACCAGTTTTTTGCCACTGAAGGGATTGTCGATGGCCAACAATTAGTGAACATTGAGCCACAGCGATTCCAAACTTTATTCGGTGCTGACAGTGTCTTGTTTGTGACCATTGAAAAATGGAATACCAACTATTTATTAACATCAGGCAATGTCACCGTTGCACTCAAATTCAAGCTCGTCTCTACTCACACAGGCGAAACATTATGGCAACGCAAAGAGCTGATTGTTGAAGATACATCGGGCGACTCCGATAATTTACTTGTTAAGATGATAGGCACCGCGATTAACTCTGTCATGCTGGATTATGTCACGGTTGCACGAAGGGTAAACCGTCAGATAGTGGCGACACTTCCGTTGGGTAAATATCATTCTGCACACATGACAGATCAAGAGCAGGTGATATCTCGTTAGAAACCTGCGCTAGTTGGGAGATTGATTTCGCTTGGCAAAATAGATTACGAGAAGGTTAACTCTCAGTTTCTTCTTTAACCAAACTGGTTAAACATTTATCTGTGATGGTTAAACTTATGTTTAACACCAGTAGCAAGCCCAATAACAGCGCGCCCCATATAAAACCATTGTTAAAATGAGGTATGGGGCCGTTGGACGCGATGGCTTGATTGATCGCAGCTGAAATAATCAGATAGTCCACGATTACAAAACCTATAAACGCGAAAATTAAAATTAGATTTGCGTACCATTTGTAACGTTTGAGTTTGCTAAACGTCGTTGTTTTATTCATGATATTCATTCAATTGCATTCGAGAGTTTGTCTGGTTTGACGGTTCTTGTTGTGACTTATACCAATCTAATTTTAGTGGAAACGTAAATGTCGTTTGTCATCAGAGTCATTCTGACTCTATTTGTTCTTATATCTTTGATCAGTTGTCAGACGTTGCCAATAGAAAAAGAGGATTCGTCGGCACAAAATTATCGAATTCAGTCACTTATTATCCATTTTACTGCTGTAGATTTTAGAAAATCCATGTGGGCGTTAAAAAATAGTGGTCAGGTCAGTAGCCACTATTTGATCCCTGAGTCGATGGATGAGTCTTATAAATTTAATGATCTCAAAGTTATTCAATTGGTGGAAGAGGAAAACCGAGCCTGGCATGCTGGCGACAGCTGGTGGCAGGGGCGTGATAATTTAAACGATACATCGATTGGAATAGAAATTGTTAATCAGCCTGCTTGTCATGGGCGCGACACCGTAGAAAAACGGCCTGAGTTTGGCAGTCACCAAGCCTGCAGATTTCCAGACTTTGATCCCAAGCAGATTGATTTATTAATCAAACTAATAAAGTCTATCATGCAGCGCCACCCAGGTATTGAACCTACAGGCATTCTTGGTCATTCAGATGTCGCAACGGCAAGAAAAGGTGACCCAGGTCCCAGATTTCCCTGGTATCTACTGTATAAAAATGGCATAGGAGCTTGGTATGACGACGACACTAAAACACTGTATCAAGACTTATTCGAGTTAACTGAGCCATCTGTTGAATTAATTCAAAGGGCATTGCGTATATACGGTTATAAGATCAAAGTAACCGGAGAGCTTGACCAACAAACTCAGGACGTGCTGTATGCATTTCAAACGCACTTTGTGCCATGGGAGTTAACCTCATTACCTTCGATATCAACGACTGCAGCGTTATTTGCCCTGATTGATAAATATCATGCTGATGCTGCCGAACGCTTGTTTAAGAGGTACGCATCAACCTTTTTTGGACCAGAAAAATCAGTAATTAAGAACACGAGTAAAACAGTTTTTCATCGATTTTACGGTTTAAAGGGCAAGGGCGAACTGATCATTAGTTCCGAGTTGCCTTCAGATGCAGTTGTGCGAGTAAATGGCCATCTCGTAGATCTCAAAAAATCAAAGTCTAAATTAAAAGGTGTTCGCCAGATCAATATTAGTCATCTGACTAAGGATGGAAAAAACGTCATGGAGTTGATTGGCATTCCTTACGATAAAGGGCTGATCCGTATCGCTCAGCCTGTCCTTAATCATAAAATTAAAACGTCAAAGTTTAATCGCTCAAAAGCATTGGATAGAGCTATCAGCAATGAAATTGTGATTCATGAAAGTCAAAGATATCAAAGTCAGCAAGACGGTGATGTGAGGTTAGAGTTTGTTGGTGAACACATAGCTACATTGTTGGCAATCAATGCCTTATTAGATCAAGGCCTGGTTAATAAGCAGGATAAACTAGTCAGTTACCTACCAGAGTATGTTCAGGCTGGACGTGAGTATCGAACAATTGCACATTTGATATCACACCGTTCTGGTTACGGTCCATCACTGATCCATGAGTCACCCCTCGAACCAATAGAACGTGATTTGACGAAGTGGCAATATCGAGATCGAAATATTCGAATCAAGCAGGCGTTAGTTGAAAAAGAGCCCTACGTACACGGATTAAATACACAAAAGCAATTCAGCTCCATCAACGATCGGCTATTAGGTTATCTGGTTGAGCGAATTAGCGGCATGAGTTTGTCGGAATATTTAAAACTCAATGTTTTTGAGCCGCTTGGCTTAACGTCCACTTACCTGAAGCTCGAAAATAAAGGTGTGACAGATGCTCAACTTTTACCCTATCAGTTGATAACCACGTCGCATGAGTTGTCGGTTTTATTGCAGTTGTTATTGAATGATGGTGGGTATGGGCAAACAAGTATCTGGCAAATGCCATTGATGAATGACACATACGGTAGCCGAAAGGACGTGTTTCAATGCCTACCCTATTTATCGGATCAACTTTGGTACATCGAATCTGGTTACGAGTTGATTGTGGTTGATGCAACCAAACACCTCGCTCTATTTAGAAAAACAAAACTGAGTGATAAGGCTAAATTGATAAATTGTGAAATATCGGATAGCTCTGCGGATTGGCTAACAGAGCTATATCAGAGTTTGAATTAGTGTTTTATGTCGCGGTCTGACAAGACTGAATTTGTTTTACCGCTTTTCTCAAGAAACCACGATTTTGCTCTAAGATCATCTGGCCCTGTTCAACCTCAACACCAGTTAATACCAGCAATATGGCGAGTTTTGCTCTGTAGTCAGCGGCTTCAAGAGCTTTTTGTGCCGTTGGTTGATCACACTGAGTTGCCTGCATAACAATGCGGACGGCTCTGGCGTGCAGCTTGTCGTTGCTGGCGTACACGTCGACCATAAGATTTTCGTAACTCTTGCCGGAACGGATCATGGATGCGGTAGTTAACATGTTGAGCACCAGTTTTTGTGCTGTGCCGGACTTCATTCTGGTGGAACCCGTAAGAACTTCAGGACCTACAACTGGACAGATTTCTATGTCTGCACTTTTGCCAACAATTGAACCCGGATTACAAGTCACGCTTATTGTGGTTGCTTGCATTGTTTTGGCGTAATTTATTGCGCCCAGAACATAAGGTGTCCTTCCGCTAGCAGCAATTCCCACTAAAATGTCTTTCTCGTTAAAAGATATTTGCTCGAGATCTCTTTTAGCTAACTCCGGATTGTCTTCTGCACCTTCAACGGCTTTATAAATGGCTTGGTTACCGCCGGCAATAATTCCAACGACCTGTTTTTGCGTTACGCTAAAAGTGGGTGGGCATTCCACCGCATCTAAGATACCAAGGCGACCACTGGTTCCTGCCCCTATGTATACAAGGCGTCCACCATTTCCAAAGGCGTCAACAATCTTATCAACAGCGTTACCGATTGACGATATGCACGGCTTAATGGCCGCCGCAACTAAATTGTCCTGTTCGTTAATGGTTTGCAGTATATCGCTAGTGGACATCAAATCGATGTCCATGGTTTGTGGATTGCGTTCTTCAGAAACCAGGTTGCTTAGTTGCGCAAGCAACGCGGTTTGTAATTCCTGTTCCTGTTTATCAATGTTTTGGGTCTGTGTAATGTGAGCCTGTTCTTTATCTTGAAGAATTGACTGCACTGCGAGTTTGGCCAGTAAACAGGCGCCATCGAGCGATGAGCCGACCTGAAGCTGACAGAACTCAGCCGTTTCCTTAGATAAATAACCCAAAGTATCTTTAGCCAATCCTCCCATCAATACAACAGGAATATCCTGCTCCTTTCGTGCCAGCAGAATGAGTTTTTCTACGTCCTTCGCGTGTTGTCTAACCACGCCTAATGCCGCCGGACAGTCTTTGGCTAAAGAGAAAATGTTTGGTGTAAGCTGAGCATAAGCGGATGGTTTTGAATTTCGTAGCCAGTTTAATATGTCGTCTTTATCCGGACCTAATTGTGATAACACCATCTTCGCTAACTGGCTTTGAGCCGAGTCGTAGGTATCCAGTTCCGTTAACAACACTTGAATGGCGTGAAAGCCGAGTTTGGCACCGCTGCCTTCGTCGCCGATGGGAAAGCCCCAACCACCAACATAATGTTCTTGTTGATTTTCATCTAATCTGGCACCCACTGAGCCGGTGCCCAGAGCAACCATAACAACAGGGTCGCCAAAGTTTGCACCAAACAAAGACGTTCGAGCGTCGTTGTATATTTCCAACTTTGCAAAAGGTAGGGCTAGTCTTCGTTGCAGTCTGGCCACCTGACTTTGGTTCCCTGCACCTGCTAATCCCAGAACAACACAAACGTCAGAAGGTTGACACTTTGCACGCTGTATCAAACCTTCGAACAATTGCATTAGCGTAATACAGGCACCTTCAAAATCACTGGTTAATGAGCTTGAGCCACCATATTGCTCAAACACTTCTCCAGTTGATAGGTTTTCCAGACGGGCTATGGTTTTTGTCCCTCCTCCGTCTACACCAAGAATGTATTGCACTGTCATTTAAGGCGCACCTCTGTGTTGAGCCAAAGTTCTTTGTGACCGTATTGAACCAAGATATGAAGAACAAATCCAAATTTATTATGTTATTTATTAAATTAGAGCCGACTTAGCTGCAGAACTGTTCGGAATATAACCACAAAAGTGGATTGAGACTTAAGGAAAGTCGATAACTGTTAATACAAATTGTTCTAACTTAACGTATTTCTGGGCATGAATAATCCAACTATTTATGTAAAATGTCGTTTTATTTCGACATTTTAAGCTGGTCACTTAGATGTCCAACCCAAAATGGGAGTTCAAATTGGGAAATGTGTATGGGCGTATTATTCGATTGGTTGGGATTTTTGTCACCGCAGTTTCAATCATCGGTTGTCAGACAAAAAATACGGAGCCTGCAGTTATGAAACAAGTAAGTACGCCAACACTTAGAGATATGTTGGCGCAGAAAATCATGTTGGATGTCAGGTATTTTTGTCAACCTGAAGAACTTGTTAGGTTTAAAGGAAAGACCGGCTGCAGTATTGTTATGACAGAATTACCTGAAGCCGTTAAAAGCATGATAACCAGTACTAATCTGGGCGGCATTATTTTATTCTCTGAGAATTTGGCCCAGTCCGAGCAAATCGTTAAATTGACCCATGAGCTACAGACTGCGGCTGGCAATTCAAGATTGGCTTTACCTCTGTTAATAGCAACCGATCAAGAAGGTGGCCGAGTTGCGCGATTGCCTCGCGACAGTTCAACAGCGCTTAGCGGTAATATGGCCATTGGCGCAACTTATGACAAATACAATACTGAGTTTGCCAGATTATCTGGTCAGGTATTAGGCAGAGAGCTTAACTCAATTGGTATAAACGTGAATTTCGCGCCAACCGTTGATGTAAACATAAATGCCAAAAACCCAGTGATTAATGTTCGTTCATTTGGTGAAGAGCCCCGCCGTGTTGCCGAGCTTGGTACTGCACAATTGGCTGCAATGCAGGAAGCGGGTGTAATCGGCACACTTAAACATTTCCCTGGTCATGGCGATACCCATGTTGACAGCCACACCGGGCTTCCGCGAGTGGATCACAACATGGAGAGGATAGAGCAAGTTGATCTGATGCCATTTCAATTTGCGATTGATCAGGGACATGCCCAAATGATCATGACTGCACACATTCAGTATCCCGCATTGGATGACTCGACGTTTGTTTCTAAAGACGGCAAATCGATGTTAAAGCCCGCCACCATGTCGGAACGTATTCTAACTGGTCTATTGAGAGAAAAGATGGGCTTTCAAGGGATTGTCATTACGGATGCTTTGGATATGGCGGGCATAAGTGACTTTATGACTGAGACGCAAGCTGTTATTGAAACGTTTAACGCGGGCTCGGACATTGCGTTGATGCCAATTAAGATTCGTTCCATAGAAGACATGCCAAAGTTTGAAAGTTTGCTGGATGAGCTCGAATTAGCGGTGCAATCAGGGCATTTAGATCGCAAGAAAGTTGAAACGTCATTTGCAAGAATTCTCAAAGTTAAATCTGAAGCAGGCTTTCAAAAAGCAAATAAACTGACTTTGACTGAAAAAATGGATTTGGCTAAAACAAACTTGTATTCAGATGAACACAAACAAATTGATGAGGCCTTGTCAGATGCGTCAATTACCTTACTTAAGGGAGATGGACGCTTAAGTGAACACGTTAAAACGTTGCATGTGATTATGCCTGATGAAAATAAATGCCGTGCGCTGGCCCAGTCCCTCAATAAATTTAAGCCAAAACTTAGAATCACTTGTGGCCCGAGTTACGAAACGTCTTTTTCACAGCAACAAAAGTTCATAGGAGCTGCCGACGCGGTATTGTTCGGTAACATTACGCCTAAACAAAGCGCCGTTGAGATGGGGGGCATGGAAGATCTTCATAAATATCGCTCATTGTCTCGAAACAAATGGAGTCATGATAGGACACTATTAAAGTTACTCAAATTTGCCAAAGAACAAGGTCGTCAAAACATCTTTGTGAGCCTGAGGACGCCTTATGAAATTAAGACTTATGGCAAATACAGTAACGATGTGTTGGCAACCTTTTCATATAACAGTTATTCCACCACTGATGAGTCAGGAGTCAAATGGCAAGTCGGCGCGGCTTATCGGTCTTTGGCAAAAGTACTGGCTGGGCAGATGACTCCGATTGGCCGTTCCCCTGTCACAATTAGATTTAAGCAGTAAATAATGATCAAGTTACTAAATGACTACGCAACGCAGATCCTTGGAGCACTTCCCGCGAATAGATTATTGGCGCTAGATGTTTTTAGAGGACTGACGATAACGGCCATGGTGCTAGTGAATAATCCGGGTAGCTGGTCTTTTGTTTATCCGCCGATGTTACATGCCGAGTGGCATGGCTGGACACCGACTGATCTTATCTTTCCCTTTTTCGTTTTCATCGTCGGCGTCTCAGTTTCCATTGTCATGTCTCGTGAACTACAAAAAGGGACAAACAAGTTAGTTCTTATTAAAAACGCCGGCGCACGGGCAGTTAAGTTATTTTTATTAGGACTGTTTTTAGCCTTGTTTTATTTTAACTTTGTCGATCCCAATTATAGCTGGATAGAGTCACAACTGTTTTCTATTCGTGTCATGGGAGTCCTGCAAAGACTCGGACTTGTGTTTTTCTTTACCGTACTTATTGTCATTTATTTCAAACCACTAGGGCGGATGTTGTGGATGGTTGGTATTTTGTTAAGTTACTGGCTGTTATTAATGATGGTGCCGTATGCCACACCAAATGGCGAGGTGGTTTCTGGCAGTCTGGCGTTCGGTAACAATTTGCATGCCTGGCTGGACTCCTTGATTTTTTCCGATGTTAATCTGTATTACAAAGACGCGAAGCCATTTGCATTTGATCCGGAAGGGTTGTTAAGCACATTGCCAGCGGTTGCAGGAGCGTTAGCCGGTGTATTTACCGGGGATGTGTTAACCGATAAGTCGCGTACGCTGCAGTCAAAATGCCAATTGATGTTAGTCAGTGGATTGGTTTTGTTAGTCGCAGGAGAGCTTTGGGGATTGATATTCCCAATAAACAAGGCGTTATGGACTTCCAGTTATGTGTTGATGAGTACTGGTTGGGCTTTGATTATTTTAGGCGCTTTGACCTGGTTGATTGATATTAAAGGTTATAAACAATGGAGTGCGCCATTTGTCGTGTTTGGGGCTAATGCGATTGGCTTCTACATGTTCTCCGCCGTGTTAGCTCGAATTTTGATCATGATCCCAATGCAAG
>Ga0213838_1001438_pt1 | contig 12264 bp, 8 predicted proteins | sample SWPATP13_FD_160577 | JGI IMG/M metagenome (GOLD analysis project Ga0213838, IMG submission 160577) | Coastal seawater microbial communities from Marineland, Florida, United States - SWPA TP1 #3 | ecosystem: Environmental > Aquatic > Marine > Coastal | place: USA: Florida | collected 2016-08-06
ATCGCACTGGCTCACGGTGGTGTCATCGCCATTAATTTAGCCAGTTCAGGTATTGGCGCAACCGTTACTAGTATCGTTAAGGCTGTTTTGTCGATATTTAACTTTTTCCGTGGCCTATACGACAAATGGGTCATGGAGCGAAAATTCAAAAAATTCAAAGAAGAGTGCATTATGCTTAACCAAAAGCGTGATGTTGTTGGAGCTAACTTTTTCCGCGATTGGTTCAAAATGAAAATGGAAGAAGTACCCGTTATCGCTTCTTACATGGTTTGTATGCCATGCTATAGTTCTCCCTATAACTTCTTAAGTATTGCGGATGTGACGCCACCGCCACCAAGTATGAAAACTCGCCTGACGAGAAAAATCAAAGCGAAGTTTGGCCGACCTGTGAGTACTGACCCAGCTATGGTGAAACTGTCATTCCAGAAATCGACGCTAAAAGCGTATTCTGTATTACAAGAAGAAGCTCGTGTATTCATTACCAAAAGCGAAATCTCGTTAGAGAGTACAAAACCTGGTGTTAAACAAGTATTGAATGCGGCTCGTGGCGAAACGAACTTTATTCCGGGTACTGATGAGAAAGCCTTCAATAAAGCGGTAAGAAAGCAGAAAGTGAAAGATTTCTTCTCGGGGAAAACTATCGCGGAGGGAGTGAAAGAAAGCCTTTCTCCTAAGTCTCTTGCAACCACGGTGGCTGGTGGTCTTGAGTCATTATTAATTCCCGAATAGCTAGGCCAAAGCAATAAAAAGGCGAGGGGTTCCTCGTCTTTTTATTGGCTGAATGCTTGACTGTTATTGCTTCTGAATACGCAGCAGAAGGAACTGGTAGCGGCTCGGAAGCTTTACACTGAAAGGCGATTCCGAATGGTTAGCCTCGATTGAATCTGACGCCTGTAAAAAACGCTGTATGCTTATGGCAAGGCTTCCCCAGTCGTCTAAGCGTTGTGCATAGCGTCCGTCACTACTTCGAGCTGTAAATGATGGGGTATAACTATCAAAACGATCGGCTAAGTAGTCTTCACCTTGCTTACGAATAGAACCAAAATCAATCAATTTAACGCCACCAGTTTCTTCCAAAATGATATTTGATGGTTTGATGTCACCATGAATATGGTTGGTTTTATGCATTGCTATGAGCGCACATTCGACGGCATTGATCCAGTTTGGATTTACTGAAGGGCTGAGAGCGTGCTCCGCTAATGTTTGTCCTGAGATATAACTAACGACCAGACAGTCTGTTGCATCAAAAGAAAAGTAGTCGAGATAGGTAGCCCAATAAGCTGAAGAGTAGGAGTGCAAGAATTCCGCTTCGCGTTTCAAGCAAATTTTGTGTTCAGTTTGCTGGGCTAATTTAAGGACGACCAGCCCCCAGTCCGGGTGAGTTGCTTGAAAACTTCGACAAGAGAGTGACTCAATATTGGAATAGCCTTGCTTGGTAAGCAAAGTGATACTTCGGCGTGTTGCCAAAGTATCACTTATCGTCGGCATTGAATTAGATACCACTAGGAAGGGAGAACCCAGAGAAGAATCCTGGGACAAATGGATTGGATTGCCCTTGAGTACGTATTGTCAGTTTGACATTACTTTCGCCATACTTAAATTCAACTTGAGTGTCTTGAGAAGTAGTGAAGTTCACGTTCGATTCAAACAAACGGAACCAACTCCAAGTGCCTTCTACGGTATTTTCACCGACGGTCGTGTCTTGCGCATTTAACTTCACCCCTAGCTTTTCAATAAGCTTAGCGTCACCTTGCCATGATTGTTTGCTCCATAGCGTCGGGCCGTGTCGATAGTTAAAGATGGGTTTGTCTGAAATAATGGCAAACTCTGTTAAATTCGAGCTCATATCAACCGCTTTGAGTTGGAAGTTGATGGAGACATTTGATGGATCAGCAAGGAACAGGGCATTTTTAATATCGCTTGCTTTATCAATCATCGTCCATACATCTGGCGCTAACATCAAACCCGTATTTGGCAATAATCCAGGTAGGTAAGGAGCATCGTCATTACTTTTAACGAAACTACTTAAGCGATTGCTATTAAAGGATTCGATAATTCCGTTGTTCACAAAAAAGGCTTTAACGTCAGCGACGCTAACGTCTGTTTTTGATTGCAGATTAAACGGGTAGAACGAAGCAAGCCTTTGTTGGTATGGCTGGTAAACTTCTTTGCTCCAAGCATTGTTAATGTATTCATGCGCTAAAGCCATAACCATCTCGTTACTTTGAGTCACAATGCTGTCTGTGATCTCTTTTGCCACAGGTAATTGTGAATGGGATAAATCCGCTAAAGAGGCGATTGGATTTGCCGCTTGCAGAGTGGCTGATAAAGTATCAAATGCGACTTTTTGAGGTTCTTTAGTTTCGTAAAACTTATCACCCCATTTCTTGCTTGCTATGTATGCATTTAGCAATGAATCCAGAGGCTTCTTGCCTTGGTCATTGGGTGAAATATGCTTCTTGTAGTCTTGGAAACTGAGGGATATCTGACGAGCCGATTCTTTTTTATCCGCATCCTGAACAGGAATGTCGGCTTCGGCAACGTTTTCTTGATCACTGTTTTCCGGTACGTTCAGCTCAACATAAGTGTACTTTGAGATCGTACTATAAAGGCTTGAGAGAGGGTTATCTGATGCTTCTGACAAACTCGCTAAGACACCGCTTAACTGAGTCGGATTGCTGATATCAGTAACGTTAATATTACGGACGAAGTCTCGCCAATAATTGATATAGTCGTTCTGATATGTTTGCTTTAACTCACGGCTGATTCGATGTAGCTCTAGTGCACTTGGATAGGCGCCCGCAACACCTTCATAAGATTGCAGAGCTTCTTTCAAAACGTCTGAGTTGACGGATAGGTCTAACTCGTTAAATCCCGTTGGGGTGTAGATGTACGGTACTAAATACCCGACATAACTAGGAGAGAAGCTGAATACAGACTTAAAATTGTCACCAAGTTCATTGCGGATGTCGACACGTTTAGCAAAATTTGGAGAGCTTAGAATGTGCTCGTAAAGCAAAGTCTCTATTCCCGTTTGGGTAATCACCTTCTTCGCTAGCCCTTCCAAATCCTGGTTGGATTTTTTAGGAATAAGGTTTCGCTCAAAGATGTCATCAAGAAGTACTTTCAACTGTGCTATGTTGACGCTGTCTGCTTCACCTTGGTCTTGAAGCGTCTTAACGTAGTAACTTTTGAGCTCATGGATGTTGCTTCGGTCTTTGCTGAACAAAAGGCGATAATTGTTTAACAGAGAAAGAGTTTGAGATTGGTCTTCTAGATTGACATAGACGAAAAGGTCTTTTTCAAGAGTCTTTTCCATAGAGGGAACTAAGACTTGCTGCAGCTCTGTAAAATACGCAGCTTCAATTTCAGCCTTGATACTAGGGTTTGGCATGAAAGGTAAGCTATACCATGGCTCAGGCTGATTATAGAGATCGTAAATCCGTTGTAGCGAAAACAGGTTAGGAATATTGTCAGCCATGTTTTCGATGTCGTATGGAGATGCTGAAATTGCTTCTTTATAACGCTCTAACATGCTGTCGGCGCGTGCTTCTCTTTGGCTTTGAAAGTCAAAATCAAATTTAATTACGAGTAGTACTGCAGCTAGCAATCCCACCCAAGAAAGCGTAAACAGGACTTGATTAACAACGAGGGTATTTTCTTTACGTCTATTTACCCCGACTAGCTCATGTTCACCTAAAATGACATGGCTCATCAGATGTTGGGCGAACAGTGTTTGACTGACAGGTATTTGCTCTTGTTGCTGGTATTGCTCGTGTCCCACAGAAAACGAGACGGTACTTGCGAGCAAATCCTTTTGATTTACTTCTTGTCCGTCATGAGTGAAGTAGAAACCACGAAACTGCAGCGCATCACTAAGTTGCTCACCTCGGTATAAACGGTGGAGGAAAAGCCACAAGTTTTGCTTGAGTAGCCCGAACTGGAAAGGCGCACTCGCAATAGAGTTTCGATAGTCTTGATTCAATTGACCCGCTAGAGCATTACTCATGTTGGCAATGAGCTGACCGATCAAGTGGTCGAATTCATCATTGAACCAATCAGCATCGATACCACCATGCTGACTATACGGTGATGTTGCACCAAATACATCGTCTCTTTTGGATTCATCGAATGCAGAAAAAAATTGGCAAAAGTCGCTGATGCTACCCATGTTGGAGATGATGTTATAAATCGGTAGATTTACGCCGAATGATTGATTAAAGGTTTTGATCGTAGATTTTATTTCATCGGCATACTGAGTGATTTGCTCATTATTTTCTAATAGAGTCGCCACTTCAGTGGTTAACAGAAGGCCGTTTGCTGCCTGACGTGGCCGCCAAGCGTTTAAAGACTGGCAAAGCGTTTTCAAGTATTCAGGGTGTTGATCTTCCCCTGTACTAATTGAAATTAAAATCGAATGTTCGCTTACCCAAAATAGGATAGGGAACTCAATATCATTGCCGAAATCATCAAGTTTGTAAGCTTCATATCCCATCTGGGTAATGATGCTTTTGTCTTTTGATGGGTCAGCGCTCAGTAATAAATAGATTGGTTGGTCATAACGGCTCATTAAGCGTATCTTGCGCTTTTGACCATTAATCATGCGATTGAAATGCGCCGCCAACTGCTTTTTACGTCTTTGAATCAGTGCTTTATCGACCGGCTCTTCTTTTTGAGTAGGACTTCGTTTAATTAAGACCCAATAGCATATCACGCCAATCAACGTAGAAATGATGGCGGTTGTCGTTAGAGCTGCAACAAAATAGGCGTTAAGTGGTGTCAACCAAATGATACTAGAGACAACAGAGAAAAAGGTAACAGAAGCCAGTACAGCAACTGCTGCTGACTTCTTCCCATTCGGTGACTTTTTTTGTTTTGCTTCAGGCATAATCAGTTAGATTCTTCCTTGTCTAAATCTTGTGTCGAGTTTCGAACGATAATGGCATTTATTTTGTCGTTTTCTACATACCAAGCTTTGATGGTACGGGCTTCTTCTGCGGAGTCGGTTCGTAAGATAACTCTGTAATACTTTTTGTATGGATCGATCACAGGCTCGTAAGCAGATGGCGAAAGCTTACTGACAAACGAATCTGCATTTTTTTTGTTCGAAAAAGTCGCTAACTGTACCAACCAATTTGCAGACATCGCATCAAAGATGTCCATTTTCGGATCTTCAACAGTGTCTGCTTTACTGCCGTGAATTGGTGGGTTATCTAAGTCGTCGTCTTGACTGACAAAAACAATGTCTTTCACTTCACCTGAAAGGACATACCTTTGGCTAAAATCAGGTAGATAGGTAAAATCGCGAGCGCGTTGCGGATGGGTTTTGGTATACCAAAACTCGGTTAATCCAATTGAAGTCGCGATTAGGCAAAAGAAAAACAAACTCGTGATTAAATAGCGCTTTCTTCGGGTTGGTTTTCGCATCACAGGAAGTTTTACTTTAGTGTGGCAGTGAACGCCACCAATCATGCGGTACTGTGTGATCGTTTGTTCTAATTGATGTATGAACGCTTTCAGTTGTTCCGCGCCACTGTCTCGATATTGCCCCTTAAAGCCGATGTTAAGGAACAGGTAAATAACTTCTAAGAGATCGATGAGTTTATGAGGTTGGCGCGATGCCTTTTCAGCGACGGAAAAGAAAAGTTCGCCGCCATTACGCATGCCGAATAGTTCACTCAGTAAGGTTTTATTTTCCCAACCGCGTTTTTCTCCCCATTCGGTATAAATGATAAATTCATCTAGCACGACAGCGTAAAGGAAACAAAGCTTATCAATCACAGCGACAGGGTATGTCAGATCAGTCGCTTGAGCTTTTATATCGTTGATTCCGTGTATCAACTGCTCTCTGAATACTGTTAGATCTTCAGGCTCAGAAAGAGTAGACACTTTTAATGTTTTCGTTAAGAGCTCGCTACTGATGTTGATAAGTTGGTTTTCAGCTTTATCAAAGTGGCGAAGAAACTCTTCTTGCGTATTAGTCGAGTGCACTGACACCATTCTTGATCCAAACAGCTCATCCCCTTCATTTTTAGAAGGGGTTGCTGCTTTATCAATGACCAGTGTTTCTTCGTCTAAGTAATCCATGGTGTTATCTCAATGCGTATAGGACGACTTCTAGGTCTGGAATTCTCGCGTCTACGTGTAGAGCGATGGCATCACGAGTATCGAGCATGTCGAGCCAATTTCTGTCCTTGGTGTCGATTTCAAAATAGGCGACACCTTGCATTGGTTTCAGTTCGCTTGGTGCAATAGGAAGAGGGGTTAGACCAATGCCAGACAGTGAGCTTCTCACGAGTTCAACAATCTTGTTATTGCTGCTTAACTTAGCAGAGATAGGGAACAGTTCGTTCAATTCATTACTGCTAATGTCTGACTTAACACTGAGTACAAAGCGACGGTTGTATACACTGCTTGGATCTTTGATCAGTGTACGCAGTAAGCGTCTCTTTTCGAATAATGAGGCATCCCATTTAAACTCAATAACGGAATCTTGCTGAACCAAAGTCAGCAAACTTCGTAAACTAGAGAACAACGGGTTGAAGTTGTCATATAGCTTGTCGTATTTCAGAGGTTCACATTCTTTTGGGATAGCAGGAGTTAACGCCATCACTTGAGCTTCAAACTGTTTCAGCTTCGAATACAGCTGATGGGTAGGGTGCTTAGTGTTACTAATCGTTAGGTCAAACCACGGAAGCCATGTGTTAAGTGTTTGTAGCCACAGGTAGTCTTGCATCAATGACTGAGGGCTTTTTTGCCCTTGTCCAGCTTCAATTCTTTTTAGTAAGTTTTGTGCTCGGTTGCTTACCAAGGCGTGGATTTCTTTTACGCGCTCAGTCAGAAATGTGGAAGCGCCGTAATGTAGGCAAGCCGGGATAAATGCTCGGTCAAGGATGACTTCATCTGAGTCACTAATTTCGAGAACTTTTGCTACAGGAATGAGAGTAAAGCCTGAAGTATCTTCCCCAGCAAATTTAAGTCCGATGTTTAGATGCGCGACATCTATTTCGACACTCGCATTTTCGGATGTCGATGTATCGAAAACGTTGATAGAGCGTGTGAGGTAGCGACTTTGTTCTTGGCCGTCTTCACTGTAATCGTTGTTACCTTGCAAAGAAATTGGTAACGCTAGGTATACAATACTCTCGATAGTACCTTGCGGAATATCGATCGCAATTTCTTGTTTTAGATCGAATTGGGTTCCGTCTGGAAATATACCAGCACAACTCGGGATAGATAGCTTGCCAATCTTTAAGAGGTCATGATTAATGACTAAGTCGGTAATGCCAAAGAAAGGGGCAAAACCCGCAAGAGTTTCAATATTTTGGCGGATGTAGTTTTGCACATAGCGGTCCTGTTGTTGGAAATGCTGAGGTGCAATAAACATCCCTTCTTGCCAAACTACTTTTTTGAAAGCGTCCACGTAAATTCCCTATTTATTCTTTTAGTTATTTTTCTTACTAGAAAACCTGCCACCAGCTTGAATCTGGTGTTATGACCTCTAACTCGGCTTTTTTGCCTGTCAGAGTAAGTTGTAAGTACTGCTCTGAATCAGCAGGCAACATTTGAACGGTTTTTGTAGTGCTGTTTTGATAATCCGCAAATTCAACCAATGCTGCGATGTACTGCGTATTTTTGTTTACGTCTAGGGTTAGGCTCTGTGTTGAATTCGGTAAAACAACAGGTAGCACTTGCTTAGACACAAGGTTCGCGGCAAGAAGCTGCAAATCATTATTGTAAAGGTCGATAAATGGCAATTGCTTGAAAAGCTGTTGATCCGTTAACTGATAAAGCCTCACGACGACCGGGTTTGCTTGGTCATCATTGTATTGATTAATTGTATTATCCGCCTTAACGGTAAACGTATGCTGAGTAACCACTGCGACGGGATCAGAAGAGCAAGCCGAGAGCATAAAGCTAAGAAATACGAGAACAATACGCATCATTCTCTTTCCTCACTTTGTTTCTGCATATTTTCCATAAATAGAGCTTTAAACTGACGTCGGAAATCACCGTTATCTTGTCTATGTTGGAAGTGTTTACGGTAAATTTTCCAATACTTTTTGTCCTTGCTTGAAAACACACTGTTGGATACATACTCGCTAAATTGGTTTTCGAGCTGCTTTGGTGCGAATTCATTTAAAAATTGATCGACCGTTTTTTCTAACGCATCAAACAAGGCTTTTTGCTGAAGCTGAGGGTTTTGCAAATACTGCTGATTCTTCTCGGTTAGCGTAATTAACTTATCGATCGACTCTTCAATTCGATGATTGTTATCAATATTTACCGGAAGGTACTCTAAGTCTGACGAAGCGTGTATTTCGGTCTTCTCAGAGGCAATCTCATCAATTTCGATATTTGGTATGACTTTATCTGAATCTAGGTCTTCAAAAGGATCAGAAGCGAATGGGTCATCACTCAAGACGTTACTTGAAGAGAAAGTGGACTTTGTTTCAGCTTTTGGTGGCGCAGGAATGTCATCAAGAAAGTCGAGGTCAGAATCATCTAACTTCAAATCAAAATCTGAGGCAAACGGGTCCGCGTCTGCAGTACTTTCTGGTGCAGTAACTTTAGGGTTATTCAAGAGACTAATAAGCAGGGTATATCCACCGACTTTAACAATGTCGCCATCAGTAATGGGATACTCTTTATCTTTCATCAATGGCTTTTCATTCAAAGACAATCCGTTGTTACTGAGGTCTTTAATGACGTAACCGCGGTCGGTTAGGTTAATTTGGCTGTGGGTACGAGAAATCCATTTGCTTTGGTCTGGTAAAGCAATATCGCAAGAAGGGGAACGGCCTAAGCTTCCGCCGTTTTCAGGCAGATAAGTTACACGTGAGGTAACCACCTCTTCAGCAGGAACAGAAATCATGTGAACACTGATTGACAATGTTTACTCCTCACACTTTGATATGGCTGAATTGAAACTATCCAAAAATCCGGAATATTTTTTAAGGAAACGGTTTGAGAAATACACGCCCATATCCTTAGTATCTAACACGGATGAATTGAAATAATCCGAAGGCAAAGAAGCTTTTTCTAACTCCCTTTTAAAGACCAATTCATCTTCCAGAACGATGTCAATTTCTCTTTGTTTTAAAAGCTTTAGTAATACTTTAGCATCTCGAGGCTGCTTAACGACGTTAAATCCGTTACGTTTTAGCCAAAACCATTTGTTGGAACCAAATTTGGCAGAAAAGTTAAGGTTCAACTTTGACAATTCATCAATTTTCGGTTCAACACCTGGGCCAAAATACCAACTAAGCGTTTGTTGAGCTAATGGTTCGGACAAAGTCGCATACTCGTCTCGTTCTGCGGTTTGAGTTGCGACGAAAAAGCCATGTTGGCTGCCACTATGCACGCGAAGCTGCGCATCAGACCATGTGGTCATGGTAAGTTGGTAGGGCTGTCCCATTTTCCCAAGTGCACATTTTACTTTATCGAGAGCGATACCCTGCATTTGTGCATTTTCATAAGATTGGTACGGTGGCCAGTCTTGCGTGGTAAGAAGTAAACGAGAAGGGCCAATTTTTAATTCTGCATTAGATGCAGCCGACCAAGTGGCAGATAACATTAGTGCCACTATAGGTACGCTAGCCATTTTGACTCTATTTAACATCATTAGAGTTCCCTATAACTTCAGAAATCTTCAAAATCGACACTGGTGGATAATAATCTAAATCTTTTGCGGCATTGATATTTACGATATACGAATACTGGCTAAGAGATTCAATCGGAACCTCGTTAGCAGGCTGTAAGCCTTTCAAAATTCTTTCCGCTTTGTAGCCAGCAAACTGGCCAACATTGTAATAACGACTGACAATTCCAAATAATGCTTCATGAGTGCGAATAGGGCTCTCCGTCGCTGAGAATGTTGGAATATCTTGAGCGTGCAACGCACTAACCACTTCACCACCTTGAGCGATGATATAAGAGTCTGGTGGTAAATAGGCTATATCAACACCATCTTGTTTCATAGCATTTACAGTATTGTAAATTAGCTCGTTGTTTGACTTGTTTTTATCAATGTTTAAGGGGTACAAAATAACACGCTTGTTATAAGTTTCCGACAGTTCAAGCATCTTATTTGCAGTGAGAATTGAATTATTTTCCTCTGCGTTGTAGATAACCCCAACAGTAGAAATGTTATTAAGCTTATCAATCGCTTTAAACTGGATCTCATGCGGTACTATGTGGCTCACACCGGTGAAATTTCGAGCAGAATCATTTGGTGATGCGATGAGCTTTGAACCAATAGGATCTGTGACAATACTGAATACCGTCGGAGTTGGGTTGTTCAACCTAAACTCTGACGGTTTATCAAAGGTACCAAGTAACTGGCGTGTAATTGTGGTGCCAAAAGTATAAATGAGATCGGCTTGCTTATAGTCCAAACTGTCGATGTGAGATTGGAGCTGTGCTTTATCACGATTTGCATCGAGTAAGGTAAACCTAACATGTTCATTTTGCTTCAAGTAATCCATAAAGCCATTTTCAGCTTCAGTCACACCACGCCAAAGCAGCAATATGACATGCTTTTCATCGCTACTTTGAGCGAGGCTTTGTGGAACGATTAAGATAAAACTGAGAATAAAGATGATCAATTTCATTGCTGTACTCCTAGTTTTTGTTTGTCGAACCGTAAGAAGAGAGAAAAGAACAAAATAAGACTAAGTGAGCTTGCCATTAAGGCAGCACCGAAAACTATGATGGTTTTGTCGTAGCCGAAAATGCTTAGGCAGACACCCGCTAACATTGGGCCTGCGATGTTACCAATGCGCTCGGTGAGTCTGAAGATGCCTATGATTTTACCTTTTTCAATTCCTTGCCCAGATAAAAGATCGATGACCAGAGGGATTTGAGGGGAAACGCAGATACCATGCGCAATCCCAACGATAATTACGATTAGGAGCAATCCTAACGTACCTTGGAAGAAATAGAAGTTGAGCAATGCAACTGCGGATAATATCCCCCCAATAAAGATAAATGCCATCTTGTTCTTGAGCTTGTCCACCAGAATGGCACTAAGCGGAGAGATCAGAATAATCGCTAGCCCATAAGCCATGATAACTCGGCCAGAAACAGAGCTGCTTTCCCCCAAAAATTGTAGGTAGACCGGGCAAATGTAGTATAGGAACCCTGTTAACACGATCTTTGCTGGAATTGCACTGAAGATGGTGATTAGGGCAAAGTATTTATTGCTTAGCAGTAATCTGAAATCACTAAACTTTACGGGCTTACTTGAATTGTTTGCGCTCGATTTTTCAAAGAATACTCGAACCAACAATACACTAAATAGTGCTAGTAATCCGGCTAGTAGGAAGGTTTCGGAATAGCCCAATTTCTCTGCCAATATGCCGCCAATCGCCGCTCCGCATAATGAGCCGGAAAAGAAAGATGACAAGAAAGTCGCCATGCCTTTAGTTCGGTTACTGTCATTAGTGGTGTCTGAGACGTAGCCTTGTGCAGAAATAAACACAATACCGTAACCAATAGCAGTAAAAGCACGGGCTACCAAAAGCAGTTCAATAGATTGCACAAAGGCGGTGGTAATTAACCCGGCACATGTGATGAGCCCGCCGGTCATCAATGAGCGGCGACGTCCAACTTTATCTGACCAGTAACCAGCAAAAGGTAATGAAACTGCCCAACACAACATAAAGAGTGAGATAGGTAAGCTTGTCACTAAGCTATCTGGAATCCACCCGTAGGTATTCTCTAGGGAAAGGACAAATGTTGGAAAAAAAGCTAAAGATGACGCTTCGGAAAACACCAATAAGAACAATGGGAGCCTAATGAATCTAAAATCTTGTTTACAAATAGGCGACGAGTTTTGTTCCGGTTTTAACTTACAGATAGCCTGATTCACAAGGTTGAGCAACTTTCCTATTTCGTCTCGAGAAGAGACCTTAGCCAAGTGATTAACGACGTCACGATTCACAAGCATGAAAACTTGCTTCACTTGGTTCCAAGGGGAGATGATCATGAAGTTACACATAAATAATATGATTTCTGCAACGACTAAGCACGAAGCGACAAGTACAGTGATCATATCCATGACGCTTTCTTTTAATAAGTTGATAATTAGATTGTTATCGGTCGTCACACTGAGTTGAATGCTGTTTTGCTCGTTTAGGGAAAACTGAGCCTCTCGGATAGCAGGATGGTGAACTTTGCTCTCAGGGTAGCGATATGAGCTGCCTGATTGACTAGTAAAGTCTATAGATAAGATTTCTTTGTGATGATCGACATAGAAATCTT
>Ga0213838_1001439_pt1 | contig 12260 bp, 11 predicted proteins | sample SWPATP13_FD_160577 | JGI IMG/M metagenome (GOLD analysis project Ga0213838, IMG submission 160577) | Coastal seawater microbial communities from Marineland, Florida, United States - SWPA TP1 #3 | ecosystem: Environmental > Aquatic > Marine > Coastal | place: USA: Florida | collected 2016-08-06
TGTTCGGGTCGAACCGGCGCTTGTTGCGGCGGTGCGAGTGCGAAATGCTGTGTCCAAAGCCCGGCTCGGCTCCGGTCACCTGGCAGTGTGCTGCCATGACGACTCTCCTAATGAAAATAAAATGAAACGGCTGGCGGAGTTCCGCGTAGCCGTGCGACAGGCGGCGTCCGCATCCAGTCCCTACCGACTCCCGCAGGAATCCGGCAGCCGGCTGAACCGGCTGCAGTCAGCACTGCGGCGAAGATTGTGGGTCACCGGTACCGGGCGGTGAACATCCGTAAGGAATCACTGCGAAGTGCCGGGATACTGGGCGAATACAGGAGTGCACGCAACTTGAGCCCCTAACTACCGGCCACCGGGAGTGCCTGATTCCTCAGCCATTTCCGCCAACCGGAGCAATTGCACACGCTCCGCGCCACCTAGCGCCTACCAAGTCTACGAGCTTGACGAATTAAAGACCAATCCGGCCCTCCAAGGTGTATAAGCGTCCGTCGTCCTCCTGCAGGGAAGTCACATCAGCGGCGCAGTTCTTTCACAGCAAAATGAAAGGCAACGGGCAGACTCTGGATCCATGAACACACCAACCCAGACCGCCCTGCAGCCCGCGGCCCGGCGGGCGCCGGCCGGCGGCAACCCCTTCAGGGGCCAGCACCGCAGGCGGCTGTTCAAAGCGGACCTGTTGACCGTGATCGCCTGGGCGTCGGTGGCGGGGGCCGTGGCGTTGTGGCTGGCCGACGGCGGCGCTGCCGGCTTCTCCAGCGTCGCGGGGGCGTTCACTGCAGCGGGCATCGTGGCAGGCCTCGCCGGGATGGACCTGGTGCTGCTCATGCTGCTCCTCGCTGCACGCCTCCCAGTCATCGACAGCGCGGTGGGCCACGACCGGGCCCTTGAGTTCCACCGCAAACTCGGAAAGCCGTCCCTCTACCTCCTGCTGGCGCACGGCCTCCTGGTCGCGACCGGCTACGGGCTGGCGGAGGGACTTAATCCCATCAACGAATCGGTCGCCCTGTGGGTCAACGTCCCCGACATGTGGCTGGCGTTCGTCTCCACGGCACTTTTTATCGCCGTCGTCGTCACTTCCCTGGTGGCCGTCCGCCGTCGGTTCCCCTATGAGTTTTGGTACGCCGTCCATCTGCTGACCTACGCCGCCGTGCTGACCTCGCTGCCGCACCAGTTCAGCGTCGGCGGACTGTTCGCCGAGGGCACCTGGCAGCGCTGGTATTGGCTTGCCGTCTGCATTGCGACGGGCGCCGCACTGCTGCACTACCGGGTCCTCGAGCCCATTGTCGCCACGGTGCGGCACCAGCTGCGGGTCAGCCGAGTGGTGGCCGCCGGTCACGGCGTGGTCAGCATCGAAATGACGGGCCGGCATCTCGACGAGCTGGCCGGCAGCGGCGGACGGTTTTTCATTTGGCGGTTCCTTGCCCCCGGACAGTGGTGGCACCCGCATCCGTTCAGTCTCTCGGCGGAACCGTTGCAGCTCGACGCCGACGGCGGTGGCCGGCTGCGGATTACGGTCCGGGACCTCGGCCGGGGCTCCGCGAGCCTGGCCCGCCTGCGGCCCGGCACGCGGGTGGCGGTGGAAGGACCGTACGGGCTCTTCAGCACCGCGGCCCGCAGCCGGAAGCAGGTCGTGATGATTGGTGCCGGCATAGGCATCACCCCCATTCGGGCGCTGCTGGAGAGCACCCCGTTCGCGCCGGGCGATGCGACCGTGATCCTCCGCGGCCACAGCCGGTCCGGGCTGTACCTGGGCGATGAGATTCTGGAGCTCTGCAAGCAGCGCGGCGCGACCCTGTTCCATCTGACTGGGCGCCGTCCCCGGGGCATCGAAACCTGGCTACCGGAAACCGAAGCCCGGGCCGGCTACCGGCTGGCCAGCTACGCTCCCCGTTTGGGCGACGCCGACGTCTACGTCTGCGGACCGGCCGAGTGGGCAAGAAACGTCCTCGATGACGCGCGCCGGGCAGGCGTGCGGGAAGAGCAACTCCATTACGAAAGGTTCGACTGGTGAGAATTCGCGCAGTAGTTTCAGCAACCCTGGCGTCGGTGGGGATCCTGGTGGCCGGCTGGCAGTCCGGAGCCCACGTGGCGAACACGGCCAGCGCCGTCGGCACGGCGGCCACCGCCGGGGCGGGCACGGAGCCGGGCGCGGGGGCGGGCGGGGCCAACTCAGGCTCCGGCAATTCGGCGGGGAGCTCGGCGTCGTCGTCGGGGACCTCCGGCTCGGCCGGTTCCTCCGGCTCGGCCGGAGCAGCGGCGAAGGCCGGGGGCACCTTTACCGGCGACGTGGTGCAGACCCGCTTCGGGCCCGTCCAGGTGCAAATCACCGTCAGCGGAGGCACCATCTCGGATGTCACCGCCCTCCAGCTCACCGACGACGGCGGCCGCTCGGTGCAGATCAGCAACTACGCCGCACCCCTGCTGCGCAGCGAGGTCCTCCAGGCCCAGTCCGCCAACGTACAGACCATCAGCGGCGCAACCGTCACCAGTGATGCTTATCTGACCTCGCTCCAGGCGGCCCTCGATGCAGCGCACCTCTGAGCGGGGGCGGCCGGAGCTGCGGGCCCGGACCTTCCGGTGCATGGGGACGGTCGTGAGCCTTACCGTTCCGGTCGGATCCGAGGACGGGACGTCGGCCGCCGACGCCGCACTGGCAGACGCCAGCAGCGTCGTCGAACAGCGTTTCGTGGAACTCGATGCCCGCTTCAGCCTTTACCGCCCCGAGTCAGAGGCGAGCCGGCTGGCAAGCGGGGAGCTCTCGCTGCGGCAGGCCTCGCTGGAATTCCGGAACTGCTACGCCGACGCCGCCGAATGGCGCCTGCGGACAGAGGGCGCGTTCACGCCGGAACGTCCCGACGGGGTGCCCGACCTGTCCGGGCTGGTGAAAGGATTCGCGATCAAGGAAGCCGGGGCCCTGCTGCACTCGCGGGGGCTGAGCGACTGGTGCCTCAACGCCGGCGGGGACGTGCTGGTGGCGGGTTCACCCATCGCGGGCAGCCGAGCGGCATGGCAGGCCGGGATCGTGGACCCACAAGACCGGACGACCCTGATCGCCGCCTACCCCTTGGGCGGCAGGACCGGCGCCAGCGCTGGTGCCAGGGCGTTGGCCACCTCGGGGTCCGCTGAACGCGGCGACCACATCTGGACCCAAGGTGCCGGCGGCAGTGAATTCCGCCAGGTATCGGTCGCCGCCGCGGACATAGTCACCGCCGATGTACTCGCGACGGCCATCGTGGCCGGCGGGGTCAGCATGCTCAACCGGGCAACCAGCGGCTGGGACGTTGAAGTGCTCGCCGTCCGGAACGACGGCGGCATCCTCGCCACAGCCGGGTTCCGCTCCTGAACCTGCCCGGCTATTCCTTTGCCGTGGGCAGGGCGTTCGAGGCCGCAACACGCGCGTACCAACGACCGCTTGCCTTGGGGATGCGGCGCTGCGTCTCGTAGTCCACCCGCACCAGGCCGAAGCGCTGGTGATAGCCGAAGGCCCATTCGAAGTTGTCCAGCAGGGACCACGCGAAATACCCACGGACGTCCACGCCGTCCGCCAGGGCCTGGTGAACGGCCCGCAGGTGCGCATCGAAGAACGCCAGCCGTGCCCGGTCGTCGACGAAGCCCTCGGCGTCCGGAACGTCCTCGAAGGCGGCCCCGTTTTCGGTGATGTAGATCGGCACAGCGGCCGGGCCGGTGTATTCACGCTGCAGCCGGGTCAGCAGCCGGTGCAGGCCCTCGGGCTGGATCTCCCACCCCATTCCGGTGACGGGCAGGCCGCGCGGCACTTGGCGGACGCCGTCGGCCGCGACCAGCGGCGATGCCGGTTCTCCTCCGGCCAGGTCAGGGTGCGGTTCCGGGTCCATGGTGAAGGCGTCCCCGTGGTAGTAGTTCACGCCCAGCACGTCGAGGGGCGCTGAGATGATGTCGAGATCGCCCGGCCGGACGACGTCGGCCATGCCGAGGTGGGCCACGTCGGCGAGCACATCGGCCGGGTATTCGCCCTTGAAGAGCGGGTCCAGGAAGAGCCGGTTGGATTGTCCGTCGACCCTCCTGGCAGCATCGAGGTCCCCAGCCCGCCCGGGATCTGCCGGATCGGCCACCGTCAGGTTCAAGGTGATGCCCAGGGTCGCCTCGGGATCGAGCCGGCGGAGCGCGCTGACAGCCAGGCCGTGCCCCAAGAGCAGGTGGTGGACAGCCGCCAGCGCCGCGGCGGGGTCCCGGCGGCCCGGGGCGTGGATGCCCGCGGCGTAGCCGAGGAACGCGGAGACCCAGGGTTCGTTGAGCGTCGTCCAGATCCGGACCCGGTCACCGAGCGCCTCGTGCATCACCGCGGCATAGGCGGCAAAGCGCTCGGCTGTTTCCCGCGCCGCCCAGCCGCCCTTGTCTTCCAGCGCCTGCGGCAGGTCCCAGTGGTACAGCGTGACCCAGGGCGTGACCCCGGCAGCAAGCAGCTGATCGACCAGCCGCGAATAAAACGCAATGCCTTCCGGGTTCGGCGTCACGCCGTCGGGCATGCAGCGGGCCCAGGAGACGGAGAAGCGGTAGGCGGCCAGGTTCAGCTCCTGCATCAGCCCCACGTCCTCGGCCGAGCGGTGGTAGTGGTCGCAGGCAACATCGCCGTTGTGGCCGTCCGCAACGGCCCCGGGCACGCGGCAGAAAACGTCCCAGATGGAATCCCCGCGGCCGCCCTCGTGGGCGGCGCCCTCGATCTGGTACGCCGCGGTGGCCGCTCCCCACAGGAAGCCGGCGGGGAAGGTGAGGGGGCTGCTGTTCATCCTGTTGCTGCTCCTTGCATGAGGCGGGAGGGCACTGGGCTAGGGGGCATTGGGCTAGAGGCGGGTCAGCCGGGGGTAGCGCGGCGAGAGGCCGTCGCCCGAGGACTTGCCGGTAACCCGGCGCACCACCCAGGGCCCGGCGAATTCGCGCACCCAGCGGGCGTTCGCGCGGAGCGCCTCGGAACCGCTCAGCTCGGGTACCGGCGTCATCGGCGGGACATCGATCGAGTGGTCGTGTTCCAGCACGGTGAGGACCCGCTTGGCCATGTTGGCATGGCCTGCGGCGGACATGTGCATGCGGTCGGTGGCCCACATGCCCCAGTCGTAATACTCGTTGAACCGCCAGTAGTCCACCAGCAGGGCATCGTGGTCCCCGGCGATGCCGCGGACGAGTTCGTTGTAGATGGCGGTCCGGCCGCGCATGGTGCCGAAAATCTTGGAGCCTCGCGCGTCGAAGCCGGTGAACATCACCACGGTGGCTCCGGTGGCCTTCAGCTTCCGGATGCCGTCGTCGTATTCCGCCAGCAGGTCATCGATGTCGATCTTGGGGCGGAGAATGTCATTCGCCCCCGCATAGATGGTCACCAGCGTGGGTTTGAGTGCGACGGCGGCGTCCACCTGTTCGGCCAGGATCTGGCGAAGCTTCCGTCCGCGGATGGCGAGGTTGGCGTAGCCGAAGCCCGGGTCGGCTGCTCCCAGCTGCTCGGCCACACGGTCCGCCCAGCCCCGCACGCCGTTGGGGCGGCCCGGGTCGTCGTCGCCGACGCCTTCCGTGAAGGAGTCTCCGAGTGCAACATAGCGGGCTGTGAAATCCATGGAGCCAGTCTGCCATCCGTTGCTGAGAGCAACCAAGGGCCCTCGGCCGGTCCCGTCAGGCAGGCGGAGGCGTGTTCTCCCGCAGGATCCAATGGCCGGCGTCGAGCCGGGACACGATCTTCTCGCCGATGCGGGCCAGGGCGGCGACGTCGTCCGGATCGAGCGCGTCCAGGAACAGTGCCCGGACGGACTCCACGTGGGCCGGCGCGAGCTCCACGATCGTGGCCATGCCGGCGTCGGTGAGGTGGGCGGTGGTGACGCGGGCGTCCCCCGGGTGCGGCCGCCGCTCCAGCCAGCCACGGTTTTGGAGCTTGGTGACCACGTGCGAAAGGCGGGACAGGGACGCGCTGGTGCGTGCCGCGAGTTCACTCATGGGCAGGTACTGCCCGTCCGCCTCGGACAGCATGGCCAGGACGTTGTAGTCGAAGAGCGATAGCTTCCCGGCCGCATGCAGCTGCGTGTCCAGCGCAGCCGGCAACAGGGTGTTGATGCTGAGCTGGGCCAGCCAGGCCCGGCGTTCGTCGGCGTTGAGCCAGCGCGGTTCGGTCATGCCTCTATTCTAGGAGCCTCGATGCTTGACGGTTCAACATCGAAGCTGCCGCCACTCCGCCGCGGGCAGGCGGTAGGCTGGCGCCATGTACGTAGTCTCCCTGACCTACAAGGTGCCCGAAGAGATCGTCGACTTCCACCTTCCGGCCCACGTCGAGTGGCTGCAGGATGCGTTCGACCGCGGCGTGTTCATGGTGGCCGGCCGCAAGATCCCGCGCACCGGCGGCCTTCTGCTCTCCAACGCCGACCGCGCCGACCTGGACGACGCGCTGGCCAAGGACCCCTTCTACGTCAACGGTGTGGCCGACTTCGACGTCGAAGAGTTCCACGCCAGCCGCGTCGCGCCCGGCTACGAAAACCTGCTGGACAGCTAGCTCAGCCGGCCAGGAGCTTCTTCAACCCGCCCTTACGCGGGACTTTCACTGGGGCGGGCCAACGCGGGCTGAGCTCATCCCCCAGCGTGACGCCGCGCAGTTTGCGGCCAAAGAGGGGCAGCACCCAATCGTGCACCCAGCGGCGCTGCCGGCGTTCCCAGTCGCGTAGGCCGAGCCTGGCGGGGGGTTCCCACTCCTTGAGACTGATGTTGTGCGGCACGCCGAGATGGTCCAGGACCTGCGCTGCAAGGTATTTGTGGCCGGCCTTGGACATGTGGAGCCGGTCCGCATCCCACATCCGGGGGTCGTGGAAGGCATCGAAGCACCAGTAGTCCACCAGCACCGCCCCGTACCAGGCAGCCAGCTCACGGACGCGCCGGTTGTAGAGGGTGTTGCGACGCTTCAGCGGTTCCAGCAGCACGGAGACTTTAACGTCGAAACCTGTGAACAGGACCACGGTGGCGCCGCTTGCAGCCAGCTTCGCCACCAGGAATTCGTAGTCATCCATCAGATCGTCGATGTCGGTTCCGAAATCCAGGATGTCGTTGCCGCCGGCATACAGGGTGACCAAGGTAGGTTCCATGGCGAGCGCCGGTTCCAGCTGTTCGGTGATGATGTGGCGGAGGCGTTTGCTTCGGATCGCGAGGTTGGCGTATTCCCACCCGGGTTCGGCTTTGGCCAGCTTCTCCGCGACCCGGTCCGCCCAACCGCGAACCCCGTTGGGCAGGCGCTTGCTACGGTCTCCCACGCCCTCGGTGAACGAGTCCCCCAGTGCAACGTAGATCCGCCGTCCGCCCGGTCCCGGTTTTAGAAGGTTCTCGGCCACCCGTCCACGCTATCCAGTGCAGTCGACCGGCAAGGAACGGCGGCGTGAACACCAGGGGACAGCAGGGAACAGCAGCTGAACCGTGTGCTTTACCCGGGCCAGCCCGGGCCAAGGTTGCAGCTTGAAACTGGACAGCAAGGCCGGGCTTTGCAAGGATGGGGCCCGCCGGTGCAATGGAACCGGCCGTGAATTCGGGAAGAGATTAGGGGAAGTGAGCATGCTCATCGCAGTGATGACCGCTGCCACGGTCAGCGGGGTGGCCACTTTGGCCTGCTACGCGGCCGCGCAGCTGCAAGCCCTTTCCCGGCAATCCGGGCCCGCCGCGGCCTGATTCCCCGGAAGCACCCGGTTCACACCGGAGTCGAATGCTGGCAGTCCCCTGCCCACTTACCGGCCCCCTCCCGTGCTGCTGCCCGCCCGGGGCCGGAACCATCCGATTCCGAAAGATTCAGCCATGCAAAAACTCACTCCCCAGCAGATCCGCTCGTCCTTCATCAATGCGAGCCGGTCCGAAGCCGCAAAACTCAACCTGCCCAAGAACTTCGACACCCTGGACTGGGAGAGCCTCGACTTCCTCGGCTGGCGGGACGCGAAGATGCCGTTGCGCGGGTACCTGGTAATGCCGGGCGCGGACGGTCCCACCGGAATCATGCTCCGGGCCCCTGAAGGCGGCGCCAAGAAGAACCGTTCAGTCCTGTGCGAGCTATGCCGCGACATCCTCTCCAAGGACGATGTGCTGCTCTGGGTAGCCAAGCGTGCCGGGCAGTCCGGCCGCAACGGCAACACGGTGGGGACCTTGATCTGCGCCGAATTCGGTTGCTGCCGCAACGTCCGGGTCGAACCCCCGGCAAACGAGATCAACCCGGATCCGGCCGCCGTCGTGCTGCGCCAGATCGACGGCCTGGCAGGGCGGACCACACAGTTCCTGCAGCGCGTGCGGGCAGCGTAGCGCCGCCACAGCCAACGCCCGCGTTGCTCGAGAGATCAGCGCAGGACGATATCCACCGGGTTCGCCTCGGAGCGCCACACGCCCTCCGTGGCGGACCCGTTGGCGATCACCGGGGCCGTCAGGACGCCGGAGCGGTTGGTGCGCTTATCCCGCAGGATCTCAGTGACCGAGCCCAGGTGCCGGGAAAGGTCGATCACGTTTTCCGGGGCGGCAAGGAGCAGCTGGAAGCCGAATTCGTGCAGCGCCTTGATGCCGGCGCCGGCGAATTCCTCCGAGGCCAGCACGAACGCCTCGTCCATCATGACCGTGCCGTAGGTGGTGAAGCCCTGCTCGGCGATGCCCAGCTGGTAGCTCAGGGCCGCGGCCATGATGAAGGCCGTAAAGCGCTGCCGCTCGCCGCCGGACATGGAGCCGGTGTCCGCGTGCATGAAGACCTCGGTCCGCTTGCCGCCGTTCCTGCCCGCTTTCGGCCCCTGCACCTCGCGGTGCTCCTTGCACTGGATGAAGAGGTGACCGCGGACATCCAGCACCTCGGCCCGCCAGCGCCGGTCCTCGGGCGTCTGCGAACCGAGCCGCTTCACCAGTGTTTCGAGCGACTTATAGCGGCTGGTGAGCTCGGCGTCGTCGTCCGCCTCGGCGCCGGCGGACCCAGCGGCCGGCGCAGAGGCCTTCCCTGTCCTGGCGTGGCGGACCTTCAGCGCGTTTTGGATTGCGTCCTTGAACTGCTTTGCGGTTGCCGGGAGGGTCTGCTTGATGTCGAGTTCCAGGAAGCTGCCTTCGTGGAAGTTCACCTCGGAGAGGATCCCGTTCAGCGGCAGGATCCTGCTGGTGATGGAGCGGCGCTCCTCGTCCAGCAGGTGCAGGAGCGTGCTGAAGGACTCGTGCGTGCGCTGGTTGAAGAACTGCCGGAATTCGGCCTCCTGCGCGGGCAAGCCGTCGCTGACAATCGCGTGATACCGTGCCTCGAACTCCCCGGCGGCCCCGATTGAGGTGCCGTGGTCCGCGGAGATTGCCGTGCCCCACTCGCGGACGAAGCCTTCGAAAATGCGGGTGAGCCGCTCCGAGGTGGCCTGCCCGCGCGACTCGGCCACGTGCAGCTCGGCCAGCAGCCGTGTCCGGACCTGGTTGGCAAGATTGTCCAGCTCGTACATCTCCAGCACGTCGCCGAAGTCGGCGAAGTAAGGTTCCAGCGCCGCGACGGTGGCATCCGACGGCGGCTGCTGGGCCAGGCGCAGACGCGCGGCTTCAAGCATGGAATCCGCCGTGGTGAGCTGGGCGTCGAGGGCCTTGTACTCGCTCTGTAGCACGGCCGCGGCCTCGGTGCTGGACTGGTGCTTCTGCCGGGCGACTTCGATGTTGGCGCGCAGTGGCTCGAGGTCGGCCTGCGCGGCGAGGGCATCCTTGAGCCGCTGTTCGATCCGGGCGAGCTCGTCGGCGGCCACTACCGCGGAAACCTGTTCCCACGGCCGGTGGTCGTCAGCCACCCGGCGCAGGGCGTCGAGCTGTCGGGTCATGCCCTGGTGGGATTCTTCCCGACTCTGGGCCAGCTCGGCCGCCTTGGCGAGTTCCTGCTGCAGGTCCTCGACCTGCGCCGCGACCAGTTCAAGCTTGGCGGCGTTGTCGAAGCCGAGGACGTAGTCCTGCCGCGAGGTGAAGCGGTCGTCCTTTTCCACCGTGTGGCGGTTGCGCTTGACAACGCCGCCCAGGCTCAGTCCCTTGTCCAGCCGGGCAAGTTCGTCCGGATCCTCGACGCAGGGGTAGGCGAAGTCGAGGGCGATCCGCTCCCGGATCCATTCACCCGCCTCCGCGGCCGGCCCGGCGGTGAGGATGTCCAGTTTGGTCAGCAGGTCGCCGTCGGCGGCGTCCTGCACGGCCAGCGCCCCGCCGGCGAGCGGCTTCGAGACGTCGACGGCGCGCAGCGCCCCGCGGACCGCGTGGTCGTTGAGGTAGCGGGTGACGGCGGCGAAGTGCTCGCCGGGGACCAGCAGCGTGGTGGCGAGGCTGCGCAGCGCACGCTCGGCGGCCGGCCTCCACTGTTCCTGCCCCTCGGCGAGGTCGATCAGCTCGCCGCCGAAGGGCATCTGCTCCTCGGGAACCCCGGTGGCCGCCGCGATGGCACTGCGGTTTTCAATGCTCGACGGCGGCAGCAGGGACTTGCGCGTCTTGAGCGAGACGAGTTCCTGCTGGGCGGCAGCAAGCTCCCGTTTCCTGGTCGCATGGCCGTCGAAGGCCTCAAAGCGGAGTTCCTTGAGCGCTTCCGAGTCGTCCTTGAGCTCGGCCGAGCGGGCGGCGGCATGCTCGTGCGCCTGCTCCCAGCCGGCGGCGGTCCATTCAAGTTCCAGTCCCGCGTCGGTCAGGGCCTTGCGGGCGGATTCCTCGACCTGCTCGCGGAGTTTGAGGCCCACCCGGGCGTTCTCCAAGGACTGCTCGATCGCGGAGATCGCGTTGCCGCCCTGATTGTTGTAGTCCGCCTCAAGCTGGCGCAGTTCCTTGGCGAGGCCGTCACGGATGCCGCGTTCAGCGCCGAGTTCCTTGGCCTTCGCCTGGGCCAGGTCCTTGAACCGGGCCAGTGTTTTCTCGTGGACAGTGACGGCGAGCTGCTGCTTGTAGGCCTCGAATTCCTCGCCGGCGAAGTCCCGGAGCCGGTTCGCGTCGAGCAGGGACTGCGCATACTCCTTGTTCAGACCCGGGACCGGTGCGAGCTGGTCGCGCTGTTGCCGGACGTCCTCGAGGCGCTGCCGGATGGACATCAGGTTGCTGAATTCCTCGACGACGTCGTCCGCGGCGGCCAGTGTGGCCGGCGCATCGAGGACCTGGTCGCGGAAGAAGGTGTTGACGCTGCCGCCCAGGCCCTTACCGGCCTGGATGACACGAAGCAGCGGAAGGGCCTGGTCCGAGTTGATCCCCAGCAGGCGCCGGAAGCGCTCGGCGAAGGCCTTGTGGACGTCGAAGATCTGGGCGTCCGGGAAGATCGCGTCCAGCGCCGCCTTGGTGAACCGCTTCTCCGCGATTCCCTCCAGCGCGGACAGATCCAGCGGCTTGTTGTCGATCAGGTAGTACCGGCCGACGCTCGACTCGGTGCCGTTCTTCGGCAGGTCGAAGAGCGCCGAGATGGTCACGCGGGTGCCCGCGGCGTTGTCGAAGGTCAGCGCGACGGCGGACCAGGTGGCCCCGGGGCGCTGGAAGGCGCTGGCCGAACCCTCGCCGACGGCCTTGTCCCCCACTTTGCCGCGCATGTACGTAAACGTGGTCCGCTTGTCCTCGACGGCGCCGCCGGCACGCTGGGCGGCAGCCTCGTTGGAGCGCGGCCGGGCATCGAAGACCCGCAGCATCGCGTCGAACAGCGTGGACTTGCCGACGCCGGAGTTGCCGGTCAGCAGGGTGCCGTTGCGGTCCACGTGCATCGTGTGGGCGCCATGGAATGTGCCCCAGTTGACCACCTGGACGAGGGCCAGGCGCATCTGGCCCGGGTTCGTAAGCTCGCCCATCGGGAGCATGGTTGCGATGCTCATTCGGCTGCCTCCGCTTCGTTGGTGGACGGGCTGGGTGACGACGACGGCGATGCCGCCCCCGCCCCTGCGCCGCGCAGCTGATCTTCGATCAGCTCGGCGCGCGGCTCCGACAGGCCCGATGCCACTCCCGGGGCGGCATCGCCGTCATCGTCGTCGCTGGTCAGGTCACCTTGAGCGTCGTCCCCTGAGTCCTCGTCCTCTGATTCGTCCTCCGTGTCGTCGCCGGGAGTCCCCGGGTCGGCATCGAGTTCGATCAGGGGTTCGGTGCCGGAGGGGTCGGTGCTGGCGGCGATGAGGGCTTCGATTTGGGCCGGGATGTCGCCGATGTTCTCGAAGGGGAGGGCCAGCGGGAGGGCGTTCGAGATGGTGTAGACCTCGTCCAGACCGGTGGTGAGGAGGAGCTGGCGGGCCAGGAGCTTGGTGATGGCGCGGGTGACGACGTCGGCGTCGCGCAGCGCGTCCTGT
>Ga0213838_1001444_pt1 | contig 12234 bp, 11 predicted proteins | sample SWPATP13_FD_160577 | JGI IMG/M metagenome (GOLD analysis project Ga0213838, IMG submission 160577) | Coastal seawater microbial communities from Marineland, Florida, United States - SWPA TP1 #3 | ecosystem: Environmental > Aquatic > Marine > Coastal | place: USA: Florida | collected 2016-08-06
CCCGGTTCCCGCCTGAGGGTTGCCGCCGGGTTCTTGCCGGGAAGCCCTAGATTCCGAGGTGCGGTGTGGGCAGGCCGAATATGTCCTTCAAGGCATATCTTGCGGCGTGGAATCCCGGCATGCCGGTCACGCCGGGGCCCGGTGGTGTGGAGGAGGAACACAGGTACACGCCGGGCAGGGGAGTCCGCCACGGGACCGGAGCCAGTACGGGCCGCCGGATGATCCCCCGCAGGTCCATCAGACCCGCGCTGAAATCCCCGCCGACGTAGTTTTCGTTGTACTCACCCAGTTCGGCGGCCGTCGTGACGTGATGACTGACGACGAGGTCCCGGAATCCCGGGGCGAAGCGCTCCAGCTGGGCCATCACGGCCCCGGCCATGTCCACCGTGGACCCGGCGGGTACATGGCAGTAGCTCCAGAGGATGTGCCGGCCCCCGGGCGCCCGCCCGGCGTCGAAGGGCGAAGGCTGGGAAACCAGGACGTAGGGCCGGTCCGGATGCCGCCCCGCGGCGACGAGGTTTTCGGCCGTGGCCATCTCCGCACGGTTGCCGCCCACGTGGACCGTGCCGGCGTCGGCCAGCCCGGACGCCGCCCACGGGACCGGGCCGGAAAGGATGAAGTCGACTTTGCAGGCCGCGTTGCCAAAACGGAACGACTCGAGGGCCCGGCGGTACCGGTCAGGGAACGTGCCGCCCGCCAGTTGCAGAAGTCCGGGTGGCGCCACGTCCAGCAGCGTGGCGCGGACGGGGGGCAGCTCTGCCAGGGATCCGATCCGGGCCCCGGTTTCCACCGACCCGCCATGCGCTTCAATGTCCGCCACCATGGCCTGCGCGATCGCCGCGGATCCCCCGATCGGGACCGGCCAGCCGACCGTGTGGGCCAGGGTCCCCAGCATAAGCCCCGCTCCGGCAGCGGCGGGGGCCGGCAGTTGCGACACCGCGTGGGCAGCGACCCCGGTCAGCAGCGCGGGTGCCAGCTCCTCCCGGAACCGCAGCCCCCACAGCGGGGTGCCCTGCTCCAGGACCCGGGCACCGAACAGGGCGGCAGCCACCGGGTCGTGCGGTATCCGCAGGAGCTGGTTCAGCGTCAGGTCCGTGATGCCGTCCGCGCGCCGCACGAGCGGGGCCATCAGCCGCCCGAAAGCGGCGCCGTCGCGCCCCAGGCCCGCGACAGTCCGCTCGAGTGAGCGGTACGCCAGCGCCGCCCGGCCGCCGTCGAGCGGGGTGCCATAGGAGACCTCGGGAACCTCCAGCCTGATCCGCCGGGAGAGTTCAAACTGCCGGAAGAACGGCGAGGCCAAGGCCATCGGATGCACCGCCGAGCACACATCGTGGAAGTGGCCGGGCTCCATGAGTTCGGCGGTGCGCAGCCCTCCGCCGGGGGCGGGCGCCGCCTCGTAGACATGCACCTTCAGTCCGGCGCGGGCCAGGGTTACCGCCGCGGCGAGGCCGTTCGGGCCTGATCCGACGACGGCGACATCAGGCATCCGCTGTCGCCTGACGCCAGGGCAGCACGGACGCCGAGGGGCGCAGCAGGTCCACCCGCAGCCGGTCCGGAACGCCTTCGAACGGCCCGCCCTGGGGATCATCCATCCCGTGCCGGCGGACCACGTCATAGCTGGGGTCCCAGATGTCCCACACCACCCGGGCCATCAGGTAGGCGGTGGCGATCATGTGGAAGACCACCGCGAGGACGTAGTAGGGCATATCAATATTGTGCTGGGCCACCCCGCCGCTCGTCACCTGGCCGAGGTACATCCAGACGGCGGCCCAGTGCAGCGCTTCGAAGGTCTGCCAGACCAGGAAGTCCCGCCAGCGCGGGCGGGCCAGGGCCAGCAGCGGGATGAGCCAGATGACGAACTGCGGTGAGTAGACCTTGTTCGTCAGGATGAACGCGGCAACGATCAGGAAGACGAGCTGCGCAAGCCGCGGCCGCCGGGGCGCGGCCAGGGCCAGGACCCCGATCAGCACACAGGCCAGCACGAACAGGTTCAATGCCAGGGTGTTGATCGCTTCCGGTTGCCATGGGACCCAGCCCAGCCGTCCGGCGACGAGGTTGTACGCAAACCAGGGCGAGCTGTAGCCGGCGGGCCGGTCCTCGGTGAACTGGTAAAAGTACTTCCAGCCCTCCGGATTCATGGCGGCAACAGGGAGGTTGACGGCCAGCCACGCGGCGGCGGCGGCACCGGCGGTGACCAGGATGGCCCTGATGCGCCCGGTGCGCAGGGCCAGGAGCAGCACGGCACCAAGGATCAGGACCGGGTAGAGCTTGGTGGCCGTGCCCAGGCCGATGAAGATCCCTGCCAGCACGAGTTTGTTCCGGGAGAAGCAGTACATGCCGAGGGCCAGCAGCCCCACAGCCCACATGTCCCAGTTGATGGTGCCGGCCAGGATGATGCCGGGGGCCACGGCCACCATGGCAGCGTCCCACGTCCGGCGCCGGGCCATCCGTGCCGTGGCAAGCACCGTGACGATCCAGACTGCGGCGATCAGGGCGGCATTGATGTCGAAGTAGGCCAGGATGCGGGTGGCCGAGACGCCCTCGCCGGGAACCAGCAGGGCCGTGGCTCCGGCAATGAATCCCATGAGGACGGGGTATTCAAAGAACGTCCCCGGTGTGATGAACGGGAAGGCGCCGTCACCGAGGCCGCGGTTCTTGAACAGCTCCGGGAAGTCCGAATAGCAGGTTGCGTAGAACTGGCCGGGCGTTTCCCAGCCGTTGGTGCGGCAATAGGACTTGAGGAGAATCCCCATCACGGACGCCAGGACGGTGAGCAGGACCAGGACGCGTTCCACGGTGAAAAATCCGGGGGCGACGACGCCGGGGGCCGAGCGGTTGCCCAAGGGTCCGCCGACCAGCTCTGTGAAGTTCCTCAGCAAGGGGTCGCTGCGGCTTGGGATGACCAGTCGGACACGTCTGCGGTGTTCCGGCGGCTTTGTCTCCTGCATGCCCTGAGCTTACCGGGGCCGCTGCGGCCTGCCGTGCGCGCCGGGCCAGCGGCTCAGCGGACGTCGGAACCGGCGCTTAAAAGGGGGAGCCCACGCGTCGCCGCGTGGGCTCCTTGCGGATAAGTTCCGTCGTCAGTCATCAGTTCTTCCTTCGGTGGCCGTGACGCGCCTCAGCGGATGAGGCCCATCTGGTGCATAACGACGTAGACGTCTTCACGCTTCTGGTCCAGGAGTTGTCCGTTGAACAGCGTCGTGTGCCGGGGCGCGGGCCTGAGGCTCAGGCGCACGAGCGACTGCAGTTTCTGCTTCATGGTGGTCACCTCCCTTCGGTGTCGAGTGTTGCGTGGGCGGGCTGTGGTGCTGGCAATAGTCACGATGGACCTTTCATTGGCACTAATGGGGAACGGATGGCAATTGGGCATGCCAATTAAGGCCCCTGTGAATTGAGGAAGAAAAGGCCGAAATTAGGCAAGGAAATGCCCGGTGCTAATTAAGCGGTTTCGCAAAAGCGAAAGGATGGCCCCTGAACGCGGAAAAGCCGCAACCCCAACAAGAAGCTGGGTTCCGATCTTTGGGGGTGCTGCGCAACCGCGTGGTTCCGCCTGGGTCAGTCCGCTGTCACGGAACTCCCGGGAAGGGGAGTGCCGGTATCACCACTGCTCCGGGGTCCTGGGTAAGAAACCAGGCCCCGGGCGGAAGGGTCAGGAGGCAGTCGGGCCGAAATTTGGGCGCGGTTCAGCGACAGAGGCCGGGGTGGCGGTGACGAAGTACATCCATCCGCTAGTCAAAGTAATCATTTCTCCCAACCTCCTTTTCTGTTATGCCGTGGCACCGGCTGACTGGCCGGGCGACGCGCGCCTCGACCCCGGCAGGACGCTCTGGGGTCAGAAATAAAAATACACTACGAATGCCGGACTTGACTACAGCATTCATAAACTTTCTTGAAACTATTTTCTAAAGCGCTTTTATAGGCCCCAGCGGACAACTGCCGGCGTCTTCTTATCCCAGCCAAGCGTGCACACTTTCGCGGTTCCCAGGATGAAATGCCGGCCCTCGTGCGGATCGAGACCCAGCCACCGGGCGGTGAGGATCCGGGAGAAGTGGCCATGGGCCACAATCAGCACGTTGTCCAGGCCCGATTCCAGAACGCGCGCCACGATTTTGTCCGCGCGCGCGGCGACGTCGTCGAGGGCTTCGCCGTTCGGCACGCCGTGCGTCCAGATCAGGTATTCCGGGTTGTCCTTGCGGATGAGGTCCGAACTGATGCCCTCGTAGTCACCGTAGTCCCACTCGACCGCGAGCGGCTCCAGCTGGGCGTCGGGGAAGCCGGCCAGTTCCGCGGTCCGTCGGGCCCGCCGCAGCGGGGACGTCAGCACCAGGTCAAAGTCGACGGCGTCGAGCACCTTGCGCGCCTCCACGGACTGCTGCTCGCCCTCCACGGTGAGCGGGAGGTCGGTGAGGCCGGTGTACTGGCCGCTCTTGGACCATTCGGTTTCGCCGTGCCGCAGGATCCACAGCTGCGGGCGGGGGGCGTTGGAAGGTGCAATCACTTAGGACTCCTCAGTTGAGAGCGGAGCGGCGGACTCGGGCTGTGCCGCCCACCATTCGTGCAGTTTGGCTTCGGCCTGGTCGGGATCCAGCGGGCCGTGCTCCATCCGTTCCTCCAGGAGAAACTTGTAGGCCCGCCCGACGACGGGTCCAGGCTTGAGCCCCAGGAGTTCCATGATCCGGCCGCCGTCCAGGTCCGGGCGGACCGCCTCCAGGGATTCCTGCTCACGGAGGGCCGCGATCCGGGCCTCGAGATCGTCGTAGGCGAAGGCGAGCCGCTCGGCCTTGCGCTGGTTGCGGGTGGTCACGTCCGAGCGGGTCAGCCGGTGGAGCCGTTCCAGCAGCGGGCCGGCGTCGGTGACATAACGGCGGACGGCGGAATCGCTCCAGCCGGCATCGCCATAGCCGTAGAAGCGCATGTGCAGCTCCACCAGCTTGGCCACGGCCTTGGTGGTGTCGTTGTCGAAGCGCAGCGCCTTCATCCGTTTGGACGTCAGTTTGGACCCGACCATGTCGTGGTGCCGGAAACTCACGGCGCCGCCCGGTTCGAAACGGCGTGTGGCGGGCTTCCCGACGTCGTGCATCAACGCGGCGAACCGCAGCACGAAGTCCGGGCCGGGCACGGCGCCGTCGGCATCCGTTTCGAGGGCTGCTGCCTGCTCCAGAACCTGCAGCGAGTGCTGGTAGACGTCCTTGTGGCGGTGGTGTTCATCCGATTCGAGGCGCAGGGCGGAGACCTCGGGCAGCACGAAGTCGGCCAGCCCGGTATCCACGAGCAGGTCCACACCGGCACGGGGGTGGGCCGCGCAGATGAGCTTGACCAGCTCCTCACGGACGCGTTCCGCGGAGATCATGGTGATCCGTTCTGCCATCCGGGACATCGCGTCGCGGACATCCTCGTGCACGGTGATGCCCAGCTGGGCCGCGAAACGGGCAGCACGCATCATGCGCAGGGGATCGTCGGAGAACGAGGATTCCGGTGCTCCCGGGGTGGCCAGGACGGAAGCATGGAGGTCGCGGACACCGCCGAACGGATCCACGAGCTCCAACCCGGGGAGCCGCAGCGCCATGGCGTTGATGGTGAAATCGCGGCGCAGCAGGTCATCCGTCAGCGACTTCCCGAACGCAACCACAGGCTTGCGGGAGTCGGGATCGTACGCCTCGGCGCGATAGGTGGTGATTTCGATCTGGAAACCGGCCTTGCGCATCCCGATGGTGCCAAAGGCGCGCCCGATTTCCCAGTAATTGTCAGCCCACTTCCTGATCAGGGCAACCGTCTGGTCCGGTGTGGCGTCGGTGGTGAAGTCCAGATCGGGGGACACCCGGCCCAGGAAGAGGTCACGCACCGGCCCGCCGACAAGGGAGAGTTCATGGCCGGCGTCGACGAACCGCTGCCCAAGCTCCAGGACCACAGGGTCTACCTGGAAATCAACGGTGTGCGAGTCAGTCTCGTGATGTACGTGCGCCATAGTTTCTTAAGCTTGTCAGAAATCCCGCCCAGCACCACACCGAATCCCCCCTGAGTCCGGCCGCTGGCACCCGGACGCGGGGGCGGCGCGGGCGATGCACTTTCCCGGCCGTCCACTTTCCTGCCATGTTTAGGTCATCAAGTGCGGACAAGAGTCGTTAGAGTGGACTTCATGGCCCATCCCGTACCGAGCGCTCCCGGCAGGAGGACAAACGCACCGTTGCCATCGGCAATCGGTGCAAACGTCGCGCCGGTGCAGCACTCCGGGCAGGCTTCCCTCCCCACTGTGGAGGAAGTCTCCGCCGGCGGCGTCGTGGTGGACACGTCCGACGCCGAACTCCGGGTTGCGATCATTGCCCGCCTCAATCGCGGCGGACGGCTGGAATGGTGCCTGCCGAAGGGCCATCCGGAAGGTAAAGAAAGCAACGAGGAAGCGGCCGTCCGCGAGATCGCGGAGGAGACGGGCATCGAAGGCAAGATCCTCGCGCCGCTGGGAAGCATCGACTACTGGTTCACGGTCAGCGGACATCGCGTCCACAAGACCGTTCACCACTACCTGCTCCAAGCCACGGGCGGGGAACTGACGATCGAGAATGATCCCGACAAGGAAGCGGTGGACGTCGCCTGGATTCCCATCCATGAGCTGGCCCGGAAGCTCTCCTTCCCTAATGAGCGCCGCATCGCCGACCTCGCCAAGGAAGTCCTGCCGGAGCACCGCTAGGGCCACGCAGGCCCGTTCAAAGGACCCCGATAGCGCCTTAAGGCGTGCCCGGGTGAGACGATGAAGACGATGTCATCAGCCAAACCCACCCCAGCGCACTCCGGCACCGCCGATTCCAAAGCAGTCCAATCCGGAGAAGTCCGTTCCAGCGCCATCATGGCCGCGGGAACGCTGGTCTCGCGTTTCCTGGGATTCGCCAAGACCTGGATGCTGGCGGCGGCCCTCGGACTGGGCTCCACCGTCAACGACACGTTCATCAACGCGAACAACCTGCCGAACCTGATCTTCCTGCTCGTGGCGGGCGGCGTCTTCAATGCCGTCCTGGTGCCCCAGATCATCAAGGCGAGCAAGGCCCCGGACAAGGGAGCCGACTACATCAGCCGGCTGCTGACACTCGCCGTGCTGGTGCTGCTGACGCTCACGCTGGCGGTGACGCTGCTGGCGCCGTGGGTCATCGAGCTGACGACGCAGGGCTACTCGCCGGCGCAGAAGGCCCTCGCGGTGTCCTTCGCGTTCTGGTGCCTTCCGCAGATCTTCTTCTACGGGCTGTACGCCCTGCTGACCCAGGTGCTCAACGCCCACGGGGCGTTCGGGCCCGCAATGTGGGCGCCGATCCTGAACAATATTGTCGCGATCGCCGGCCTCGGCATGTTCATCTGGATGTTCGGCGCGAACGCGGCCAACCCCCACACCTTGGACACCTGGGGCTCCACCCAGACCTTCCTCGTGGCCGGATTCTCCACCATCGGCGTGATTTCCCAGACCGCCATCCTGCTCATCCCGGTGTTCCGGCTCCGGCTCGGCCTGCGTCCGCGCTTCGGCTGGCGCGGGGTCGGACTGGGCCAGGCCGCAAGGCTGAGCGTCTGGACCCTGGCGACGGCCGCCGTCGGGCAGTTGGCCTTCCTCTATGTCATGCGCATCGCCACGATTCCGGGTGCCGAGCGGCTCCGCCTGGAACAGGCAGGGGACCCGGCCGCGGACACGATGCCGGGCAACGCGGTGCTGGAGGTGGCGAGCCAGCTCTACCTGCTCCCGCACTCCATCATTGCGCTGTCGCTGGCCACGGTGCTGTTCAACCGGATGACCCGGGCGTCGCAGGACGGGGACCGGGCGGCCCTGCGCAGCGCGCTCTCCCACGGGCTGCGGACCATGGCTGTGGCCACCGTGTTCGGGGCCCTGGCGTTGTTTGCGCTGGCCGGGCCGCTGGGCATGTTCTTCTCCGGCGGTGACAAACAGGACGGCGTCATGCTGGCCCAGACCCTCACCATCCTGGCTCTCAGCACCCCGTTCATGAGCGCCAATTTCATGATGTCCCGGGTGTTCTACGCCAACGAGGACGCCCGGACACCGTTCTTCATCCAGCTGGTGCTGGCCCTGGTGAATGTGGTTGCCGCCTTCAGCATCCAGTTCCTGCCATTCGACCAGATCATCTTCGCCATCGCCATCCTCTACACGGGCGGCAATATCCTCTCGGTGATTGTCAGTGCGGTCTTCCTGCGCCGGCTCCTGGGACACCTGGACGGACCCCGGATCGCCAATTCCTACATCAGGATGGGCTACGCCGCACTGGGCTCCGCACTGGCCGGGGCGGGGGCTTTGTGGCTGCTGGGCAGCTACAGCCGGGATGGCTTTGCCTGGAGCACGCCTATCGCCGCTTTGGTGACGATCGTCGTCGTCGGACCCGTCATGCTGGCCGCCTACTTGCTCCTGCTCAAGCTCTTCCGGGTGACCGAGCTGAGCGACCTGCTGCAGCCGCTGCTGGGCCGTCTGCGCCGGCGGGCGGCGGCGGAGCCCACGGACGGAGAACGTCTGGAAGGCGCTGCAGCACCCCGTGCGAGGCCGGAACGTGCCACTGTCTCGGTGGACACCGGCCTCATCCCGAGAATTTCGGGGGAATTCGACGCCGCGTCCTTCCGTGCCGGCCCGGACCTCGGCGAACAGGACGAACGGGCCGGACGCGCCGGACCGGAGGGCGGCTACCTGCCCGCCGAGGATCAGCCCAGCACCGCGGAGGGCGGCCTGGGCCGGGGGGATATCCCCCTGCCCGGGCGCCGTACCTACCAGGGGCCGGCGGGGCACAATCCCTATTTCCCGTTCGGCGGCAAGAAGAAAAAATAGCATCCGGCAGGGTTCGCAGCGCCGTGCTTCCGCGGCCGGGACACTGCATCGGCTAGGATCGAAGACTAACAAGGGGAGTTGCAGACCAGGGGTCCACCGGCTTACCGGAGGACCTGTGGTCACTGATGAAGTGATCAGTTGGGCAGCTCCCGGACAGTCTAGGAGGAGCCCGTGTCCCACCCGATCGATGTCGGATCAGTACTAGGTGGCCGTTACAAGGTCACTGCCACTGTACTGACCTCACATGACCAGGATCTGGTGCTGGACGGTGTGGACCAGGTACTCAACCGTGCTGTGAGCATCCTTGTTGCCGGCCCCGGCAACGCGGATCAAGTGGCGCAGAGTGCCCGGGAAGTCGCCACCGGCGAGCGTCCCGGCAACGTGCAGATCCTCGACCTTGGCGTCAGCGAGGCCACGACCTACCTCATCACAAACCACACGTCGGCCGCTGACCTGCTGGATCTTGTGGTGTCCTCCAACCCGCCCTACGTCGAACCGTTCTTCACGGACACGCTGGGCAGCGAAATCTTCGGTCAGCCGCGTTCCCAGGAACCCGAAACCTACGACGGCCTCTACGACGAAGAAGAAGTGGACGCCGACTACATCAACTACGGGCGGAATCAGCAGGCCGCACCCGGAATCGCTCCGGCCGCGCAGCCGGCCTCTCCCGCACGTGTGCCGTCCCGTCCGGGGACCTCACCCGCTGCAGGTGCCGCAACTGGTGCCGCAGGAGCCGGTGCGGCCGGAATCGCTGCCGGTGCCGCTGCGGCTGCGTCCTCAAAAGCAAAGTCTCCCGAGACTGCACCCCAGGAGGCCGCACCCCATGCAACGGCGCCCCAGCCCGTGCAGGGAGGAACCTCCGGTTCCGGTGCCGCCGTCTCGGGGCCGTCAGCCCCCGCTGAGTCGCCCAAGGTCTCACTGTGGTCCGACGACGACTACGTTCCCACGGACGCCGACGACCGGCAGACGTCCCGCCCGGGCCGAGTCCCGGAGTCCGCGGCCCTGGCCGGTAGTGGCTCCGCGGACCGTGCCCCGGGACTCTTCCCCGGTTCGGCCCGGAGCAACAGCGCCGCGGACGACGACGAGTACTACGGCGAGGATGAAGAACCACAGCGCGAGCCGCGTTCCATGCGCTGGCTGGTGGGAGGTCTCCTGGCGGCGGTCCTCGTGGTGGGCCTGGTTCTTGCCGTCACCAATCTCGGCAGTCTCTTCAAGACCACCCCGCAGCCCAACGCCGGCGGCGGTACCACCACCAGCGCGCCGGGTGCGTCCTCTGCAGAGCCGTCCGCTACCGGAAGCCCCGCGCCGGCCACCGGCCCGCCCGCCATTGAGGGCGTCACCCGGCTGGGCGACTTCGATTTTGCCGGAACCTACGACGGCGACCTCGTCAAGACCTTCGACGGCAACGCCGCCAGCTACTGGTCTGACATGGAATTCGCCAACGAAAACTGGGGTGGCTTTGCCCCCGAAGGTGTCCCGCTCGTGGTCAAGCTGAAGTCCCCGGCCCAGATTTCCTCAGTGACGCTGAGCCAGCTGGGGGCCTCAGGCGGCAGCATCAGCGTCTTCACCAATGACCGCCCGTCCTTAGACGGCGCCAAGCAGGTGGGCAGCAACAGCTTCACGTCGCCGGATCTGACGATGCCCCTGCCGGAGCCCGCCACAGCGGAGTATGTCATCGTCTCGATCAAGAGCCTGCCCAAGCTGGCGGCGCCCAAGACCCGGTTCGGATTCGGGCTGCGTCTGGCCGAGATTAAGGTCCAGTAGGGGACCCGTAACCAAGGCAGTAACCCCGTGGTCCTCGGTGCCGAGACGGTACCCTGAGTGATGGCGTCCTTCCGTGACGCCCGGTCCGACCGGAATATTCAACGCTAGCTAGTAGTTGTGCCATGTGGCCGGCCACCCAGGCGGGCGCATCGACAAAGGAAGAGGTTCACCGTTCAGTGAGCAACGCAGAAAACACCGCGTCCGAAGTACGTGATGTCATCATCGTCGGCTCCGGGCCCGCGGGCTACACGGCCGCGGTGTACACGGCGCGCGCCAACCTGAAGCCGCTGCTGCTGGCCGGATCGGTAACCGCCGGCGGCGAGCTGATGAACACGACCGACGTCGAGAACTACCCTGGGTTCCCGGACGGCATCATGGGCCCGGACCTGATGGAGAACTTCGAAAAGCAGGCCGCCCGCTTCGGCACGGAAATCCAGTTTGAGGACGTCACCGAACTGGATCTCGACGGCGACATCAAGACCGTCACCATCGGCTCAGGGGAGACCTTCCGGGCCCGTTCCATCATTCTTTCGACGGGTTCGGCCTACCGCGAACTCGGCCTGCCCAACGAGAAGCGACTTTCCGGTCACGGCGTCAGCTGGTGCGCAACCTGCGACGGTTTCTTCTTCAAGGATCAGGACATCGCAGTGATCGGTGGCGGTGACTCCGCGATGGAAGAGGCACTGTTCCTGACCAAGTTTGCGAAGACCGTCACCGTGGTCCACCGCCGCGATTCCCTCCGTGCCTCCAAGATCATGGCCGACCGCGCCCTGGCGCACGAGAAGATCAACTTCATCTGGAACAGCGGCGTCGAGGATGTCCTTGGACAGGACAAGGTCACTGGACTCCGGCTGAAGAACCTCGTGGACGGCACGGAGACCGAACTCGCCGTTACCGGCGTGTTCGTGGCAATCGGCAACGATCCCCGCACAGAGCTCGTCAAGGGCAAGCTGGATCTGACCCCTGAGGGAACCATCGCCGTCGACGGCCGCACCTCGAAGACCAGCGTGCAGGGTGTCTTCGCCGCCGGTGACGTCATCGACCCCACCTACCGCCAGGCCATCACGGCGTCGGGTTCCGGCTGTGTAGCCGCCCTCGACGTCGAGCACTACCTTGCAGACATCCACGCCTAAATCGGCGCGCAGCAACCAACCGAAGAGAGAGACAGGGCTATGAGCAACGCAAAAGACGTAACCGACGCTAGTTTCAGCACCGATGTACTGGCTTCCGCCAAGCCGGTCATCGTGGACTTCTGGGCTGAATGGTGCGGACCGTGCCGCAAGCTCGGACCGATCCTCGACGAGATCTCCGTGGAATACAGCGAGAAGGTGGACGTCGTCAAGGTAAACGTTGACGACAACCCTGCGATCGCGGCCCAGTACGGCATCACGTCCATTCCCGCCGTCTACCTGTTCGAGGGCGGCGAAGTTAAGGGCACTGTCATCGGAGCCCGACCGAAGCAGTTCTTCGAAAAGGAATTCGCGGACGTCCTGTCCTAAGCAATTTCTCCGGTCAGCGCACAGTCGCCGACCACGACTCAAGGCGGCCTCCCTTCCGGACCAGGAAGTGGGGCCGCCTTTTTCGTGCATTGTGTGCTTCTGGTGGTTTCACTCTGCTCCCAGGCCGCACCACGAGCTTTTTGGAGTCGACGCATGGCGGCTATTCAA
>Ga0213838_1001446_pt1 | contig 12230 bp, 9 predicted proteins | sample SWPATP13_FD_160577 | JGI IMG/M metagenome (GOLD analysis project Ga0213838, IMG submission 160577) | Coastal seawater microbial communities from Marineland, Florida, United States - SWPA TP1 #3 | ecosystem: Environmental > Aquatic > Marine > Coastal | place: USA: Florida | collected 2016-08-06
TATAACACTGGAGACCAAGTAACATCGAATGGAGCTACTTATGAAGCGAAGTGGTGGACTCAAGGTGATGACCCAGCCAACGGTGGCCCGTGGAAGTTAGTGTCAAGTGATCCTACGCCTCCGGTTGTTACTGATCCGACACCGGTTGATCCGCCGGTGACTGAACCGGAACCTCCTGTTGTTACTGACCCACCAGTTACCGAGCCACCTGTGACTGAACCACCTGTCGTCGTTGACCCGTCGGTATTTATTACTTGGGAGCCAGGAGTGAGCCAGGTGAGTGATGGCGATAAAGTGACGTACAATGGTAAGTGTTTCGTTGCGAAAAATGGCCCAGGAGTATGGGAATCACCAGTTCAATCAAATTGGTTCTGGGATGAAATAAGCTGTCAGTAATAGATAGTTGAATTTTGCTAGCGTAGGGAGTGATGATTCACTCCCTTTTTTATTCGGATTCCGAAATTGCCTCCCAGTGCAAAGGAGGAGTCAGCCCCCATCGTTTCATTTCAAATGGACTGTAAATCGCCTTGCCTTGTTTGCCAATATGAATGGGGACTTGGTTTGTTTCTATGCCACTTAACACTTGATTGACCATCTTACCTGCGTCTTCCCCTTGGCTTTTGCCAAATAAAACAACACCGCCAGCTGCCATCCCTTTTCCGACAGAGAAATCCCAAAAACCAAAAATCGGTACAGGTGAGTGCTGATTGGTCCATGCCATCACAGTATCGGAGTTTACATTTTGACCGTTACTATCAATCAATGTGTGGTAAAGCCCGACAACAATCGCTGAAAATCCACGGTCTTTCGCTTGGCTCACAAGAGCTTTCCATTCCTCTTTCGTCTTAACGCTTTTGATTTCGACTGCGGTTTTTAAATTGCTCCTTACGGATTGGTATTTCTGAGAGATGAATTTCTTCGCTATTTTTGACGTTACCCCTGAATCGAATAACACCAAAATTTCCCCTTGTTTATCTGGCAGTACATTGCCAATTTCACTGATGGTTTTTATAAGTAATGGTTGTTCTAAGACGCCGGTGATTTTTGCCTGTCCTTGATAGCGTGACAGCAATTTGCGTGGATTGGAATTGATGCCAAGAAACACAATGGTAATTGGGTCTTTGTACAATTTAGGTAGCATGTATTTTAGAGCGTTGTCATCACCTAATACCACCACGTCAGGCTTAACTTGGTGGTAATACATATAGGCTTTATCAGCTATTGTGGCGTAGTCACTTTCTGGAAGGCGCTTGGTATCCATTTGGAATGTATGTATCTGATGCTTAGGCTCAATGGTCTCTCTCAGCCCTGCAATGTAATCTTGATCCCAAGGGTACTCAGAATGATAGCTTTCTATCACAAGTACGCTTGCTCCAAATACTGGCGCTGTCAGTAACATGAAAAATAGGGATAGGTAGGCTTTCATAGCAATTTATTTCATCCGAGAAACCATGCTTTAAGTGTAGCTAAGCTATTCGCTTCTATACTGAAAAGTGTGCCTCGATTTGGCATAAGGAGCGCAAAGTAATGAGTCGAACGAAAAAGTTTGAAGACAGCGATAGTAATCCGGTATACAGCCGCATCGGGCGACGCATCATATTAATCATGGTGCTATTGAGCGGTATGGTGACTCTGCTTGGAACCACAATTCAACTTTACTGGGATTACAACCGTGAGTTCAATAGTGTGGAACAAAGGCAACAAGAGTTAGAGTCGGTGCATGCTGAATTACTGGCGGCATCCCTTTGGAGTTATGATTTGGTATTACTCCAACAGAAGCTCGAAGGTCTTATCAACTTACCTAAGGTGAATTATTTAGAGATTCGCTCAGGGAGTTATAAATTTTCTGCAGGCGAGAAAGTAGAGCAGTACCCCATAAATGCGGAGTTTCCTTTAGAGTATCATTCACAAATCGATGATGAGGTTGAAGTGCTGGGGGTTCTGTACATGGAGTCCAGTGGTGAAGAAATCTATACCTATTTAATTCGCCAATTTCTCATTACTTTGACCATTAATGCCATCAAAACCACGATCGTGTGTTATCTGATCCTGATGGTTTTTCATAAGAGCGTGAACCGACGTATTTTTGCCGTAGCGACTTATTTAAGGAAATATAACCCTCGTCATCCAAGTCGACCTTTAAACCTCCCTTATCAGCCCTGGGTGATGGAGAAAGACGATGAACTGAATTGGTTGGCAGATGAAACCAATAAAATCACTTCTAATATAAGCCTGCTGTACAACAATATTCGTTTTGAACAAGAGCGCTTTGCCGACTTTGCAGGGGTCTCTTCAGACTGGTTATGGGAAACTGATGAGATTGGGCGATTTGTCTTCGTGTCCGAAACCATGCAGCAAACCTTGAAGATTAATATAGAGAAACATCCTTTTATCAAAGATGTCGCCGGTTTAGGAAATGCTTATGAGCTGCACTCCTTATTCAGTAAGCAAAAAGACTTCTCCATGTGTGAAGTGATTATTGAAACCGGTGAACAAAGAAAATACATGTTTTTCCAAGGGATGAGCGTGATTGATGAGGATAATAAATTCAAAGGATTTCGAGGAAGCTCAATTGATGTGACGGCCCTAAAACAAGCTCAGCATGGATTGGAAGACCTTAATCAAAACCTCGAGAAGAAAGTCACTGAACGAACTTTGGATCTTGAACAAAGCATGCAGCGTTTAGAGGAAGCGCAAGGACAGTTAATCGAGTCAGAGAAATTGGCGGCACTAGGTGGGCTCGTTGCCGGTGTGGCTCATGAAGTGAACACACCTCTCGGGATTGCGGTAACGGCTTCATCATTGATAAAAGAGTCGTGCCATGAATTGAACAACGCTTTTAATTCGCAAACCTTAACCAGCCAGCAATTTTCGCACATCATGGAGCAGATGGGACAAGCAAGTGAGTTACTAGAAGACAACTTGAACCGCGGCGCTAAGTTGATCCGAGATTTTAAACAAACGGCAGTTGATCAGGTTTCAGAAAGTCGTTGTCAATTTAATGTAAGCCAAACTTTGCATGCGCTGATTGCCAGTTTGCACCCTGAAACTCGTAAGGTGCCCGTCGCTCCAAAATTAGAAGGAAATGCAAGCATCACCATGAATAGCTTGCCCGGGGTTTTGACGCAAGTCGTTTCGAACCTAGTTTTAAACAGCGTGAATCATGCATTCTCGGAGCAAAGCTCTGCTCAAATATCGTTGTCATTTTCTTTGGTCGATGAGAATGTGGTGTTTGTCTACAAAGACAATGGCTGTGGTGTCGATAAGTCGTTACACCAAAAGATCTTTGAACCGTTTTTCACCAGCAGAAGAGGCGAGGGCGGCTCGGGGTTAGGCTTAAATTTGGTGTTCAATTTGATCCATCAAAAACTCGCGGGTCAGCTGAGTTTTGAGTCGGAGCTAGGGGAAGGCGTGACTTTCACTTTTACTATTCCGCAAAAGTTGTCTCAAGATCTTGGGAAGTAGAGGGTATGGTCATTAATCGGGGTGATCTTCACGAATTTTAATGAAGTCATCCCAGTACTCTATAAGTAAATCGACCAGTTTTGGCTCGAAGTGCTTTCCTTTCTGAGCCACTATTTCATTACGAATATCATCATCAGACCACGGCTGCTTATAGCTGCGTTTGGATCCGAGCGCATCAAAGACATCGGCAAGCGCCGTAATACGACCTGAGATTGGGATCTCAAATTGACTGAGGTTTGCTGGATACCCCGAACCATCCCACTTTTCGTGATGGTACTGAGCAATGTCTTTTGCGACAGAAATAAGCTTGCGCTTGGACTGGCTGAGAATATCGACCCCGTACTCTACGTGTTTTTGCATAATCGCCCATTCTTGGGCGTCTAATTTCCCGGGCTTATGAAGGATACTGTCAGGTATCGCGACTTTTCCGACATCGTGTAGAGGGGAAGCATGTTTGATCATTTGAACTTCAGTGCTTGGTAAACCATATAGGTCGGCTAAGCGTTCACTGAATAGTGATACTCGTTGAACGTGAGCTCCGGTTTCTTTACTTCGAGCTTCCACCGCGTTGGCAAGGTTATATACGAGCTCTTTAGAGGTCTCACGAAGGTCAACCAGCAGGTTAAGGTTTTCGAACGTTAACCCAATGTTGTGCATGTATATTTCTAGAAGTTGCTTATCTAAATCACTGAGCTTACTGGAAATGTTTATATAAAGCAGGCTGTCTACTCCTGCCTCATCTGTCATATGGAAAACATAAGCATCGTCGTAACTTTGGCTTTTTTGTTGGTTGAGCGCGAACTGACAACGTGCTGCGACGTTTTCAGGTAGAACTTCAAACAAACATTCCGAATAGGAATCGACGTAAGAGCCAGTCGCGGCCAAGGTCAGGGCTCGAGACACTTCTCCGTCGGGCCTAGGTTTCACTAAACAATAGAAAGCCGATGCATCTAATTGGATTAGAGAGGTTAGCTGACTAAGAACGGAAGAAGCGTAGTCTTTCAATGTGGTGGTATTCTGCACGTTAGCAGAGGCTTGGATAACCTTACTTAGACCTTCTTTTTGGACTTCAATTGTCGTGAGATCTCGATAGGCGCGAAGCATCGAATATAAGAGAGTTTTAAGCTTTTGAGTTGTCAGCTCCGTTTTCTCTTTATAGTCATCTATTTCATATTCTTGAATCACAAAGTCTTCCGGTGCCTGCCCAGCCTGGCCTGTCCGTAATACCAATCGGATCTTGGTGTTTTTTAGCTCTTCTCGAATGAATTTGATGACATCTAAACCCGCATGATCGTGTTCCATTACCACGTCAACTAACGCTAATGCGATGTCTGATTGCTGACTCAGGATCTCTTTAGCTTCAATACCTGAATAGGCGGAAATGATTTCCAGCTTTTTACCTTGAAAGTGAAAGTTAGTTAAAACTAATTTGGTGACTTGATGCATTTGCTCGTCATCATCTACCAACAGCACTTTCCAAGGGGCAATATCCTTGTTGGTCTGAGCTGGTGGAGCGGGAGATTGAGAGGGCTCTCGGTGATCGGCAAACAAATCCATATGCTGTCTCGGCTTAAAGTTTACGTCCTGTCTTATAGGTTTAGCATATTTCATAGAGATACGTATGAAATCACCATAATGTCATGGTTTTTAATTGTGGCTTTGAGCTCAAAATTCCTGCTTAGGGAGTGAAGTTTTGTAATGGTGCTTTATTTGAATATATATGTACTTTGTCTTGTTGGCTGCGTTGGTTTTTTGTGTACCAATGGAACATACAGATACAACTTCATTACTCCCCATCATTGTGACTTTATTCTTATCGCTAGCTACTAGAAATGTTGCGGCGGGGGCGTTTATGCGTGCTAATGGAATTCACAATGCTGGCCGGGACGAAAAATTCGGGGTTTCCTCACAGCTTGTTTGGACCCGATAAAATAACTATTGCATAAAAATGTAAAGTCATCGTTTGTATGGGCACCACTCTTGGTGATGGTTGTGGTGCTTTGTACTATGTTAGTACCGCAAGATTTCCCGTTTCAAAAAGTCGCAGGTGCGGCCTCTAGGGCGCTCTGTCGTCTGCTTACTTTTTTACGGCAATTACGCTAATGTCATCGATGGCTTTTTATGGTGTGACCAATTTGAACACTTTAAAACGCAGCTACCCTACGCTCTGATGAACGGAGCGATAGCGCTAGGGTACTTTGTTGTCGCAGGTGTCACGGCAAGTGCGTTAGTTGTGATTTTTGCGGTGTTTGTTGTGATGATTTTGTCTCGGTTAGATAAGAAACGTGCAGCCTCTCAAACCGTAGTTGCTGACACTGTTGGTTAGCGTAGATAAGTAATTACTTTTATGAATGAATCAGAGGCCGAATGAGGCCTCTTTTTTATGTGAGATCATTTGTACAACCTTAGTTTTCGATTTCTTGATTTTCTTTATTGGCTGTTTATGGATTAAAATTTTCTTACAATTTTTATCGGTTTTTTTGATAACCAATCACAGAGTAAGGTAAATTCGTAATGTCGACCAAATTAGCAAACCCAGCGCCTCTTGGCCTAATGGGCTTCGGTATGACTACCATTTTGTTAAATATCCATAATGCTGGATTCTTTCCAATTGATTCAATGATTTTGGCAATGGGTATCTTTTATGGTGGTTTGAGCCAAGTACTGGTGGGCATGATGTGTTTTAAACGTGGTGATACGTTTGGTACGACTGCATTTACTTCATATGGTTTATTCTGGTTAACATTGGTTGGCTTGATCGTCATGCCTTACATGGGCTTGCCTGCAAGCCCTGCTAGTTTTATGGGCTGGTACTTACTGCTTTGGGGTATCTTCACTGGCTTCATGTTTATTGGATCGCTTTGCTACCCAGTGGCGAAGCAAGTCGTGTTTGGTTCGTTGACCATTCTGTTCTTCTTGTTGGCTGCTCGTGATTTTACAGGCAGTGAATTTATTGGAATGATTGCAGGCTTTGAAGGCATCTTCTGTGGTGCTTCTGCAATTTACTTCGCAATGGCGCAAGTCATTAATAATGAATATGGCCGTACCGTGCTACCAATTGGGGATAAGAAACCGGCTCCTCAAGTGATGACACAAGAGATCGCGGCTTAAGCACAGTTGTGTAGAAGTAATTTGGGAACAAAAAGGGTTAGCCGTGGCTAACCCTTTTTTTATTTTCCACTATTAAGCAGATGGTTGCTCAACAGGGTTGGATTGGTTTGCTTCTTCTTGAGGAGCTTTACCCGTCTTACGTTTGTATTTTTCTTCCCAGTAAGTCGCACCTTTAATGCCAAGTTTTACAGGGTTAAACGTATACTCAGTCACACCTGCACGCTGCTGTTCTTCGTAATCGTGAAGAGCTTTGATTGCAGGCTTAGCCATGAAGAAGATGATGATGATACCAACGATGTTTAACCATGCCATTAGACCAACACCCACATCACCCATTGCCCATGCTAGGTTTGCCGTTTTAACTGTACCGTAGAAAACGGCTGTGATTAACACGGCTTTAAGAGCGAACATCATGCCTGGAATCTTAATCGTACGACGCAGGTACGCAATGTTAGTTTCTGCGATGTAGTAGTAAGCTAGGATTGTTGTAAATGCGAAGAAGAATAGAGCGAATGCGATGAACGGTTTACCGATGCCAGGCATTGCACTTTCAATCGCCATTTGTGTAAACACAGGGCCATTAGCGCCAATGTTTTCAGCTAGGTTTTGAACAAGGAATACGCCTTCAGAACCACCGTGTACGTTGTAAGCACCAGTGATGATGATCATAAACGCGGTAGCAGAACATACTAGCAGGGTATCAATGTAGATAGAGAACGATTGAACCAAACCTTGCTGCGCTGGGTGATCAACACTTGCAGCTGCGGCAGCGTGAGGGCCTGTACCTTGACCTGCTTCGTTTGAGTAAACACCACGCTTAACACCCCAACCAATTGCAGCACCGAAGCCAGCCATTGGAGTGAATGCATCGCCAATAATCATTGAGAAAACAACAGGAACTTGGCTGATGTTAAGTAGAATGATAATGAACGCTACGATGATGTACGCCAGTGCCATGAATGGAACTACGATCTGCGTGAAGTTTGCAATACGCTTTACACCACCAAAGATGATGAAGCCAAGAATGATTGCGATAACCGTACCAGTGAAAATTTTAGCGAAACTGAAGGTACCAATAGCGGTTTCAATCATGTCACCAGAACCGAATGCTGCTTCTACTGCATTACCGATACTGTTTGACTGTACGCCCGGCAGTAAAATACCGCAAGCGAAGATGGTTGCTACAGCGAAGATCCAAGCGTACCACTTCTGTCCCATCGCTTTTTCAATATAGTAAGCAGGGCCGCCACGGAATTGACCTTCGTCTTCTTCTTTGTAGATTTGAGCCAGCGTTGATTCTGCAAATGCAGTTGCGGCACCGAAAAATGCTACGACCCACATCCAAAATACAGCACCAGGGCCACCAAAACCAATTGCTGCTGCAACACCAGCAATGTTACCAGTACCTACGCGTCCTGAAAGCGAAACGGCTAACGCTTGGAACGACGAGATACCTTTAGCTGAACTTTTCCCTGATAGAAGCAAGCGCCACATTTCAAAGAAATGACGGACTTGAACAAATCGAGTCATGATGGAGTAAAACAAACCTGCGCCCAAGCACAAGTAAATCAGTACTGGACTCCATATTATTCCATTCAAAAAATCAACGAGTGACTGCATGAGTATTTTCCCTGTTATTGACTGTTATGTTTATTTTTCGTTCGACATATTAATCTTTTTGTAACTTAAATGTTAATTTATTTATCTGCTTTTCCTTTAATGCGTGATGGTGAGCACGAAATGCCATCATAATGTTAATGACTGGTATCTGATCGGTTATATCGCTTTATTGACTATATATATTCATGCAATCCATCGATTGCCAGAATTTAGTTCGGTTAAGTTTCGGTGTTATGCAACTTATTTAATTCTTATTTTGCAGAATAAAATAGCGTGTTCCACTATCTAGCTGGTCATTAAATAAGCGCTAATCTTCGCTAAGAGTAGCGAGACATACTCAAGTCGTTGTGCTTAATCTGCGTCGGTTGTTTGGTAATAAGGTCAGCCAACAATTTTCCAGAACCACAGGCCATGGTCCAACCTAAAGTGCCGTGGCCTGTATTAGTGAATAAATTTTTGATGGGCGTTGCGCCAATTATTGGGGTTCCGTCTGGCGTCATGGGCCTTAATCCGGACCAATATTCGGCCTTGGAGAGTTCACCGGCTTTCGGAAACAAATCTTTGACAACTAGATCTATGGTCGAAGTGCGCTTTTCTGGTATGGAAAGATCAAACCCAGTTAATTCTGCCGTTCCTGCAATTCTCAGCCTGTCTTCAAATCGTGTGACCGCGACTTTATAGGTTTCATCCATCACGGTGGACAAAGGGGCGTGATCGGCATTTTTTATGGGCAGAGTTAAGGAATACCCTTTTACAGGGTAGGTCGGCAATGTGATCCCTAGTGGCTTGAGCAACTTAGCGGAATAACTCCCACAGGCGACGACATATTGGTCGGCTTGAAGGGAGCCTTGGCTAGTGCTGACCGACTGAATTGAAGCGCCATTACGCTCTATCTTTTTGATCTCCGTATCAAATAAAAACTTCACACCTGCTTGTTGCGCTAATTGCATGAGTTGCTGGCAAAAAATAAAGCAATCACCCGTTTCATCTTCAGGCAAGTGAAGCCCTCCAACGATTTTATCTTGGACATGAGAGAGGGCTGGTTCTTGAGCAACGCACTGTTTAGTGTCAAGCAGAGAGAATCGAGTATTACTCTGCTTTAGTAGCGCCATATCTTTCTCTATGGCTTGAAGCTGTTTAGCACTTCTAAACACTTGTAGAGTGCCTAACTGCCGTCCTTGATATTTTATTCCGGTCTTTTCTCTTAGTTCGGTTAGGCACGATTGGCTGTAGTTGGCGAGCCTAAGCATTCTTGCTTTGTTGGTGTTGTAGTTGGTATGGCTACAGTTGCGGAGCATCTTGGTCGCCCAGTTCATCATTTCCACTGACAAGGTGGGTTTTATTTTGAGTGGTGCATGTTCTTGAGTAAGCCATTGAATGGCTTTTAAAGGAATCCCTGGGGCGGCCCAAGGTGATGAATAACCGTAAGATATTTGACCGGCGTTCGCGAAACTCGTTTCTTTTCCGCACTCGGATTGTCTATCTACTACAGTGACTTCATGGCCTTGCTGAGACAAATACCACGCACTGGTTAATCCTATAACACCACCACCTAGCACTAATACTTTCATTGTAACCCCTCAAAATTTATTAGCGGTATTATTGAGCAATTTACAAACTGCTAACAATCGATAAGAATTAATAACTGTGTATAGTTTTTCTAAAGGCTAAGAATGCAGTACCTCAAAAATAATATGGCATCGTCATTGCTGACTTTTGTCGAGGTTGGGCGGTATGGCAGTTTAACAAAGGCTGCTAAAGCTAAGTGCTTAACAACCGGTGCCGTGAGTCAGCAGTTGTTGCAGCTCGAAAACAATCTTGGTTTACAGCTTTTGAACCGTCATTCACGTGGCGTGACGTTAACAGAATCAGGGCAATTACTATATCGTGTCGCGTTATCGAGTTTTGAAGACATTGATACTGTGCTAGCGAGCTTACAGAGCAAACCTTCACTTCACTCTGAAGTTCGTTTGAAGCTGACTCCCTCTTTTGCTTTTAAATGGCTAGTACCACGGTTAGAGGATTTTCATCGCCAGTATCCAGACGTTCAAGTTCAGACATTTGCTGAAGGTGCGTTAGTGGATCACACCTCTCGTGATTTTGATTTAGCGATTGATTATGGCTCGATCCCTTACCGTGATACGGATGCAAAACTACTGATGGAAGAGCGTTTGGTTCCTGTGATGAGCCCGCAATATCTACAGGAGCGAGACTGGTTACTTGCATCAAAACAGAGAAGTGACCGATGGGAAGATGTCACCCTTTTGCACGATGCCCAGCCATGGGATAGTGCCCCCCGAGATTATGAGTGGGCATATTGGGCACAAGAAAATGGCTTATCATTTTCTACGGATAAAGGGCACTTCTTTAACCGAACTGATATGGCAATGTCGGCAGCTGAAGCTGGGGTTGGGATAGCCTTAGCGAGAGAAGCCTTGATTCAAGATGAAATTAAATCTGGCCGATTGGTGGCACCTTTTCCATCGATCAGCGCAAAAGCGGGGTACTTTCTATTGTCACATACTACTTCCAGTGCCGCAGAGTGTTTCTCTCAATGGATGAAGCAACAAGTTGCTATGAACGCGACGAATTAAAAAAGTAGAACTCGACGAGAAATGTCTTCTCTTGCCTCCTACACTTATCAGTAACTGTAGGGGGTAAGTCATGGATACTGACAAAAATACATGTGGCTACGTAAATCCGGACGGTTGGCATTGTGAAGAAAAATGTGGGGAATCAGGCCTGTGTTATTGGCATGATCCTAAAGTAGACAAAAGTGGCGACGACGTAAAAGAAAAAATAGAGCGTTGGGCTTTGGATGGTAAACCCCTCGATGGTTTCCAGCTCGCCAAAACTGATTTGAAAGACATCGATTTAGTGAATCGCGGATGTAAAGATGGGTATTCGTGTCGTGAAGCTGATTTTTATCGGGCTGATTTAACTGACGCTCATTTTTTCGGTTTAGATTTGCAAGGGTCATCTTTAATGAAAGCGAAGATGTTCCATGCAAATTTGCATTGCGCGCATTTAGAAGACTGTAACTTACTTGGCTCGGATTTAGGGCGCTCTCGCCTTGATAACGTTAAATGGGGACAGTATCTCAAGCAAGAAACGGATGCCAAAAAAGCCCTTAGTCGAGGTGAAAAAAAGCGAGCTATCGACTTGTATCAAGAAGCCGAAGAAGTATGTCGAAATATCCGTAAGCAGTGTGAAAAACAAGGTCTCTTTGAAACGGCAGGGACTTTTTTCAAGAAAGAAATGCGCTTTCGTCGTTATCAGATGCCCAGATGGAGCCTTCAGCGGTTCATATCGAAAATGGTGGACTTCTTTTGTGGTTATGGTGAATCCCCATTGAGAGTGGTGCTGTTTTCCGTCGTTTTGATCTTAACATGCGCAGTGGCGTATTTCTTGTTGGACACGGTGGTGGCGCATTCGGCACAAGGGCATGGAATTAAGTATTTGGCACTCGAGTTTTTCAACGCCTTATACTTCAGTATTGTGACTTTTACGACGCTTGGATATGGAGATATTTCCCCCGTCGGGGCTGCAAGGTTTATCGCTGCTTTTGAGGCGTTCATGGGAAGTTTTACGATGGCGCTGTTTGTGGTGGTCTTTGTGAAAAAGATGACACGCTAGCGGTAGCAAGTGAAAGCATTGATTGTGACTGAAAGTTAATCTATTTTGTTGTAGGTTGTAATTTTGTGTCGCAATGCTAGAGGGGAGTGTTATTGATGGTGTCAATGAAAGTGTAATTCTCTGTAAATAATGAGAAAATACACGTTCTATATTTAAGTCGTTATAGAGTTTATTTGATGCAATCTCGACAGCCCCAGAAAAACAAGAAACTTAAAAAGCATAAGAGAATTAGTCTGACTAAATTTTTTCTCCAGCGTATCTTATGGTTGATGCCATTAACTGTCGGCCTTTTAACCGCTTATGCTTTAAGTAAGTGATGCCAGCTAACGCGTTCTCCCTGAACACAATCTAAAGGCTTTTCTACTGCCACGTCTCGAAAGTTTATTTCTGTTCGCTAC
>Ga0213838_1001447_pt1 | contig 12226 bp, 12 predicted proteins | sample SWPATP13_FD_160577 | JGI IMG/M metagenome (GOLD analysis project Ga0213838, IMG submission 160577) | Coastal seawater microbial communities from Marineland, Florida, United States - SWPA TP1 #3 | ecosystem: Environmental > Aquatic > Marine > Coastal | place: USA: Florida | collected 2016-08-06
CTTTGATCACTTGAATGATGACTCGTGCATTCGGATGAGAATTTAGCTTGTTGATCGACTGCTCACTGAAATTTACTTCAAGTGTTTCGGGCTCTTCATCAGCAAATCCACCTTGTGCATTTGGAATGGAATCTGAGTAAGGAATATACGGTTTAATATCGATCACTGGAGTGCCATCAACCAAGTCAGCACTACCTAGCTCTAGCCAAACTTGGCTGCCTTTTCGTGTCACACCTTTCAATTCGACTGCTGACATGCCAATTGCATTGGGTCTAAAGGTTGCTCGTGAAGCGAATACACCAATCCGCTCGTTGCCGCCAAGGCGAGGAGGGCGCACTGTTGGTTTCCATCCTGCTTCAATATTTTGATCAAAGAGAAATAGTAGCCACAAGTGGCTGAATTGCTCAATTCCGCGGACGGCTTCTGGTGAATTGCTTTCTCCCAATAACTGAATTCTTGACTGTGCGCTGGGGCTCAATCTTGGCTGTCTCGGGACTGCAAACTTTTCTTTAAATGGGCTATGTATTTTTCCGATGGCTTCAATGTTATGCATTTGAAGAGCAACGCTGTTGTGATTGTGGAAGTGAAAATAACACAGTTTTATCTTGCATTTCTAATTGATAATGATTATTAATTGATATGTTATAACATTTCATAGATGAGTTGGAGGTAAAAATGAAAGACGGAATTCACCCTGAATATCGACCTGTCGTGTTCCACGATACGAGTGTAGATAAATACTTTGTTATCGGGTCGACGCTTAAGACGGATAGAACAATAGAGTGGGAAGATGGGAAAACATACCCGTACTTTACGTTGGATGTTTCGTCGGAATCGCATCCGTTTTATACAGGTAAACAGAGAGTGGTGAGTAAAGAGGGCCGCATGGCTAACTTCACTCGTCGATTCGGAAGTATCGTTAAATAGGAGAAAGAATATGAAAGTGCTCAGTTCATTAAAAAGTGCAAAAAACCGACATCGTGATTGCCAAATAGTGAAGAGGAGAGGGCGACTTTATGTGATTTGTAAGTCGAACCCTCGATTCAAGGCGGTGCAACGCTAATATCGATACATTTACGTACCGAATGTTATCTTGTTATTAATTATTCTGAGTTATTGTTTGTATGTAAATGATAACTCTATAAAATTGTCAGTATCTGGCTATTTATTCCGCGGTCGGTAAACTATTGTTACATGTTTGACTTTTCTTTGTTCTTTTTCTCAAGTAACCTGCGCCCGTTTTGTGACAGTTTTGTCACATATACGCAGGAATAACTACAAGGAGGGAACAGATGAGTTCATCTGCTTCGATAAAACAAAACTCGCCAAAGAAACCTATCTTTACTCGCTTTCTAGATGCGGTTGAATATTTGGGGAACCTTTTACCCCACCCAATCACTCTTTTCGCCATCTTCTGTGTTGCGATCCTAGTTTCATCAGGTATTGCAGGCTACTTTGAAGTATCTGTGATGGATCCTCGCCCAGAAGGTGCAAACGGTCGTGCTGCTGACGGCATGATCCACGTTGTAAGCTTACTTAATGCTGAAGGCTTACAGCTCATCGTAACGAATCTCGTTAAAAACTTTGTTGGCTTTGCGCCACTTGGTACCGTGCTAGTTGCAATGCTAGGTGTAGCGATTGCTGAGCACTCGGGTCTATTATCTGCGGCGATGCGTGGCATGGTAATGGGCGCATCTAAGCGCATGGTTACGGTCACTGTGGTATTCGCCGGTATCATTTCAAACACGGCTTCAGAGCTGGGTTACGTGGTACTTATCCCACTTGCAGCAATGCTTTTCCACTCTTTGGGTCGTCACCCATTAGCGGGTCTAGCGGCAGCATTTGCTGGTGTATCAGGTGGTTACTCTGCAAACCTTCTAATTGGTACGGTTGATCCTCTGCTTTCTGGTATTACAGAAACAGCAGCACAAATGATTGACCCTGCTTACAGCGTTGGTCCTGAATCAAACTGGTACTTCATGTTTGTTTCTACGTTCTTCATCGCGATTACCGGTGCATTTGTAACGGAGAAAATTGTTGAGCCGAAGTTAGGTAAATACAACGACGAAGAAGCGTCTGAAGATTTATCAAACGACTCAATGGGCAAGCTAACAGACGTAGAGAAGAAAGGTCTTAAACTAGCTGGTATCGCGGTACTAGCCGTTTCAGCTCTTCTTGCTTGGACGATTGTTCCTGAAGACGGTGTTCTACGTTCTGCAGCGGGTACGGTTTCTGGTTCTCCATTCCTGAAAAGTATCGTAGCGTTCATCTTCGTATTCTTCGCCGTTCCTGGTTTTGTTTACGGTAAAGTTACCGGCACAATGAAAACTGACCGCGACGTTATCGATGCAATGTCTAAGTCTATGTCTTCAATGGGCATGTACATCGTACTAGTATTCTTCGCTGCTCAGTTCGTTGCATTCTTCAAGTGGACTAACTTCGGTCAAGTATTCGCAGTAGCGGGCGCAAGCTTCCTACAAGACATCGGCCTAACAGGTCCAATGTTGTTCTTCGCATTCATCCTAATGTGTGGCTTCATTAACCTGATGATCGGTTCAGCTTCTGCTCAGTGGGCAGTAACAGCGCCAATCTTCGTTCCAATGCTAATGCTAGTAGGCTACGCACCAGAAACGATTCAAGCGGCTTACCGTATCGGTGATTCGACAACGAACATCATTACTCCAATGATGAGCTACTTCGGTCTTATCCTTGCAGTAGCGACGCGTTACATGAAGAACCTAGGTATTGGTACTCTGATTGCAACAATGCTTCCATACTCAATCGTATTCTTGGTGGGTTGGAGCTTAATGTTCTACGTGTGGGTATTCGTATTTGGCCTACCAGTTGGCCCAGGTGCAGCAACGTACTACACGCCATAGAGTCTAGTCATTATTTTATGATTACATCGAAAGCCTGCACATTGTGCAGGCTTTTTCTTTATCAGCAATCGGTCGATTACATGCCCGCGAAACGGTAAGTTAACCCAACCTCCAGCGACCACCCAATATCCCTTTGGATAAGAGAACTGTCTGAATCGTGGTGGGTGAAATCCATTTTACTGATACCAATCCATCGTGGTGTAAATTCATAGAGCCCAATGAGCCCAGCTTGATAAACAAAGGTAGACCCTGCATCAAACTGATTTAGCCCTGACGCAGAATACTCGCGGTTAGAAATGCCGTAGAGGTGATTAGAGAGTTTTCTGTCACGATAATCGACTTCGAGGTAGGGGGTAAAGGTTAACGGCTGTGTCCACGTTTCCAATGTTCTGCCTAAGTGGAGCTGAACTTCGTAGCCGTTATGCTCTGAGGTTACGTCATGTAAGTAGGTGAGCCTAGCGCCTACGGTCCCCAGTGTTATCCCGAGCTCGCCATTGCCATCTCTGTTTTGAATGCCATTGGGCAGGTCAACGAAGGTGTCTGACACTTCAGCGAAGCGCCAGTTTCCAGATAGCCCGACAAAAGGCAGCAGTTGCCAGTTTGCCAAGCTACCATCAATAAAGCCTTTTGGGCCTGAATAGAACAGGTTAGGTGTCGCGCCAAGTTGAGGGGCAGCTTTGGTTGAGAAAACACTTTCACCGGAGGTGATGCTGCCACCAACGATGCCGTATTCTTGATTGGCGAAGGCAAGTTGGGTACTTCCCAAAATAATGGACACTGCCAAGGTGGTGCGACGAACCATAATCAATACTCCGTTATTGTAATAAATATCAAGAACGGAGTCGGTCGATTAAAATCTCACAGCGCTAGCTGTTACTCAAAAGAGGCTTTTGTTGAACTCTTAGCGTTAGAGAGAGGGTTAACGCTTTGCTAATAGGCGATCGAGGTGGTTAGCGAACTCTCGGCGGTCGGTTTGAGAAAGCGTACTTGGTCCACCAGTCTGGATACCACTAGAGCGCATGGTTTCCATAAAGTCACGTATGTTGAGGCGCGCTTTTATGGTCTCTTTGGTGTAAAGCTCTCCGCGAGAGCTCAGCGCCAATGCGCCCTTGGTGATCACTTCGTCAGCCAAGGGGATGTCTGAAGTAATCACGAGATCGCCTTTCTCTGTGCGTTTTACGATTTCGTTGTCGGCGATATCGAATCCACTCGGGACTTGAATCGAGTGAATGTTGACACGTTTTGGTACAGGCACAACGTGGTTGGCGATAAAGGTGCATTCGACACCTGTTCGCTCAGCGGCGCGTACGATGGTTTCTCGGATAACCTTGGGACAAGCGTCTGCATCAACCCATATTTTCATTATGATTTAGTCTCGTTTAATTTTGCTTCTAGCATGCTCACTCTAGCGGTGAGCGCTTCAATTTGTTGCTCTAGCTGAGTGACTTTATCTGGCGACTCTTGAGTATTATCCGCCACTTCAATTTTTGGTACTTTATTGGCATTTTTCCAACTACGGATGGCGGCAATAAGAGCGGGCATAGGAACTGGTGTTCCCATACGAGACTTTACCAAAGCAACGGTCGGCTCTTTGCCTTGTGCTTGTAGTCCTTCAAGCACTGATTTCAACTCTTCAGAAACATCTTTTGTCAGCATGTTGACCTCCATTTTTAGTCTTTGGTCATTTTACTCGCTCCGGTGGCTGATAGCGAATCATAAAACCGCCTATAGCGTGTGAGAGATCTCTTACAAACGCTGTGAGATAACGTGAATATCTCTCTAGAGAAATTGATACCAACACGCTTAAGATGTTGAATTTTAGTTGTTTTATATAATTAACAAATTGACTGAATTCAAAATGTGATGCAAATCTATTGTCCGAAATCTTAAATCGCGTAAATTAAACCTTGTCGGAAGGATTCTGACACGGAACAGGAAAGCACCAAGGATTTGGTTATCTTCAGGATGAAGATTTGATTGCTTAGGACGAGTAGTCAAGCAAGGAGCGAAAGGACATTGTAGGGATACGACAGTTAATAGGATGTTAGCTGCAACGGAATGACAATGGACACCTTTAGGATAAAGGTTTGGAACAACATCAGGATGATGTAAAGGACACCGCTCACGGAACAAGTGATGTGCGCTAACTAGGATTGTTAGCTTTCAGGATGATTGGACACCGCTAGGACGGCGAAGTAAAGGAAAGAGCTGAAGGATTACAGCCACTATTATGGATGATGCATGGAGCATTAATTAGTAGCCGGACTGCTGCGAGTAAGACTATAGCCCTGACACTTCGGTGTCGGGGCTTTTCTTTTTCTGCTCCCCCCTCACGCGCAACACAAGGAATGTGATATGACGATTGCGACTTCAAGAACACTATTAGTCCCCTATACCGAGCAACTAGAGCATGATTTCATTGTGCTGAATTGCTGCAGTGTAAACCGAGCCGAAATGAACGGCCCTCATACATTAAAAACGGCTAAGCGACTTTTCTCAGAAATTTTAAGCCGGGAAAAACACTTCGCACGAGCGGTGATTGATAACAATACCCGAGAGTACATTGGTCATTTGGCGATAACGCAATTTGATGGTGAGAATGAGTTGGTGTTTTTAATTGATAAAGCTTTTTGGAACAAAGGTATTGCATCGGAAGTACTTAGACCATTCTTTAGTATGGCGTGTTTTGAACTCAATATTGGTCATGTTATGGCGACAGTGAGCGTGGATCACCAAGCTTCAATCCGCTTATTAGAAAAACTCGGCTTTACTCAGCAGGCAATAAAAAAGGACGCATACGGTCCTTATTATCTTTATCACTTTAACGACGGAAAGTCGTCTACATCCTATGAGGTTGTAGCTCAAAGTGCATAGGTCTAAACCCGACCATAATTAACTCACCTTTATAGCAATCATCACCTAACGACGAAAATTCAAATTGGTAAACGGTGTGCCATTTCCATACGTGCGTCAGTTCGTAACGCATTTTAAATTTATGCCCACTGAATGCGACACTCAGAAGTTGTAAGTCTAGCTGTTTGCACTTTCGCGCTACAGCAGCTTTCGCTAATTCAGATTGCCGACGCTGCTGCCAGAATATAAAACAGCAGAAGCACAGCAATAAAATAGCCAGTAAATCTCCAATCATCTTCTGTGCCTCCTTGAATTATAATTTGCCTAAGATTTGGTTGCTTGTTGCAGCTTGATTAATGCGTTCGCTAGCTCATTCGATGGGCTAGAGTTGAGTAAGGGCAAAAACACCATTCTTAGCGTTGGTATCATAACGAGATCGGCAAACAGTTGATTGAATAATGTTTGGTTTCCTGTTTGAGCGAGTCTTAACAGAAATTGTTCTGCAATGCTTGGGTCTTGCAGTGATTGCCAACTTCTCCCAGCTAATCCTATTAGTACCTCTTGATGGCTCAGTCGTGGGCTAGCAAGAATCGCTTTAATGACCGATGCACTTACACTCTCTGGAGCACCAGAAAGTGCGCGAACTAAGGCTGAAAGCAGGAATAGGTCAGGCTCTGAACTCGAAATTTCATTCTCGGCGATCTCTTGAATTCGTTGTGCTAGCTTTTCTGGAAGTGGCGTATGCTCCAATGCACCGAGAGTCGCGTATAAGGGCTCACTTGGCAATTTCTTCAGAGCTTTGCGAATCGCGACACCATTTTGATTGTGTTCAAGGCGGGCGCACATGTCGGTAATACCTTGTAAGCCAACAGTTTGCCAGTTATCCCAGCCTAAATCGCCCGTAAAGTAATGTTGCGCGTGTTCATAATACTGGCTGGTCGGCAGGTCTAAGGCTGCGCGAACTTGACTATGGAATACCGCCATTTTGTCTTCAGAAGGTTTAAAGGTGTATGGATTGTTTGAGAGCTTTTGTTGCTGTTCTTCGCTCATGTCTCCGTTTAGACGTGTTCCCATCGCTTCAATGACAAACTTTAAAAAATTACCTACTTCAGCTTGTAGCAGTAAACCTCTTTCATCGAGTTTGAATTTCAGGAACCAGATCCACGGTTGTTTTTCTTCATTCCAGTATGAAATTGCCAGATGTGCCTGTCTTTGTAGTGGGAAAGGGTAAGGTTGTTTCCCTTGTTCGACATTGGCGAATAGGTCGTTATCGATCTTCTGGATACGACGGCCTAGATCGTAGATGTCGTATTGGCAGCCACTGTTTTTAAGCAATTGAGTAAGGGTATGAATAGTGTCCATGAGTATTAAGGTCCTAACTTTCTTTCCTCAATAGATGGTACTCTATGCCACAATTTCAAGGTCACTAGATAAATAACTTGGTGAAAAATGACAGCAGCCGCAAAGTTACCCCAATTATTGAGTTTGTTAGAGCAGAACTTACAAGCTGAGAACTTGTGGGAACACACTTCTCCGTCTCAAGAAGCCTTATCAAGCACTCAACCTTTTGCGATAGATACACTGCAACCTGAACAGTGGTTACAGTGGATATTCATCTCAAAAATTGATTCTATGCTGAAATCGCATCAACCTTTGCCTCAAGGCTTTTCAATCTACCCTTATTTCAGCGAAGCTTGGAAAGGGCAGGCGGACAAGAGTGACATTTTAGATGTGATTAAACGTATTGATGAGGCCTGTGCATGATGCTTGAGATTGTTTTCCAAGATGAATACTTTGTAGCGGTAAACAAACCTGCAGGAATGTTGGTTCATCGTTCTTGGCTGGATAAACACGAAACGCAATTTGTTATGCAAACATTGCGAGATCAGATTGGGCAACATGTCTTTCCATTGCATCGTTTGGATAGGCCCACATCTGGAGTACTTGTGTTTGCTTTATCAAGTGAAGTCGCCTCCGAAGTGATGCCGATGTTTGCGAATCACGAAATGCAGAAAACCTATCATGCCATCGTTCGAGGCTGGATTGAAGAAGGGGATACGCTTGATTATGCCCTTAAGGTTGAACTGGATAAAATCGCCGACAAGTTTGCAAAAGAAGATAAAGAAGCCCAAGAAGCGGTTACGGTTTATGAGCCTTTGGCAAAAGTGGAAGTACCTTACTCTACTGGCCGTTTTCCGACGAGTCGCTATTGTTTAGTGGAAATGCTGCCTAAAACTGGTCGTAAGCATCAACTGCGCCGCCACATGGCTCACTTAAGGCATCCTATCGTTGGTGATACTTCTCATGGCGATGGTAAACATAATCGTTTGTTCCGAGAAAACTTGGACTCTCATCGCTTGCTACTGCATGCCTCAGCACTGAAATTTATCCACCCGTTTACTCAACAAGAAGTTGTGATCAAGGCGAGCGTAGATGAAACATGGCAAACCCTGTTTGAACAGTTTGAATGGGATTTAAATCTTGTAGAAGCTAGAAGCTAGAAATAAGAAAGGGCTGGTCATCAATACCAGCCCTTTTTATGTTGGGATCTATTTTAACTTTTCGAGATCCGCTTCGATCTCTGCGATCTTGCTTGAAACCACTTTTTCTAAGTGGCGAAGATCAGTAAGAATTTTTTGCTTAACATCGACATCAGCCACTTTCACAGGCTTAGTGATTTTGTTGAGTTCATCAATAACTAGAGTGAGATTACGGTTTATCTCAGTGACTTCTTTGTATTGGTGGCTTCCGCTATCCACTAGAACGTTTTTGACTTGGCGCGGGTATTTGAATTTGACGCTTTTAGCGAAGAGTTCGCCTTTTTGCTTGTGGAAGTAAATCTTTAGAATGTCTTTATGTGCTTCTTGACGAAGTGAATAACGTTCAATCTGTTTAGGTTCATGAATACCTAAACCAGTGAGGTTTGGATACATAGGCTACCTCTAGTTCTGTATGTGATACATCAATGTTATGGATAGTGACAGAAACAATGTAGCAGCCTAATGATGAGCTAGATAGTTGATATGCTAGAAAAGAGGCTAAGTTGTGGGCAAGATCGCTCATTTGTGAACTGCCCACATCATAATCTGTTTGGCAACTAATTGGGCGCTAGCTCTGTAATATTTTCAATCAGCTTATTGCGAAGCGCTTCCTGTTCTTCATCACTTAGCCTACCGCCGGATTCTCCAGTTAAGATAAACAAATCTTCTGCTCGCTCTCCGATCGTGGTGATTTTTGCGCCGTGAAGATTGATTTTTAGTTCAGCAAACGTGGCGCCCACTTGTGCCAGTAATCCTGGCGTATCTAGTGCGACAAACTCCATTAGAGTGCGCTTTTTACTCTTCGTTGGAAGAAAGTCGACCCCCGTTTTAACTTTGAAGTGTTGCAAATTACGAGGTGTTCGGCGAGTTTTAATCTTTGTTGGGCGACCATCCTGCAATACGTGGGTGATATGTTTAATGACGGCCTTATGTCTGCTTTCCTCAATGGCTTCACCGTACTGATCTAACACCATAAAAGTGTCCAATACATGTCCGTCTTTGCTGACCATAACTTGAGCGTCATGGACGTTAAAATTGCGTCTATCAAGCTCCGCCACTACGGTAGCGAAAAGGGCTGGTTGATCTTTGCAGTAAACAAACACTTCTGTACCGCCGCGTGTGGCCTTCTTGCTAATTAAGACAAGAGGTTTGCTAGGGTCTTCCTGGCGGAGAAGGTGTTCGCAATGCCAGGCGATTTGTTTGTGAGTATGGCGTAAGAAGTAATCTGCTTTAAATCGCTGCCACAGCACTTCTATCTCACGAGCACTAAAGCCTTCTTTACGTAGCTGCGCGGAAGCCATTTGTTGGTTATGACGAATTCTGTCTCGTACATCAACAGGGTTCTCTAGGCCCCGACGCAATGCGCGCTGAGTAGAGTGGAATAACTCAGCTAGGAGTGTGCGCTTCCAACTATTCCAAAGTTCAGGGTTGGTTGCACAGATATCGGCAACCGTTAGGCAAACGAGAAATTCTAAGTATTCCTCATCACGCACTTTTTTTGCAAATTCGGTAATGACATCAGGGTCGTAAATATCTCTTCTTTGAGCTGTGACAGACATCAGAAGATGGTTTTGAACTAACCAAGATACGAGTTTTGCTTCTGGCTTGGACAACCCATGCTCCATACAGAAAGCATAGGCTTCGACTGCCCCAATTTCTGAATGATCACCACCTCGACCTTTACCAATATCATGGAAGATAGCGGCGAGGATAAGCAGTTCTTTTTTCTGGATTCGCGGATAGACTTCACAACAGATAGGGTGCTTATCGTGGTTGGCCGCATAGCTAAAGCGATTGATGTGTTTGAGTAAGCGAATACTATGTTCATCAACGGTATACACATGGAACAGGTCGAACTGCATTTGACCGACGATTTGGCTCCACTGTGGTAAATAGGCTGCTAAAACGCCAAGTTTGTGCATCAAGCTGAATGCTTTGTGCAGTGCGTTAGGGTGGCGAACCAAATCCATGAATTTTTCACGTGCTTCAGGAATAGTATGCAGAAACTTGTTCAATCGCCTTCTTGCGGTTCTTAGCTGACGCAGAGTTGGTGGGCTAACGCCCTCAATTGTGGAGTCGTTGGCAATATGGATAAACATATCGAGAATCGTTTCTGGACGCGCCTGGAACAAAGCTGGCTTGCGTGCCTCAATTAACGCCCCTCTGCGCTGGAAATCACTGTCGATAATTTGAGCTTCTAAGGTTTCCCCGCCATTGATAATCGCTTGGTCAAAGAGTTTAAGGAGCATTTTGTTGAGTTCTGCTACGCGACGCAAGGTTCGATAGAACTCTTTCATCATCATTTCAACGCCTCGATTTCCTTCGCCAGTGTAACCAAGGTGTTCGGCAACTTGAGCTTGGTGAGCAAAGGTCAGGCGATTGTCGTAGCGTCTTAATTCTATGTGCAGGGCAAAGCGGACGCGCCATAAGAAATCTTGGCACTCGACCAGTTCACGGTATTCTGCATCGGTGAGAAAGCCATATTTACTCATTTCAAGTAAAGACGTTGCACCAAAATGACGGCGAGCAACCCAGCTGAGAGTATGAATATCCCTCAAGCCGCCAGGTGTCGATTTGATATCGGGTTCTAAGTTGTACGTAGTGTCGTGATAGCGGGCATGGCGGTCTTTCTGTTCTTTAATCTTTGCTTGATAAAAAACTTCGCTCGGCCAGAACGAATCAGCGTGAATCGCTAATTTAAGAGATTGGAAAGTATCTTCACTGCCACACAAAAGGCGAGATTCTTGAAGGTTGGTGGCAACGGTTAAATCGTCGCTGCCAATTTCAATACATTGCTCTATGGTTCGTACAGCATGACCAACTTCTAATTTTAGATCCCAAAGTAACGTGATGAACTCGCTGACCTTCTCACCTAAGGCTGGTGGCAGCGTTTTTTTAGATACGACCAAAATATCGATGTCGGAAAGAGGGTGTAGCTCGCCACGGCCATAACCACCCACCGCAACTAAACTGATATTTGGTCGGTCATGAAACCCGTAAAATCGCCACAAACGATTTAGGAGTAAATCCATATACTCCGAGCGAGTTAGTACTAGATCAGTGACAGGATGATGATTTAAAAACTCATTTTTTTGATGCTGTGTAAAAGCTTCTAATTGTTGCTTAAGTTCTGAAATTTCAATCTGTTCATCTGAAAACATTAGAGGAGATTGGTACGACATAGTCTGCTATCCATGCAAGCAAAGTGAATAGAGCTAACTTACCAGAATATCAGCAGATAAAAAAATGCCCTCGTCGAGACGAGGGCATTTTCATTGAAAAAGGTGAACAGATTAGTTGTTCATTAGGCGCGGAATGGTTTCTTCACTGCGTAACGTAAGAACTTCGCAACCAGTATCAGTGACGAGTAACGTGTGCTCCCATTGTGCTGAATTCTTACTGTCGCCGGTGTACACAGTCCAGTTATCTTCATCATCAAGGCGGCAACCAAATTTACCTGCGTTAATCATTGGCTCGATGGTAAAACACATACCTGCTTTCAGCACCGTGCGATCACTATTTTTGTAGTGAACCACTTGAGGGTCTTCGTGAAACTCTGCGCCAATGCCGTGACCACAGTAATCTTTAACAATAGAGAATTTAGCACGCGGGTTATTCTTATTATTTGTTTTGATGTACTTCTCGATAGTCGTGCCGATTTCACCAAGTTGGACACCTGGCTTCACTTTCTTCATCGCCGCGTACAAGCTTTCTTGAGCCACTAGACAAAGGCGACGATCGGCAGGAGATACTTCACCGATTAAGAACATTTTAGAGGTGTCGCCATGATAGCCGTCTTTGATCACCGTAATATCGATATTAACAATGTCACCATCTTTTAAAACTGCTGGGCGAGAGATCGCGCCAAATTGCTCGTCTTGTTGGCTTGGAATACCGTGACAAACAACATGGTTGATAGACGTACAGATCGATTTAGGGAAACCATGGTAATTA
>Ga0213838_1001448_pt1 | contig 12222 bp, 11 predicted proteins | sample SWPATP13_FD_160577 | JGI IMG/M metagenome (GOLD analysis project Ga0213838, IMG submission 160577) | Coastal seawater microbial communities from Marineland, Florida, United States - SWPA TP1 #3 | ecosystem: Environmental > Aquatic > Marine > Coastal | place: USA: Florida | collected 2016-08-06
GGTCGCGTCTTTTGTTGGTGAGTTTGAACCCAATCCATCTGTGATACCAAACCATAGACTGCGGACTAGATTACTCATCGTGAAGCTAACATGACCAGCAAGTGCAGCATCGAATTTGTCGACAGCGTCAGAGCTTTCAGAGTAGGCGGCTTCCATTTCAGCTAACACATAAGGGTGGCAACGAATCGCGCCTTGTCCGTAGATGATCATTGAACGAGTGAGAATATTCGCCCCTTCTACAGTGACGGCGATTGGTGCACCTTGATAGCCACGCGCTAAAAAGTTTGATGGACCTAAGCAAATGCCTTTGCCGCCAACGATATCCATTGCGTCAATGATGCTTTGTTGCCCACGGTGCGTACAGTGGTATTTAACGATAGCGGAAATTACCGATGGTTTTTCACCTAGATCGATACCAGCGACTGTGAGATTACTTGCAGCGTCCATAACATATGCGTTACCCGCTAAACGCGCTAATGGTTCTTCAACCCCTTCCATTTGGCCGATTGGCTGTTTGAACTGTCGGCGAATACGCGCGTAAGCTCCGGTTGCGAGTGCGGCTGTTTTAATACCACCGGTTGAGTTAGAAGGAAGTGTGATACCACGACCTACAGACAAACACTCAACAAGCATACGCCAACCTTGGCCAGCCATTTTTTGCCCACCAATGATAAAATCCATTGGCACGAAAATATCGTTACCTTGAGTTGGACCGTTTTGGAACGGTACGTTGAGTGGGAAATGACGATTACCAATTTCCACACCTTTTAGATCGGTTGGGATCAGTGCACATGTGATACCAAGGTCTTCTTGGTCACCTAATAGCCCTTCTGGATCACGGAGCTTAAATGCTAGCCCTAATACAGTTGCGACTGGTGCCAGTGTAATGTAACGCTTGTTCCACGTTAGGCGCATACCTAAAACGGTTTCACCTTGCCATTCGCCTTCACATACCACACCAAAATCTGGAATAGAGCCAGCATCAGAACCAGCTTCTGGGCTCGTTAGTGCGAAACATGGAATCTCCTTACCTTCTGCTAAGCGAGGTAAGTAATGATTTTTTTGTTCTTCAGTACCATAGTGTTGAAGGAGTTCACCCGGGCCCAGTGAGTTAGGTACACCGACTGTTGATGAAAGCACCCCCGATACCCCAGTTAACTTTTGTAGCACTAATGATTGAGCGTAAGCCGAAAACTCTAGGCCACCGTATTTTTTCTTGATGATCATCGCGAAGAATTTGTGGTCTTTAAGGTATTGCCATACTTCAGGTGGAAGGTCTGCTAACTCGTGTGTCACTTGATAATCACTGACCATTGCACAGACTTCATTAACCGGACCGTCTAGGAAAGCTTGTTCTTCCTTAGAAAGCTTTGGCTTAGCAATGTTATGGAGTTTGTCCCATTGAGGCTTCCCTTTGAATAGCTCGGCTTCCCACCAAACTGTACCTGCATCTAAGGCTTCTTTTTCGGTCTGCGACATAGCCGGTAAAACAGTCTTGAAAAGCTTAAGCGCTTTTTGACTGATCAGTGTTTGGCGAATACTCGGAACTGCAAGTAACGCGACAGCTAATAAGTAACATAGCCAACCAGTAGTACTGACGAGATCAGCGACAGATAATGCAACCATAGCCGCAGTGAGTAGCAGTAAAGATTTTACTAAGCTGACGCGGTGATATAAGCAGACGCTTAGTACCACTGTCACACTGAGTAGAGAGAGCAATATGTCCATGTTTGAGTTCCTTTTCAGACATTACTTATCGTTAAGTATAGTTTTTGGTAAGAGGTCGAACCAGTTAATGTAATCAAAATATTAAATATTTGTAAAACCCCACGGTGTGTGAAAAGTGATCTTTGTAGAGTTAAAGTTCTAAAGTTGAGAGGTTGGTGACGAATTTATGTGCAAATATTTCATTCGAACTCAATAAAGGTGGCAATCTTTTGGCTTAGGTGTCGACACTATGAAATGTTTGTGGGTAAACTCAGTAAAAGGGATAAAGAACCCTAATTCTCAATCCGCAAGCAACATCTGCTTGAATAAAAATAAGAGATACGCCTTATGTACCAAGACCTAATCAAAAGTGAATTAAACGAAGCTGCTGACGTTCTGAATAAGTTTTTAAGTGATGATCAAAACATTGCTCAAATCGAAGCCGCAGCAAAGATGATCGCTGATTCTTTCAAGCAAGAAGGTAAAGTATTGTCTTGTGGTAATGGTGGTTCTCATTGTGATGCGATGCACTTTGCAGAAGAGTTAACTGGCCGTTATCGTGAAAATCGCCCAGGCTTTGCGGGTATAGCGATTTCCGACCCAAGCCACTTGTCTTGTGTTAGTAATGATTTTGGTTATAACTTTGTATTTTCTCGTTATGTGGAAGCGGTCGGCCGCAAAGGTGATGTGTTATTTGGGCTATCAACCTCAGGTAACTCTGAAAATATTCTGAATGCGATTGAAGCGGCGCAAGCAAAAGGCATGAAAACCATTGCGTTGACAGGTAAAGATGGCGGAAAGATGGCAGGTTGCGCGGATATCGAAATTCGTGTGCCTCATTTTGGATACGCAGACCGAATTCAAGAAATCCATATCAAAATTATTCACATCATTATTCAGTTAGTTGAAAAAGAGATGGAATAACCAAAAGTAATAGTGACGAAAGTTGAAGCCCATTTGTCTTCAATAATGGTTTAAAGCAGGGAGTAAGTTAGACCATGTGTGAATTGCTCGGTATGAGTGCAAACGTACCAACCGATATTTGTTTTAGTTTCACTGGCCTAATGCAGCGTGGTGGAAATACTGGCCCACATCGTGATGGCTGGGGGATCACTTTTTATGAAGGTAAAGGTTTCCGTACTTTTAAAGATCCGAACCCAAGCTGTGAATCTAAGATAGCGGAGTTAGTTCAAAACTACCCAATTAAGAGCCGGGCTGTCGTGAGCCATATACGTCAGGCAAACCGCGGTGGGGTAAACTTAGAAAACACTCACCCATTCACTCGTGAATTATGGGGGCGGTATTGGACTTTCGCGCATAACGGTCAATTAAGTGATTACGATGATTTATCTGGTGGGCGTTTTCGTCCAGTCGGTGAAACAGACAGTGAGTTGTCTTTTTGCTGGTTACTTAAGCAATTAGAGGATCGTTACCCAGAGCCGCCTCAAGATCTCGAAGGTATGTTTAACTTTGTCGCTGAATGTTGTGACAAGTTAAAAGAGAAAGGCGTATTCAACATGTTGCTAAGTGATGGTGAGTATGTGATGACGTATTGCACCAATCATTTGTATTGGATTACGCGAAGAGCACCATTTGGCAAAGCCAGTTTAATTGATGAAGATGTTGAGATTAACTTTCAAGAAGAGACAACTCCAAATGACGTTGTGACCGTTGTGGCGACACAACCGTTGACCGATAACGAACAGTGGTCAAGAATGAAACCCGGTGAATTTGCGTTGTTTCATTTTGGAGAGTTAGTCGCTTCAAACAAAGAACAGCTGGTGGATGTAGAGTATGCTCCCAAAAAGGTCGCCAGTCAGGCTCCAACAGAACCTTTATAAATGAAAAGAGGCTGAATATTCAGCCTCTTTTTTATTCTTCTGCGTAACCATGTATTCCCAGTTCTTGGCCATCTAACACAGCTTTTCCATTTATCATTGATAACCGTTCTTCGATAAACCATTTACTGACTAATGGGTAAATCTGATGCTCTTGTGTTAGAACTCGGCTCGCTAATGATTCAGCATTATCATCATCAAATACCGGTACTTTCGCCTGTAATACGACAGGGCCACCATCAAGCTCTTCTGTTACGAAGTGAACACTGGTTCCATGTTCGGAATCTTTAGCATCAATTGCTCGTTGGTGTGTATGTAAGCCAGGATATTTCGGTAGCAATGAAGGATGAATGTTAATCATCTTACCTAGGTAATGGCGAACAAATTCCGAGCTGAGAATCCTCATATATCCAGCGAGGATAATAAGGTCAGGTTGGTATGCATCAATCTGTGTCATGAGTTCTAAATCGAATGCCTCTCGTGACTCGAACTCTTTAGGATTAATGGCATGTGCATCGACGCTTGATGAACGTGCGCGCTCAAGGCCATAGGCGTCAGCTTTATTTGAAAAAACAGCTTTTACAGAAGCATCAATCATTTTACTTTCGCAAGCATCCAATATGGCTTGCAGGTTGCTTCCGCTACCGGAGATCAAAACAACAATATTCTTCATGCAGGGGTCAAACTCAAATGATAGAAGGTAGGTATTAACAATGTACCTACTTATTTTAAGGTTTTCTGCGGGCTAAATAGCAGAATGAGGACCATAGGCCCTCATTCTTTATATGTCGAAATGGCAACTAGGCTTAGTTAATTTCAACTTGCTCTTCGCCAGCTTCAGCGTTAGCAATTTCACCGATAACCCAAGCGTTCTCGCCTTCTGCTTTCAGTAGTTCAACAGCAGCATCTGCTTGGTCTTTAGGTAGAGCAACAATGAGGCCTACACCACAGTTGAAAGTGCGGTACATTTCGAATGTCTCCACGTTACCTTTCTCTTGTAGCCAGTTGAAGATTGCAGGCCATTCCCAGCTCTTGCCATCAATCACTGCTTTAGTACCTTCAGGAAGTACGCGTGGGATGTTTTCCCAGAAACCACCACCAGTGATATGCGAGATAGCATGAATGTCATGTTCTGCAATCATCTTTAGTGCTGATTTGATGTAAATTTTAGTTGGTTCTAGTAGGTGTTCTCCGATAGTACGGCCTTCTAGTTCTTCATTCTTGTCAGCACCAGATACTTCGAGCACTTTACGAATTAAAGAGTAACCATTTGAGTGAGGGCCGCTAGAGCCAACAGCGATAAGAGCGTCGCCTGCTGCTACTTTAGTGCCGTCGATGATGTCTGCTTTTTCAACAACACCAACACAGAAGCCAGCTACATCGTAGTCTTCACCTTCGTACATGCCTGGCATTTCAGCAGTTTCGCCACCAATTAGCGCACAGCCAGATTGAACACAGCCTTCAGCGATGCCAGAAACTACGTCTGCAGCAGTATCAACATCAAGTTTTCCTGTTGCATAGTAATCAAGGAAGAATAGGGGCTCAGCACCTTGAACGATAAGGTCGTTCACACACATTGCCACTAGATCGATACCAATGGTGTCGTGTTTTTTCATATCCAAAGCAAGGCGAAGTTTCGTGCCTACGCCATCAGTGCCAGAAACAAGCACTGGTTCTTTGTACTTCGTTGGAAGTTCACATAGGGCACCAAAGCCACCAATGCCACCCATTACTTCTGGGCGACGAGTGCGTTTAACAGCACCTTTAATACGATCTACTAGTGCGTTACCTGCATCGATATCAACACCAGCGTCTTTGTAGCTTAGAGAAGAATTATTACCGCTCACGGGATAGTCCTCAGTCTTAAGTTGGATGTGAAAACGGCGCTATTCTAACAGGGGTTAAATCAAAAAGGAAAACGTTTGCGTCAGTTTTTTTATATAGTGAAACATTCTGAAAAAGTGCGAGAAAGTGTGTATAATTGCTAGGTTTGATTAATTTTTCCGGAGTTGGACATGAAAGTTGTTGAAGTGAAACACCCACTAGTAAAACATAAAATTGGCTTAATGCGTGAAGGCGATATCAGCACTAAGCGTTTTCGTGAGCTAGCAACAGAAGTGGGCAGTCTTTTAACATATGAAGCGACATCTGACTTTGAAACTGAGCGTGTAACCATTGATGGTTGGAATGGCCCAGTAGAAGTAGACCAAATTAAAGGCAAAAAAGTAACCGTAGTACCAATCTTACGTGCGGGTCTAGGTATGATGGATGGTGTTCTTGAGCATATGCCAAGCGCTCGTATCAGTGTTGTCGGTATCTACCGTGATGAAGAAACACTTGAGCCTGTTCCATACTTCAACAAGCTTGCATCAAACATCGATGAGCGTATTGCCCTAGTAGTAGACCCTATGCTTGCGACAGGTGGTTCTATGATCGCAACTCTTGATCTTCTAAAAGAGCAAGGCTGTAAAGTATTCAAGGTTCTTGTTTTAGTCGCGGCTCCTGAAGGTATCGAAGCGCTTGAAAAAGCACACCCAGATGTAGAGCTTTACACTGCGGCTATCGATGAGAAGCTAAATGACAAAGGCTACATTGTTCCTGGTCTAGGCGATGCTGGTGACAAGATTTTCGGTACTAAATAATTAGCCCGATAATGTTCTAATAAAAAATGGCTTGATGGTGCACCATCAAGCCATTTTTGTTTGTCGAAAGAACAGAGGTCCTAAACCTATATAAATTACTTTTATCTAGGCTCTTCAATCTGTGCATTGTCGACGACATGATTGTCGCCTAAATCTTGAGGAAGAATTAGGTTCAATAGAATTGCTACAATCCCACATAAGCTTACACCTTGTAAGCTGAACTCTCCGACACCAAAAGCCATGCCACCAATCCCGAAAACAAGAGTTACAGCAACGATGACTAAGTTACGAGATTTGTGCAAATCAACATTATTCTTGATTAACGTATTAAGGCCTACCGTCGCGATTGAACCGAACAGTAAGATCATGATGCCACCCATGACCGGTACAGGGATGGTTTGCAGCAACGCCCCGAGTTTTCCTACTAGCGCTAAGACAATGGCGGTTACCGCAGCCCAAGTCATAATCACTGGGTTAAACGCTTTAGTAAGCATGACAGCTCCCGTTACTTCACTGTAGGTGGTATTCGGTGGAGCACCCATCATAGAAGCTGCAATCGTAGCGACACCATCACCTGTCATCGTACGGTGCAGGCCTGGTTTCTTGAGGTAGTCTTTACCTGTTACATTTGAAATTGCGAGCATATCACCGACGTGCTCAACAGCAGGAGCAATCGCGACAAATACCATAAAGAAAATCGCATTGATGTTGAACTCAGGAGCGATGAACTTTGGTAATGCTAACCATGAAGCCTGCGCAACCGGAGAAAAATCCACTACACCGTAAACCAAGCTCGCAATATAGCCTGCAACGATCCCACCGAAAATTGGCAAGAGTTTTAGAAACCCTTTCGCGAATACGCTAATTGCAATAGTGACTAACAGCGCAATTGACGAGATCCAAAGCGCGGCGTCTGCATCTATCAGTTGAACGGCACCGTCCCCTGTTTTGCCAAGCGCCATATTGACGGCAACGGGTGCTAGACCAAGGCCGATGACCATAATGACGGGGCCAACGACGACGGGTGGAAGCAGTTTATGAATAAAGCCAACACCTCTTACTTTGATGACCGCCCCCATTAGTACATATACGACGCCTGCAGCCATTAAACCGCCCATTGTCGCGCCGATGCCCCACGTTTGTACGCCGAACATAATAGGTGCAATAAACGCAAAAGAAGACGCTAAAAAAATAGGCACAGAGCGGCGTGTAATGAGTTGAAATAAAAGCGTACCGATACCAGCACCAAAGAGTGCAACATTGGGATCAAGTCCTGTAAGCAGCGGGACTAACACCAATGCACCGAATGCGACAAACAACATTTGCGCACCCTGTAGGGCGTTTTTCATAATGAATCCTTTTAAAGGGTTAAATAAAATCGGCGGGATTCTATCATTTAGCAATCGATTGCTATGTTGTATGGATCAAACTTATACCTCTTGATGTGTTTGATAAGGGATAAAATTATGATTTTAAGCGGAGACAATTCAAGTAATGGTCGAAACTGAGCGATGTAAAGCCTCTAATTATGACCGAGACATTACCTAGTCTGCTTGCTCAGTGATTCATTGTTGCTTATCATCCAAGCTCACGCTTAAAAGTTTAGGATCGGTATGCGCTATTTAGCATTGTTAATTATGAGTTGTATGGCTCTGCCAAGTTATGCACTAACACAAGTGAATGTTTTTAGTTCTGAAGTTGTCATTGATGAAGAAGGCAAAGAACCAGAAGTCACTGCTCGAAAGCAAGGAATGCAGGAAGTGCTGGTTCGTGCAACGGGTAATACTGATGTAGTTAACAATGAAACGGTTCAAAAAGCGCTGAGACAAAGTGCGCAGTACCTTTCTCAGATGAGCTATGGTGAACAACAGGAAGCAAGCACTTTAAAAATGCGTTTCAATGCGGCTCAAATTCGCTCATTGTTAACCCAAGCGCAATTACCATACTGGCCAGAAAACCGTGCCAATATCTTAGTCTGGTTGGTTGAAGAGCAGAATTACGATCGCAGTATCGCGTGGGAACACTCCGACTCAAATTTGCGTCGTAGCATTATAGAAAACTCTCAACGACGTGGTTTGCCAGTGACTTTGCCTGTAGGCGACTTTGACGATATTACGGGTATCGCAGTATCCGATTTGTGGGGGTCCTTTGTTGGGCCGATCAGCGCTTCCAGTCAACGTTACCCAGTTGATGCGGTATTAGTGATCCGCTCGCAACGTCAAGGTATGCGTTGGACGCTATATGATCAAAAACCAAACTTAATGGTGGATTCTCCTAAGACGCCGATCAGCGGTTCAGCCTCAGGTAATAGTGCAGCTCAAGCGCAGAAGCTGATTGATGAAGTAAGTAATTACTACGCAGGAAAAAGTGCTGTTACGGTTGCAAGTGAGTCGTCGGAATCTCAATTGGTTCAGTTTGTGAACGTAAGCGATGCTCAAGATTTCTTTGAACTGGAAAACGGCTTAAAAGCCCTGAACTCCGTTGCAAGCTTAGACATATTAAAAATCCAAAACAATGACGTGACTTTTAGAATTCACTTGCTGTCTTCTTCTGAAGAGTTCAAAGCTGAACTAAGTCGTATTCGACAATTAGCGGAAGTCGAATTAGAAGTAATTGCCCCTGAGATAGCCCCTGAATTTGAATCACAAGCAAACACTGTGTCAGTTGAAGCGGAAACTGCTGAGGTAAATAGCGCTCAAGGTGATGAGGATGCTTCAGTCAACTCTGACGTGGGCAGTGAGGCCGTTGAAAGTGAAGTGACTGATCTTGATTCAACTGATTCACAAAACACAGATACTGTTGTGTTAGAAACTGAAACTACGGAAGTTATTTCCGCAGAGACAGTTCTGATGTATGAGTGGATTAAGAACTAACACAGAAAAATAAAACAATAAAAAACGCGCCTTCATGGCGCGTTTTTTGTTATCTAAAATGGTAGAGCTTAGGGTTTGTCGAACTTAGATTTTTCTATTTTTTCAACTTCAGATAGACGTTTCAGTTTGAGGCCCATTTCTTTACCACGCCAGCGTGTGTAAAGGATGTTGCCAGCAAAGCCAATGGTTGTTAACACGAGCTCAACCAAAGCGAGCATGCGCTCTCCTCCATCGATGTAGAGGATGGTCAGAGCATGTAGAAAATACAGCATCAAAATGAAGTTTGCCCAAGCATGAGTATAGGGTTTACCCGCGATAATCCCAGGTAAAGGCAACAATAGTGGAAATGCCCAAGCTCCGGCAACTACCAAAGGGCTTAAATGAGGATGCGGTGATAGGCTGAGTTGCCAAACCAGTACCCATGCTAATAACGAGAAATTACCAAACAGAGCTAAAAATCGAAACTGTTTGGTTCTTGGTGACATGTCCATTAAAGATTGCTTTCCTTTTGATTCATAGCGATACGAGCCAGTCGTTTCCCCATTTGTTGAGCTAACTCAATTTCATCTTTTGTTAGGGATGTTGAATGTCCCACGCTGCTAGCGCCATAGGGGGTACCTCCAGACTGGGTAGAATGAAGCGCTGGCTGGGAGTAGGGAATACCTAGTATAAGCATGCCGTGGTGTAGCAACGGCGTCATCATGCTTTGTTGGGTCGTTTCTTGCCCCCCGTGCATCGATGAAGATGATGTGAATACGCACGCCGGTTTATCAATTAAATCACCATTCACCCAAAGAGGAGTGGTGCTATCCCAAAAGTGTTTCAATGGACCAGCCATGTTGCCAAACCAAACAGGGCTTCCCATCGCGATCCCATCACACGCTTTCAGATCGTCAAGAGACACAATGGCTTCTTGTGGCGTTGGGGCATCAGGTGTGATTTCTTCAACAGTCCGCAAAATCGCTTCGCAGTGAGGCATAGATTCAATGCCTCGTGCGATTTGTCTAGCAAGTGAGCGCGTACTACCGTGTCGGCTATAGTAGAGGACAAGGATCTTAATGCTCATTTGAATTAAAGGATCTCAAGCACTTGTTCTGGTGGACGGCCGATTTTCGCCTTACCGTTAGCAACAACTACAGGGCGTTCGAACAGTTTTGGGTTATCCGCCATTGCTTGAAACAACTCTTCATCAGTCACGTCTTCAGCACCGAGGTTTGCATCTTTGTAGTCGGCTTCTTTGGTACGCATCATGTCACGCACTGAATTGAACCCTAACTGTGCATATAAAGCTTTGAGTTCAACAACTGTTAGTGGTGTTTCTAGGTACTTAACGATTTGAGGTTGAACGCCATTCTCTTCTAAAACTGCGAGTGTTTGGCGGCTTTTTGAGCATCTTGGGTTGTGGTAGATCACGACAGACATGAGTTTCTCCTGAAAATTGTATTCGTTTGTAGGCGCTGTTTGTTATTGCAAAGCCATGAATCGATCACGTTGAATCATGAGCTGATCAATTCGTGCATCGTATCTAGCTTGTTTTAAGCTGCCCAATTCTGCGATTTGGCTAGCTTGAGTATAATACTGGATGGCTTTATTCCAATTGGCTTGCAGAGCAAGGATTTCAGCGCGAGCAGCGAGATCCTCATCGCTATTTGCCAAGCTAATATTGGCTTTAGAGAGTAAATGCCAACCATTAGTATCATTTGGATTATCGTGTGTGTAACGCTGCAAAACCTTGATACTTTCTTCAAATTGCTCGTCTTCTAGCAAAGCGTTGGCGTAGTTGATGGTTAATACAGGGTTATTGGGTTTGCGAGTTAGCGCGGACTGCATTTCCTTAATCGCGACTTCTGGCTGTTTTTGAGCGATATGAAGATCAGCCAGAGCGTCTAAGTAAAAAGAGTTCATAGGGTCATTTTGAATGAGTTTACTCAAAATAGGCTCAGCTTTATCTAATTGCTTAGAGTCTAAATAAACGAGTGCTTTACCGTATTCAAAAGACGGCGCGATAGCCGGAGTCGCTTTTTTACTTCTACGCTCAAACCAGTCCATTGCTGCGTCGTTATTAATGCCAGCATAACGAGCAACGATTCTAGCTCGTGCTAAGTGGTAATCCAATGATGGGGCAACACGTAATGGAGGATAGTTTTGCGCACGTTGACGAGAGTCAGTAATACGAGCTTCTGGTAATGGGTGAGTCAGCAGCATCGGTGGGGGCGTACTTGCATAACGGTACTCGTCAGCAAGACGACCAAAGAATCGTGGCATCGCATTAACGTCAAATCCGGCTTTGGCTAGCGTGTTGATACCAAAGCGGTCAGCTTCTTTTTCATTACTACGTGTGTAGTTAATTTGGCTTTGCATGTTACCAGCCGTGGTAGCCGTTATGGCTGCAATACCCGCTTCAGGGGAGGCGATTGCTAGGAGTAGGCCTCCGACCAATGCAGCCATCGTTGCTGGAGAACGGCGGGCTTGATCTTCCATGCTTCGTGCTAGGTGTCGCTGAGTCACGTGTGCAATTTCATGCGCGACAACAGAGGCTAATTCACTTTCTGATTGAGCGTGTAAAAATAAGCCGGAGTGAAGCGCGACATAGCCACCAAAGAACGCAAAGGCGTTGATGTTACGGTCGCGAATCATGAAAAATTGAAAAGGTGTTTTTACGTCATTAGCATTTGCGACCAAACGATGCCCTAAATTGGTGATGTACTCATTGAGCACAGGGTCATTCACGATTGGTTGACTGCTCCTTAAAATCCGCATGTAAGCATCGCCATAGATAAGCTCTTGATCTATGGTTAATGTTCCACCTGCTGCAGTCCCTATATCAGGTAATGCAGGGCTATTAGCGAAGGTAGGGGCGGGTGTACTTAATGCAGCTGCGATACAAAGGCAAACTATGGAACGTGTGCGTTTAAACATATTGGTCAGTGGTACTCCATTTCTTCTGACATTAAGACAAGGGTATTGCGAATTGGTTTCTTTTATCTAAGTTCAGCTTGTTATTGACGCACATTATCTCGACGCTAAATGTGATAGAAAGGTGTAAGGCTTTCAAAAACACATTACAATAAGCCCTTATAATAAGCATCGAGCTCAAGAATGAAACCAAATATTCTAGATTTACGCCAGGAGCGTTGTCCTATGGCGTTATTATTAGCCAAA
>Ga0213838_1001450_pt1 | contig 12217 bp, 13 predicted proteins | sample SWPATP13_FD_160577 | JGI IMG/M metagenome (GOLD analysis project Ga0213838, IMG submission 160577) | Coastal seawater microbial communities from Marineland, Florida, United States - SWPA TP1 #3 | ecosystem: Environmental > Aquatic > Marine > Coastal | place: USA: Florida | collected 2016-08-06
GAGGACAAGGGTTCGGGGAGCAAATGTTCGCACATGCTATCGAACCAGCGGTGTAGGAGAAAAATGGACTTAAGCATCTACAAAATGGAGCTTTTAGCTTCAGAGCATATCAACGAAGTTACATCACTTTGGCGTGAATCAATGACGCAAGCTCTAGGAATACAGCCAGTTCACCCCTTTGAGTCACAGGCTTACTTTCTCGAACACATCCTACCTAGCCGTTATCAAGTGTTAGTGATTCTCCATATCGATAGCTTTCACCCGGTCGCCTTTATGGCCTGCTCAGAAACAGAAATAAGCCAACTATACGTTTCACCTAAATTCCAAGGAAAAGGCATCGGCTCATATTTACTAAGCCAAGCTAAAGCACAATCTAGTGGTTCACTTACGTTACGGACATTTGAAGTAAATGAAAAAGCTCAGCGGTTCTATCGTGCTCATGGTTTTGTTGTTCTGCCTGGAAACCGTGATAATGAAGAGGGGCTTCCAGACCTAGAGTGTCGGTGGGAAGGTTAGATCTAGTGGTGACGTTGCTCACTATTTGAATTTGCGTTGTGTGCCTAGTGTGATTTGCCCAACAGCATGTGCAACTAAGCGTCCATATTATGTGCGATAGTCATTCATAAGGAGTGGTTATGGCACTTACGAGTAAACTCAAAGTTATTGTTTCCGTCGCAGCTATGGCGATATCTTCGGTTTTTCTGGCTCTAGACTTATTTGGGGTGCTTCCCTTTCTGGTCTTAGTGATTGCCTTCTTCACTGCCGTTATTCAAGCAACTCTTTGCTTACTTGGATATAACGATGGAGACGTGTTTGAAGCCTATCAGGACTTGGAGCGTACAGAAGCCACAGCATTTACAAACTTGTTCAAAGATAAAAAGGACTGTGACAAGCTTTAAAGGCAGAACCCTAGCCTCTCATTCTGTATATTGGTGGAATCAATGATGATGCCACCAATTTATAATGTGGTTTTTGATGTCTGTTCATTTACGTAGCTTAGTTAAACGCTTTTCCACTTCTTTTTTCTCCCAGTCATCCCCTAAAAAATTAAATACTTCAAATGCCTTGAGCGCGTGTGAAACCAGAAAAATCCCCCACCCTAACGCTGGATAAATTGCCCAAAATTCATCTGTGCCAGTTACAAAGTTAATGACAAACAATAGGCATATAACCGATAAGTATTTGGTTAAGTGAGCGTAAAACTCTTTTATCTTTTTAACTTGAGCTATGACTTGTTCTTGCTGATTAGTTGTGTGCATTGCTTGATCCATTTAACTGCCCTCTTCTTTTAACGAAAGTACCTAACACGAAGAATAATAACTGTCGTTGGAGAGCTGGAGGGTTCAATGCGACGAAATGCAGTACAGCGGGGATGAAGTGTCTATAACGAGGATGAAATGGCGTGTAACCCTCCCATGAAGTCTACTGCCTGCGGATGTGTTATGTAATACCAGTCATGACTGATATTGGATTGATAACGACAAGGTTCGTCACACTTGTCTTTCGACAATAACTGTCGAAAGACAAGTAAAAGCAACACCATCAAATTTACTTAACTAACTTGGTTCTTCGTAGCCAGAATATTTCACCCCAGAAAGCAACGCCATTTCACGATGCCACGTGGCAAGATCATGACGATTAAACTGGTTCAAATGATGATGCCCACATGCCCTCGCCATTACCTGCATTAACTCAGTCGACGCTTCAAAGAAGTTCTGAAGTTGCTTAGAAGATTTTTCGACATTCAACCTTTGCCTTAAATCGGCTTTTTGAGTTGCGATACCCGCAGGGCAGTTATTGGTGTTACACATTCTTGCTGCAACACAACCAATCGACTGCATCGCACTGTTTGAAATAGCCACGCCATCAGCCCCTAGCGCCATTGCTTTCACAAAATCCATTGGGACTCTTAAACCACCGGTAATGATCAAGGTCACTCGCCCACTCGCTCCTTGTTCGTCTAAGTAGCGTCGCGCACGCGCTAACGCTGGAATGGTCGGAACACTAATATGATCTCTAAACATTTCAGGGGCAGCGCCTGTACCGCCTCCCCGTCCGTCCAAAATGATGTAGTCTGCACTCGCATCAAGGGCGAATTGAATGTCTTCTTCAATATGATTGGCACTCAGTTTGAATCCGATAGGAATACCACCGGTCACATCTCTCACTCGATCAGCAAACTTTTTGAAATCTTCCGCTGTGACGAGCTGTTTAAACGTGGGAGGGGAAATTGCTGGTTCTCCCTCTGGAATGCCACGTACTTGGGAGATCTTGCCTATATTTTTACTCCCCGGAAGGTGTCCGCCGGTTCCCGTTTTTGCACCTTGGCCGCCTTTAAAGTGAAAAGCTTGTACTTTTTTAAGGAGCGATTCATCGTAACCAAATTCTGCACTCGCCAGTTCATAAAAGTAGTGTGAATTGGCAGCTTGCTCTTCAGGTAGCATGCCGCCTTCGCCAGAACATATCCCTGTTCCTGCCAATTCAGCCCCCGTGGCTAGCGCAACTTTAGCTTCTTCAGATAGAGCGCCAAAACTCATGTCAGACACAAATAGGGGTATATCAAGCGTCAGTGGCTTACGTGCCTGTGGGCCAATCACTAGCTCGGTAGATACCTTAGCGTCTTCCAACAGCGGCTTGGTCGCCATTTGAGCAACCATGACTTGCAGATCATCCCAATGTGGCAGTAGATGACGAGGAACCCCCATCGAGGTCATTGGCCCGTGGTGACCAAGTTTGGATAGCCCTTCTTTTGCGAGTTGATGAATGAAAGCGACTGTGGGCTCTTCTTTGGTCGGGGCCGCTACCGGAATATTGGTCGCTTGAATTTGCACACCCGGCCCTTCTTTCCCTACTTGCTCACTGGAAAACTGCTTATGAGAACCATCACAAAACGGTACGTTCGCAGTGTGTTTACATTGGCACAAATACGCATCACCACTTTCTTCTGCGACAAAACTTTTTGGTTTGAATGTCGTTCCAGCATGTGAACCATCACAAAATGGTTGCCGTTGGGATTTTCCGCACGCGCAAAAGTAGTACTCCTCTCCTTTCTTCAATTCAACTTTGATCGGTTTGTTGCTAGCAATAATGGGGTTGCTCATGTGATCGTCCTTTTGATTCCAGTGTCAGGCGAACAAAACTCAATATGTTATGGCTACGTAATGGTTCACGTTTAGTTGTATATCAATAAGTTCGTTCTTGTTTTTTGTTGAATAGACATTGCTCTGGATATAAGTCTTGTCGAAGATCGAAAGAGTTGCCATTTTTAAACCAAAAAGCGCGAACCTCAGGCTCGCGCTTAAATTGTTGCTATTTAGATGTATCGATATCAACCAATTAGTCGGTGGTCGACAAAATCATGAGAGATCCCACATCTCCGAAAGTTCTTCATTTGACGGCATTTCGCTCTGCTCTATGGATTTGATCACCCTGCATGGGTTCCCCACTGCTACGCTGTCTGGCGGAATATCTTTGGTCACAATACTGCCTGCCCCAATGACACTTCGATCGCCAATGGTTACACCTCCCATAACGATCGCCCCCGCACCTATCCACACACTATTGCCAATATTTATCGGATTTCCCGTTGCGACGGGACGAACTCGCTGTGCCAAATCTAATGGATGACCCGCAGTACTGATCACAACGTTCGGCCCAAACTGAACGTATTCCCCGATATGAACGGGAGCGAGATCCAAAATCTTTACCCCTGTGTTTACGAAGCCACCTTCCTTGAAATAGATATTGCTTCCTAAATCACAATCAAAAGGCGGCAGTATGTTTACGCCACCGTGGTGCCCTAATAGCTCTGACAAAATAGCTTGTCTCGTATCTTCATCAGACGGTCGGGAATGATTAAAGTCGTAAAGTTTTTCCTTCACCTGAATCTGCAATTCGATGAAATCTCGGTTAATTGGAATACGTACTGAAAAATCTGAGATTGACTGCCCCATCTTCACTCCTCAGGTTGTTAAATTTATTGAATAACAACGTGTTAAGCGCAGGTTGACTACAAATGGTTAGGGTTAATGCGAGCCATCACTAATAAACTTTCATATCGACCGTTTTTGAAAACAGCCATCCGCTTTTCACCTTCAAGCTCGAACCCTGCTTTCTGATAGGCAGAAATAGCGGCATGATTGTCCGCATGCACTTCTAGCTCCAATCTGACAATATTAAGCCAATTGTCACACTGTTCGATGGTTGCTTGGATAAGCGCCTTACCGACACCTTGACCATGGCAATCAGGATGGACCGCGATCCCAAATCCTGCTGAATGCTTTGCTCTCGGCTTATTGGTCAAAAATACAGTTACCTGGCCGACAACTTGACCATCAAGCTCAGCAACTAAGTTGTAGAACTCCGGCTGGGAGAAAATCTGGTGAATATCTGACGAACTTAAATAAGGTAGTTGGGAGGTGTTTTCTGCTACTTTGCGACACTGATAGATTGCACTGACGGCTACCATATCGGTTTGTTCTAACTTGCGAATGTTGATATCCATAATTTTCTTTATTCCATTAACTAATCAATTGAATATAAAGATTTTTTAGTAAGACATCAAAACAAGTTCTTTATTCATCAGACTAGAAAAGTGCCGCTAATTTTATAAATCATGCAGATAGATTCGTGCTAGCGACATCCTTTATATGGTGAGCAATTCGCCAGTAAATAATCACTTCGACAAGAGCCATGACAGCCACTTCTAATTCCGTCGTTTCTAAAGAATCAGGGTTGATTGAGAGAAAGATAAGCAGAAAGGTAAGCGGCAATAATCGAATGCCGACGACCCATGAGATTGAAATGAATTTAGCGAGGAAGTTGTGCTTATCACTCATATGATAGGCTGCCAGAATTCCAAAGACCGAAATCGGTATGCTAATCCCTGCTGAAAGCATATCGAGTTCATACACGTCATAATAAGGGAGCATCGCTAAGCCGATAATTATAGTGTGGGCAATAAGGTATTGGAGGAGCGACTGTTCGGAGACCGCATCGTTTCTCAGGTCTTGCTTAAGTTTTTCAATCTTCCATAAATACATACTTTCTTCCCTACATTGAATTCGTGAATGAGTTGACCAGTATTCACTTAATAAGTCTAGATATTCATGTTTAAAACTTGAATATCGTCTTCATCCCCTACCAATTTGTTTATTTAATTTAAGTGGCTTTTCTTATAGCAAGATCGAAAAAGCCTGCGCAAATTACGCAGGCTTTTAGAACTCAATACGCTTCAGTCAGCGACTGGGGCGGTATGAACAGATGGTGTTGATCAGTTCTTTCCGCAGCACTTCTTGTATTTTTTCTCACTACCACAAGAACAAGGGTCATTGCGCTCTGGTGTTTTCTCGAAGCGTTGAGTTTTAGGCTTGTTCAGCAAGACTTCAAGCTCAGAAATGTTTTCTTCAACATCGCTATTTACTTCAATATCAGCCACATACCCATTTTGAGAGACCAGTTCGCTGATTTCGAGCTTTCTTTCTTCATTTGCCACAACCAACGTAAGTGGTGCCCCTTCAGTTCCCAACTTTACATTGGGCTTAGGGTTGTAGCCGCTCTTACCATAATTGCCCATAATATCAGGCGTACCGCGATAGAAAAACTTAGACATAATTTTCTTAGACTTTAAAAAAGCGGCATCTTAGCAATTTCAGCGTCGATTAGCGAAATTTGTTCCATTCAAAGGTATGCTCATTAGATAACGAGCTATCTTATCCAAGAAAAAAGAGACGAATCTTGAGTGACACGATAACTAATATCGCAAGCAAAAATGAATGCGTAATTCTGCTTCACGGCTTGGCTCGAACGGCGAAGTCGTTCACTACAATGGAACATGTTCTACAAAAGAATGGCTATCAAACGGTGAATGTTTCTTACCCTTCGACAAAATTCAAAATTGAAAAATTGGCTGCAGACGCAATTGGCCAAGCGCTCTTACATTGCGAGACTCATTCTAAGGTGCATTTCGTCACGCATTCTATGGGTGGCATTTTAGTGAGACAGTACTTAAAACATCATCAGATTGCTAATCTTGGCCGCGTAGTGATGATTGGACCGCCAAACCAAGGGAGTGAAGTCGTCGATTCACTTAGAAACGTACCGGGATTTAAGCTCATCAATGGCCCAGCAGGCATGCAATTGGGTACAGAGAACACCAGTATCCCTAACCAGTTAGGCGTAGCCACGTTTGAAACTGGAGTCATCGCTGGAAATCGAAGCATCAATTTGCTCTTATCGACTATTTTACCGGGCCCAAATGATGGCAAGGTAACCGTCGAGAATACACGCCTCAGTGGTATGCGAGACCATATCACCTTACCTGTCACCCACCCATTTATGATGAAGAACACGCTTGTCATAAAGCAGACTCTGCACTTTTTACAATATGGGCAATTTCAGTACTGATCCGAGAGCAATGCCAATCAGTTTGAACTATCAATACGCGGAAAAAGCCCAATGCTCTAAACTTAAACCACACTCACTAAGGGCAAGTTTTATGGACATTGAACTGGACTCAGAATTAGTTTGCCCCAATTGTGGCTATACATCCGTAGAGCGCATGCCTACAGACTCCTGCTTGTATTTCTATGAATGCCAAGGCTGCGGTCAGCTCCTCAAACCAATAAACGGCGATTGCTGCGTATTTTGCTCCTATGGGAGTAAACCCTGTCCGCCTATTCAGCAGCAAAGAAAGTGTTGCCTCTAATGCTACGAAACGTATGTAAGCCGCTCACGCAGTTCCTCGGCGATAAAGTCATAGACTTTGCGGATCCGCAAATTGTTTCTCAGTTCCTCATGACAGGCTACCCATACCGGTAATCGAATCGGTTCCACCATGGACGGAAAAGCTTTTATTAACTTTTCAGATTCTCCTGCTTCTTCAATCAAGTAGATAAGACCAAGGTGTTGTTTACATAAGCCAAGCTGCATCATTTGAAACTCTGTATTGAGTTTGAAGTTCGCTTTGCTAATCGGCCAGCCTTGTTGATTAAGTTGTTCAATAATATGAGCATTGTCGCCAAAGCCGATGATTTGAATGTCAGAAACGTCTGCCAGCGACGTAACCTGAGAATATTGTTTAAGATACTCGGCACTGCCAAATAGCCAAACCTGCTCATCGCCAACTTTCCGTGCAATGATGTTTGGCTGGGTGGGACAAAAGCTTCGAATTGCAATGTCGGCTTCTCGCCTTTTCAGGTCACTGACTTGGTTGGTAACCACCACTTCAATTGAAATCCCGGGCTCTTGCGCCCTTAACTTCGCCAATATAGGCGGCAAGCGATAAACAGCATCAAGTTCACAGGCGGAGATCACCACATTTCCTTCAAGCTGTTGAGCCTGTCCACTGGCCGCCAGTGAAAACTCTTGGGCAGCTTCACCTAGGCGACGTGCAATCTCCAGTAGCTCTACGCCACTATCAGTCAGTTCCAGTTTGTGGCCAACTCGGTTAAACAACACGACGCCGAGCTCTTCTTCTAACGCTGAAACCTGCCGACTCAATGTTGGTTGAGACATGTTTAGTGCTTTAGCTGCAGCAGACAGCGTACCTTCTTCTGCCGTCACCAAAAAAGCCCGTGTCCGGTTCCAATCAAAACATAACGAAGTCCATTCCATACAAAAATGCATACCCTTATACGATTATCAGTAATTAATTTATCAAATATACATAGATATAGTAGAGATAAATGCATTCAAAAGGGAAAAGCGATGAAGTCACTGGTATTAGGCGCGACAGGGGCAACCGGTCGATTGGTGGTTCAAGAATTACTCAAAAACGACAAAAGAGTACGGGTCGTTGTGCGTTCAATCGACGCACTACCATGCGATATTATTTCTAACACCAATGTTGAAGTCATTTGCGCGAGCATTTCAGAAACCACAGAAAAGCAACTACTTGAATACCTAGAAGGGTGTGACTCGGTCATTTCGTGCCTTGGGCATAATCTGACGTGGAACGGTATTTACGGACAACCCAGACATTTAGTCACTGAGACAACAATACGAGTTTGTCGTGCAATCATTAAGTCTCGGCCTTTGCACCCTAAGAAATACATATTAATGAACACGTCTGGCTTTCAAAACAAAGCGATTGGGGAGCAAGTTTCCTTATTACATAAAACCGTCATTCGCTTAATAAGAACGCTTCTTCCCCCACACATCGATAATGAAATGGCCGTACAGTTTTTGCAAAACAAGCTAGATAAAGACCAAGGGTTTGTGCAATGGACAGCCGTTAGACCTGACAGTTTAACGAATGAGCCTCACTCAACCCCTTACGACATCCACCCATCTCCTATATCAGACCCTATTTTTGCGTCAAAGAAAACGAGCCGAATCAATGTTGCCGCGTTTATGGCATCGCTTGTCGTATCTCAGAAGATGTGGAACACATGGAAAAGCAGAACGCCCGTTATCTATAACCAGAGACAATAAGCCCAAAAGTACCCATGAGGCAGACTACCTAACACAAAAACTTTCGACCCATAAACATCACACCTCAAATCTTTCAATATTTTAATTAGCACACTAAACAATAGCTAACACACTGTTTTAACACAATTTAATACAGAACAAACACGAGGTAGCACACCAACAATGCAGAATATTAATTTGAACTCTAATGAATTATCTGTCATTTTATAATTAATTGAACGTTCAATAAAAAATAAAAGGACTAAGAAATGCCCAAGGTTGGGATGCCTGATATACGAAAACCACAGTTAGTTCAAGCGACGATGGCAGTCATTGATCGCGTAGGCTTGCACGCTGCCAGCATTGCGTTAATCAGCAAAGAAGCTGGGGTATCGACAGGTATTATTAATCACTACTTTGGAGGCAAACACGGCCTTCTAGAAGAAACCATGCGTGAAATTCTTCGCCAGCTTTCTTTCACGATCACAAGTCAGCTCAAGGCTCTTCCCAAAGACGCACACCAACAAAGAATCAACGCCGTTATCAACGGTAACTTTGAAGGCTACCAAGCGGAAAACAAAGTCGCCAAGACTTGGCTAGCATTTTGGTCTTACTCAATGCACGACGCTCAACTGAAGCGCTTACAGCGAGTCAATGAAAGGCGTTTGCTGTCGCACCTTCGGATTGAACTGAAAGGCCTATTGCCAGTAGAACAAGCCGAATTGGTTGCGCACGGAATTGCTTCGCTTATTGATGGCATCTGGCTACGCGGAACTCTGAATCCTGAGGGGATAGATGCAGACAAAGCTCGCGCCATCATTAATGATTACCTAGAAAAACAGCTCACGTTTTACTCGTGTAACTCTAACTAATTCCAATAACTACAAGCAGTTAACTGCTAATAATTAACATAAGTCAGAATCTCAAATGGAAATGAACTCGCTATATATTCACGGCAAAAACGTTGCTGCCACGTCTGGGGAAACCTTCACCACCCTTAACCCTGCAAATGGCGAACCTATCGCGGTTCTAGGCCAAGCTTCATCAGCTGACCTCGATTCAGCCATCGATTCAGCAAAGCGTGGCTTTGCGGTGTGGTCTGCGATGACAGCCGTAGAACGTAGCCGTATTCTACTTAAAGCCGTAGAAATACTTAGAGCACGAAACAATGACCTTGCCAACCTTGAGGTTGTTGATACTGGTAAGCCTTTGCAAGAAGCCATCGAAGTGGATGTGGCATCTGGTGCAGACGTTATTGAATACTTCGCAGGGCTCGCTCCGACACTGCAAGGCGAACAGCAACCACTCAGTGAATCCCAATTTTTCTATACTCGCCGTGAGCCTCTAGGGATTTGTGCTGGAATTGGTGCATGGAACTACCCTATCCAGATTGCTATGTGGAAATCCGCACCTGCGCTCGCTGCGGGTAACGTAATGATTTTTAAACCCTCTGAAGAAACTCCCCTTACAGCTTTAAAGTTAGCTGAAATTTTTACCGAAGCGGGCCTGCCTGATGGTGTCTTCAACATCGTGCAAGGGGATTATCGCGTAGGACAAATGCTTACCGCTCATCCTGATATCGCTAAAGTCTCTTTCACAGGAGAAACAGGGACTGGTAAGGCTGTGATGGCCGATAGCGCGAAAACGCTTAAGTCGGTAACGATGGAACTCGGCGGCAAATCTCCAATGATCATCTTTGATGATGCCAAACTGGACGATGCCGTTTCAGCAGCAATGGTTGCTAACTTTTACACTCAAGGTGAAGTTTGCACTAATGGTACCCGCGTTTTCGTTCACGAAAACATCTATGACGAGTTCATTAGTCAATTAAAGGTCCGCACAGAAAAGCTCATCGTCGGCGACCCTCTCGATATGAACACTCAAGTCGGCGCGCTCATTTCAAAAGAGCATCTCAGCAAAGTACTCACCGCGATTGAACAAGCAAAATCTTCAGGAGCAACGCTACTGACAGGTGGGTACCAAGTGACCGAGAACGGCTTAGACAAAGGAAACTTTGTTGTACCAACCGTGTTCACCGATTGCACCGATGACATGCCTCACGTTCAAAAAGAGATCTTCGGCCCTGTAATGTCAGTGATGACATTCAACGACGAAGCGGATGTTATCGCCCGTGCCAACAATACCGACTACGGACTCGCTGCTGGTGTGTTTACACAAAACTTGGCTCGTGCTCACCGCGTCATTCATCAAATGCAAGCGGGTATTTGCTGGGTTAATACGTGGGGCGATTCCCCGGCCGAAATGCCAGTAGGAGGTTACAAACTTTCCGGCATCGGTCGAGAAAATGGCCCAGAGACACTACTTCATTACACTCAAACGAAAAGTATTTTGATTGAGCTAGGTGATTACGCTAGCCCTTACGCTTAACGCTTAACCTCACGGAGACACAACATGGAACAACGCTACGATTATATTATCGTCGGCGCGGGTTCGGCCGGCTGCGTTTTAGCGGATAGGCTAACCGAAAGCGGACAACATCGTGTATTGCTGCTAGAAGCTGGTGGCACAGATAAAAGTATTTTCATTCAAATGCCTACGGCTCTTTCTTATCCAATGAATACAGAAAAGTACGCATGGCAATTTGAAACCCAACAAGAATCCGGCCTTGATGGACGCCAACTCCACTGCCCACGCGGAAAAGTGTTAGGCGGCAGCTCCTCAATCAATGGCATGGTTTACGTTCGTGGACACGCTTGCGACTTTGATGAGTGGGAAGAGAATGGCGCTTCAGGTTGGAACTACCAAGCTTGCCTACCCTACTTCAAACGCGCAGAACGCTGGATCAAAGGTGGTAACGAGTATCGTGGAAGTGAAGGGCCATTAGGAACTTGCGCTGGCAACGACATGCAGTTGAACCCTCTTTATCAAGCCTTTATTGATGCGGGAAAAGACGCTGGCTACCCAGAAACCCAAGACTACAATGGCTATCAGCAAGAAGGTTTTGGCACGATGCATATGACGGTAGAGAAAGGCGTACGCGCTTCTACTTCTAATGCTTATTTGCGCCGCGCCTTGAAACGCCCGAACTTAACCTTGAAAAAAGGCATTGTGGCTCGCCGTATTCTCATCGAAGAAAGCTCAGAACACGGTAAGAAAGCCGTTGGTATTGAGTTCGAAAAGTCAGGCAACATTCAAAGTGCTTTTGCTTCACAAGAAGTGATTTCATCTGCGGGCTCAATAGGGTCTGTGCAGCTCTTACAGTTGTCTGGCATTGGGCCAAAAGCAGTCTTAGACAATGCCGGGGTCCCAGTAAAACATGACTTACCGGGCGTGGGTGAAAACTTACAAGATCACTTAGAAGTCTATTTCCAGTATCACTGTAATGAGCCAATTACGCTAAACAGCAAACTGGGTCTTGTGAGCAAGGGATTGATCGGCACTGAGTGGATTCTGACACGTAAAGGGCTAGGCGCGACGAATCACTTTGAGTCTTGCGCGTTTATCCGTTCGCGCAAAGGATTGAAGTGGCCAAACATTCAGTACCACTTCTTGCCTGCTGCAATGCGTTACGACGGCCAAGCCGCATTTGATGGACACGGATTCCAAGTGCATGTCGGGCCAAATAAACCGGAAAGTCGCGGAAGCGTCTCCATTGTTTCAGCCGATCCTCATGCTAAGCCGAAAATTCAGTTTAACTACATTTCTACCGAGCAAGACCGTCAGGACTGGCGTGATTGCATTAGATTGACTCGTGAGATCTTATCGCAGCCAGCAATGGACAAATTCCGAGGTGAGGAAATCCAACCCGGCGCGGACATCACATCAGACGAAGCGATCGATGAAA